>Ga0209336_10001123_pt1 | contig 13130 bp, 24 predicted proteins | sample LinPmetageLP32_FD_184042 | JGI IMG/M metagenome (GOLD analysis project Ga0209336, IMG submission 184042) | Marine viral communities from the Pacific Ocean - LP-32 (SPAdes) (version 2) | ecosystem: Environmental > Aquatic > Marine > Oceanic | place: Pacific Ocean | collected 2009-08-23 | reverse complement strand
GTTAAATCGTATTGTTTTTGAGTTATGCCATTAGCTACTATATTAGAAAATTTAGATAATATAGGAACTGGTTTCCAATCTAAATTAAGATAAGATAAGTCTCCATTAATAGCTAACTCATCTTTATATTTCTGAACGCTTTGCTCTCCTCTAGCATATAGACGTAAACTATGAAAATTATTCCAATTTGCTGCGTAACGATTTGAACCGCTCCCCCCGTAATTAAACCACTCTTGTTCTATAGCTCTACTTACTTGAAGTCCGTATTCCCAGGTAGCTTTCTCAGCATCGCTTACTACTTGATCTGGAAATGGGCTATTAGTATTTGTACTTACATTCATTTATTGTATTATTTTTGAAGTAGATCCCTCGTTGTTATATTTTTTAAAACCCAAAGAATATGATTTAATTTTAGTTATTCCTTTAGGATTATATCTATGCTTATTGCATGCCATTAAAGCTAATCCTGAACTTATAGAAGCATCATGTTTTGTTCTATTGTTTATATCAAACTTAGCCCAATCCTCTAAAGTTCTTTGAAGATATATATCTCCATAACCATCTTTTTTTTCTCCTACAAAATCTTCTATATATGTTTCTATAGCTGATGCATGTGCTTGTTTTATATCTTCACTTGAATTAGGTATTCCTCCTACTTCTCTTTCTGCTAATGATAATTTGTTGTATGTTTTATCTGGTCTATTAATGCTAAATCCCCTATATCCCCTACGTTTTAAATAATAAAGTAATCTAGGTTTATTATTTTCTGCTAATAAAGGCATACCATAAAATACAATAGCCATTAGCACATCTTCAAAAAACATTTCCGCTGTTGAAGGTCTTGCAATATATTCAAGAAAAAAATGATTAGGCGGTACGTTTTCTATAGAAAATTTTGTTAATCCATGAAGCGATCCGTTAGATCCCCCACCACCAACAACACCACTAATGTCATAGCTATCACATCCAAAAGCTCCCAAATGCTCATTGCCAGGATATTTAATACCATTTTTTATTATTAAGTTATTTTGTTGTTCTTGATCTGGTACCCAAGTAATAAAAAATCTACCATTTTTATTTGGATAGAACATTACTTTAGTGTCTTTAATTCCGTTTTCCCACTGAAAGTTGCCTTGAGTAACCATAGCAGAATTTTTTAATTCTTCGTTATAATCTATTTGTTGATAAATCTTCGTTAAATTAAAAATAGATTGTTTAGCTTCATCTCTAAAAGCATGTTGCTCTGTTCTTGGAAACTGCCGATAATATTCGTTTAATGCGTCAGCGTCATCTTTTAATCCATCAACCTCATTTTCCCAGTGTTGTATTACACCCTCTGCAATTAAATTTCCTTGCGGATCTAACGTTTCTTTTTTTGGAGTATCAAATACAGGATAACCGTACTGATCAATAAAACCCTCATAATTCCATTCCATAGGAATAAACAGTTTGTATAAACCCGTTTTAGTTTGCCCATTTTTATTTCTTAACAAGGCATCTGAGCCATCGTACAATTTTTTAAAGTTTTTACCTCCCTTGTCTAAGGCGTTTGATGTTGATCCCATCATGCATTTACCAATAATTCTACTACCTAATCTTAAACAAGTTTTAGTTACTCGCCAGTTGTTAAGTATATTTGTAGGTCTTTCCCATTTGCCTGATTCATCGTGAACTAATAATTTTAGTTTTTCCCCATCATAACTATTATCACCTGTGTTTTTCCAATCAATAGTTGTGTCTAGCCCGTCAAGCTCGGTAGCCATTTGATTATCTTCTAGTTTACGTCTTGTAAATTTAGAAGCAGGTACTCTATAAGCTAATTCTGTTTTTGGGCGGTCCATACCGTCTTGTATTGGCTTAAAGAAAAATGGATAGTTTACCGATATGGGTACAACTTTATCTGTGAACATTTTTTTAGCATCTGCCCCAGACTTGGATAATATACCGAATCTAGAGTCTGAAGATATTGTAGCTGAATTAACTGTTTCTCCCGACGACATAAATGAAAATCCAGAACGTCTATTTTTAAGGTAACAAATGCCGTACGATCTATAATCTGCCTTGCAAGCTTCCCAGAATATGTAAAATAGTCTGTTAGATTCTCGGAAGTCCGGTAATCCGACATCGATTTTAGACCACTGCAAGTACATGTAGTGAGTACCAGTAATGTAAGTAGGCTTGCCTTTATTAATAAACCAAAACCCTTTTTCGCGTCTTTCAAATTCTTCATCTATATATGGATGCCATTGCTCTTTAAAACTATTTGGATAAGCATTCCAATCCTGGACACTTTTAATTTTTTTTAATAACTTAGGGTACTCAGTGGCTTTCCACTTATTTTCTCCTAGATCTTTTGCATTTTCTGTCTTGGGTAATGCAATCATTACATTACCAATTTCGTATATATCACCTATCTTTCCAGTTTTACTAATTACAACAACATCGTGTTCTTTGTTGTAACCGTATTCCCATTTGGCATAGCGATTTTTTTTACTAATTACAGAAGGTTTTATATAATCTTTTGTAATTTTATATAATGTTTGTTCGTAAGCCATTACTTAGATCTCCCCTCTGCAAACCCTTTAAATTTAGGCTTACTTTCTTTATCATTAGAATCTGCAATCATCTGCTCTTCTTCTTGTATCTTATTTAATATTTCAAAAGCGTCAAATATGCAAAGCTTTTTAGTAGCGGCAGCATTTTTAAGTCTGTCAGCAGATATATCTTCTTCTGAGTCAACGATCTTTTCTTTTGCTACCTTTACTAATTCTTTAATTGCTTCGCGCCCAGCCGCTATTATATTCTTCTTCGTTTCTATCGAGCTCATACTTTATAACAATATCATTTGATTTCATACAATACATAACTTGATTATCTATAACAAATTCCCATTCGCTATTTGGCGTAAATCCAATTATGTCCCCTGGATTGATTCCAGCACGTTCTAAGGACTTATTACCTATTTTTAGTATACCAATAAGACTAGCTGTTTTATCGCTACTAAAAGGGTCTTTATTTTTGACCGGAGCAACAAAGCATCTATCGCCAAATGATTTCCAGTTCTTCTTATTCTTGTACAAATATATTTGATCTATTGCACACATAAAAAGTCCGTCTTTAAGAAACGATCTACTATTTTTTTTAAGTCCTTTCATATCATAAAAAACTCTAAACACGTTATGATGCACTACAATTAGATCACCTTTTTTTATAGGTGTTGCAAATGCCGCTGGAGTTTCTACAACTTCCGCTATATTGTTAACGTGCTTAAAACTTTCTATAGAAGTGTTGGTCACAAGGTCCACTTCCCCCACCTTTACCGTATTATCATATCTTTGGCCTACCGGCTTTATGATAAAATCGTATATACTTCTCATTAGTACTCCAAGTCATACTCAACGGATATTGCCATGTTAGAATTAAACTTCTTCCACGGCATTACCTCGTCTTCTTTTTTTATAAATATATTATAAGAATTATCAGACTCTTCAAATATTATATGAGAAATTTCGTGCCCACCGTAAACTGTCTGCTTAACAGAGTAATGCATTGCTTCGTTCTTGTAGTCAGCACCTATACTTATCTTTCTTATAATATTACCCATGATCCTACTTTTCTTTATCCGTAGGTATTACTTCATAAGTACCATCAGTTAAATTAATATTAATAGGGCCATACTCGTCTTCAATAGATTTTTTAAAGTCGTCCATTTCTTTTTCAAGCATATTTATTTGATAAATAGCTTTTGCTTTTTGAACTTCTAGTCCTCCAATGTGCGCACAAAACTTTTGTAAGTCTGCCTGCAGCGTTTGTACTTTTTCTAATTGTTCTTTACTGATTGATAAGTTTTCTGATTTCATTTTTTTTACTTTACTCATTTTGATTTAATTTAATTAATTTAATTTATTGTACTTTATTTTTTGTTGTTTTACCATTGTAATCTAAATACGACCCACGCATTCTAGCTCTGCGTCCTTCCTTTTCATCATAACGGCTTTTGTCTTTATTGTATTGCGTTTGCATCTTTTTCCATTCTCTGTCATTGGCAGGTCTTAAAAACTCTCCGTCCGCTGTTTTATAACCGCGGGCAGTCCCACCTTCTCGCGTAAAAAGTTGGCCTTTAAACTCTCTAGGTGCTCTTCCTATTTTTTCAGACTTAGCTCTACTTGCTTTAAACCCTTTTTCACTAGGTGTATAATAACCGTTTGTTTTACTGTCTCTTATGCCTATTTGATTTCCATCCTTATCGTAACTAAATCTGGGGTCTTCCTTTTTTTTGTCCTTATCATTGTCATTTCTCAAAGGAGTTCCATTGGTTAAAGCTTCAAAACTTTTGTTTTTTAATGGAGCTCTACCGGGTTTTTGCATGTATGCCATAGCTTTTTATTTTAATCTTGTTAATTTTGTTATTTTTTATAAATTAGTATGTAATCGTCCATGTAGCAATAAAGCTCGTTTGGTTCTTTTAATACGTATTTGCAGCTATAATTACTGTTATCGTCAAAAACAGCAACAACTAGCATTTCGTTATTTTTTACTTGTATAACATTTTCGTAAAAAGTGTTATTTGTTTTGGGATTATATACTGTAATATCGTTTGACTCCGCTGCGTCTAAATTGATTGTTAAAATAGCGCTAGAGTATTCTTGTTGCCAAATTCCATTAAATTGCTGTTGTGCAAATAATTGACTTGATACTAGTAATAATAAGGTGATAAATAAATTTTTCATTTGATTGGATTTAATTGTTAATTTTATTTTTTTGTTTTATCGTACGCTTCTTTCTCCCAAGGTAATTTTTTAGATCCTTCTTTCATAGTACTTCTTGAATAAGCTTTACCTTTCCAATAAACATTGTTGTCGTCATAATCTAAATCACCTCTTTTCATTTGATTGATGTGTACCATTTCATGATCTATTACATCCTCTTCTTTGTTTGGAGATAAGTTTTTGTTTAATATAATAGTGCCGTTATTATTAGCTAGCCCAAAAGTATTATCATCCATATCTTTATGGTAAATAGGAGTATCAATTATTTTATATGGAGCGCTAATTTTAAAAGCCATTTTATTTACCTACTATTATATCGGTTGCGGCACCAGAAGATGGAACTAATACGTAATCTACTACAACTGGTAAAATTGTTCCAGCAGCAACATTTTTAAATTCTATTCCATCGTTGCTTTCAGGAAGATAACCTCTAATTTCATCCACTCTTATAGTAGCATTTAATCCGCTTCCTACTTGAGCAATAGTTATGATATCCCCTATTCTATAATCTATCCCGTGGTCATTTATACCAAGACCGGTTATAACACCTGCAGAAGCTGTTATATCAAAGGTTAATTGCTTGCCTTCCGATGGAGCCAACTTATTAGTTGGAGTTGTCGCCACACCTGTTGCGCTAGTATATCCTGTTCCTCCAGATATTAATGTGAATTTTGTAACAGTTGCTGTTTTACCAAGCGTTCCCGCTACAATTACTTTTACTGTACCTGCAGTTCCTACGTACACTACCGACCCCGTTAGGTTAGTACCCAAAGTTCCAGACTGATTTTCAAAAAGCCAAGCTGATGGACTATTTATAGTGTTAGTAGGAATCCATGTTTGCGCTCTAGTTATATAGCCCGGATTTGTTGGAAATTGTCCCATAGTTGTTTTTTTTATTTGTTAATAAAAAGTCTTGCGAAACGTTAATCCCGCAAGACTAATTAATTCTATTATGCGTATGTAGCTGTTCTAAAATACATTTGAGCAGGTGTTGCCGCTTGATCTACTCCTAATTGAGCAGTTGCAGTTACCCCTCCTGGATTAGCTGTCATTGCAGCTCTTACTGCTGTTGTTAAAGGATTTGCCGCTCCAGTTGCTATAGTTGGATTTACTGCAGCTGAAATACTAGTTGAAACAGTTAATGTTAATGTTTGGTAACCTGCAGCCTGTGCAGCTCTACCAGTTAAACCAACTATTACTGTTTTAGCATTTGCTCCAGTTGCTCCAGTCGCAGCTACTGTTGTAATGTCTTCAATGTTTACAAGAATTGATTCTCTTGGTCCCAATGGCGATACCGCCGCTGAATTTACTAAGTTAAATTTAATGAATTTTGCCATTTTGTTTTTGTTTTTGTTTATGTTTATGTTTATGTTAGGCTAGGTTTATACAGTCCTATTCTGTTTATTTATAATCTCTTCTGGATTTACTCATATCACCTTTTTTCCCTCCATACATTTTAGCAGGAGAAGCTTTTATTTCAGCTTGTAAAGCTTCTGGTAATTTGTCTTGATTTCCAACTAAAGCTTTCATTAAAGGAGTTTCGCGCATAGCCATCGGAGATTCATAATCTCTTTTTGATTTGCTCATGTCTCCTTTCTTACCACCGTACATTTTCATTGGAGATTCATAATCTTTTTTCGATTTGCTTTCGTCCCCTTTTTTACCGCCATACATCATAGCTGGGGATTCTTTCATCGGCAAACCTGATTTTGTAGCAGCCATTCGCATAGCTACAGGGCTAGTAGGTTTTCCGTAATCTCTCATTTTACTAGGAGAAGTGGCTCTGTTATCTATTGGCATATCATCCATTAGATTTTTTCTTTCTTGTTTATTGCTTTCCATAATATATATATCTATGCGTTTTTATGCCAGTGCTTAGCTATAGAAGATCTATCTTTTTTTTCTACATCAGTCCTGTGAATTGCTCCTTTAGCATCGTAAACTAATTCGCGGTCGTGAATCATTGTTTGTTTTGCTCCTTTGTCACCTTTTTTATAAGCCATATCAGCTTTGTGAAGTTGTCCTTTTGCATCATAGATTAATTCTCTTTCATGCATCATTTTTTTGTCGTACTTGTTCATGGTTTTGTTTTTGTTTATGGTTATTTTTTTAATTTATTCGTTATTTTTTCTCCTGATCTAACAACAAAGTAACCGCCAACAGCGGTTATCATAAGAGCTTTAAGAAGATCAATCCATTCTGCATCTATATTAAAAGGTATTGAATCTGTGCTATCTAATAAAACAAACAGAAACATGCAAACTAATAAAAATGACAGTGTTAATGGGCGTACATTTTTTGATAACCAACTGTCTGAATGTAAATCAGCTTCCCAACGTTTAGTTATTTCTTGTTCTCTTACCGCATCTGTTTCTAGTTCAGCTAGCAATATTCTTTTATCTAATTCAGATAATTCAGGATCACCTTTAATCGCATCCCCTAGTTTACTTAATGCTTCAACACCAGTTAATGATCCTGCCATATCTAGCAGTTCTGGAGCAAACTTTTTTCCTTGAGCAGCTAAAAATCTTAATGCTTTACCTACAGCTGTTCCTTCGCCGCCGTTTTTTATTGCATTTGGATTATCACTCATTTTTTCTTTTTCTTTTTGAATCGACTAACTCTTCCCTTAGAATTTTTTTCTTTTTGAGCAGCTCTAAGTTCGCTTTTTGTTAACTCTCCGTATGTAGTAGCTGTTTTTTTATTTACTCTTTTTGTAGGCCTAAATAAATTTTCCCCGCCACTGTAATCTTTGTCTCCACTAGGAGTTCTCCATTCTTCTTTAAACCATCGTCTAAGTGATGCTCCTTTCTCAGTTTTCTTAACTTTACTTAATGGCGATCTATACATTTATTTTTTACCTTTATTTTTTCGACACTTTGCAATTGCCCCGCTAGCATAAGCAGATGGAAATACTTTATAGCTTTTTTTAATTTTATGATAACAAGCGTCTTTATTCGTTTTCTTTTTCATATTAACAGTTCCATTTTCTTCGTGCAGCTAATCCTCTTTCTGATTTCCAGCTTTTGGATCTAGCACAAAATGATTTACGTCTTTTTGCAGCTTTACTACCCTTTTTAAGTTTTGAAGGTGGTGTAGTTACTGCAGTTTTTAATTTACTGCCAGGATTATCTTTACGGTATTTAGCAACACCTTTAGCGGTCATTCCCCCACCAGCTTTTTTACCGGCTCCTCCGCCTTTTTTTACTTTTGCATAATTGCCTTCTGATTTCTTACGGGAAGGAGCATTCCCTTTTTTCTTTACTGGGGATTCAGACCTCTTTATTTCTCTATTTTCCTGCCTAGCTGCTTTTTTATATAGCCTATTAGCTTTTTTGTTTCTACCTTCGTCAACTGCTTTAGCTCCTTTAGCTGCTGTTTTTGTAGATTTTTTAACCGGAGTATGCCCATAGCCTCTCCGCTTAAGTGCATTATGCTCTGCCTCAGTCTTGGCTACTTTCTTTAAGCCAGTCTTACTGTACATATTATGTACTTTAAATTTTTTTGTAGCCATTATTTTAATGTTTTATCCCAGCGCACTTTTGTTTTACGTATATCGTAATGAGTGAATGTATTATACTTACCTAATCCCCCTTGTAATATATGTCCGTGTTCAGCTAAGTTATCTATAGTATTATAAACTTCCGCAGGTTTTATATCGCTGATTTGAATATCTGCAGCTTTGCCTAAAATATGCTGAGAGTTTGAAACTCCACCTACGGACTTATTATGTTTTTTACATCTATAAGCGTTAGTAAGCTTTATAGGTTTTTTAACAAAGTTTCTAATATACTGTAATTGGCATGCTAACTTTTGAATTTCCATAAGAACTTCTTCAGGCATATTACAGCCACAATTACAATCAAACTCAGACTTATTAAAGTTTTTAGTAAGATCCATTGTAGCGTCCTTTCTTAGCACACTCTGTAATTGGTTTATTAATATAAGGCGTTGGGTATTTTAAAACTTGTATTGGATTAATTCCAGAAGAACTACCTTTTGCATGAGGTCTACCCTCTTGACTTAAAGGACCATCCCATAAAGCGCTTTCACCTATTTCTTTTGTGTTAGTTGCTTTTCCTGTTGGATTGTCAACCATTCTTTTTCTATATTCCATATCGTTTATTAATTAAATCTTCTGTTAAAAATATTAGGATCTACCGCGGTATCACGCTGCTGTTGAGTTCCAAACATTGCTTCTCCTGCAGCTAAAGCTCCTGGTGCCATAGATGATGGTGTAGAAGCGGCGGCTGAAGCGCTTGAATTTGTCATATTAGATCCAGTTGCCTCTAAAGCTGCTATCCTAGCTTCTAGTCCACTAGTGTCTGCCACGGGTGCTGCAGGTGCTGCTGGTGCTGCTGGTGTAAGCGCTGCTCCAGCTACTCCAGCTACTTGACTTACTGCTTGTTGCTGAGCTTGTTTTCTTTGTTGAGCTTGTTGCACGGCTTTAAGAGCTGGATTGTTTGAAAAAGCAGTTCCCAGACTACTAAAAGGGTTCATTGCTGCCATTATTCCTGCCATAATTATCTTGTTTTATCTTTATTAATTTTCCCTATAGCAGTGGCTAAAGTTTTGTCACTGTAAGAAATTCGTTTCATTGCTGGATTACGTCTTGTAGAAGTTGGTATATCTTCTGTTCCCAGCATTATTCTATAAATCTGTTGTATTATATTTTTTGTTTGTAAACTAACCTGATATATGCTATAGCTTTTATCTGCTCCGTTATATCCTCTCCATTTAACTATCCAGCCTTCTTTTAATAATCTATTCCATCTTCTATTGTCCCAAGAATAAATTAAAATACCATCTTCAAAATCTTTTCTTGTAAAATTACCTAAACAATCAAAATATATTAGTAATTCTAAATCAGCATCAGTTAATCCGGTTTTTTTACAAGCCCATCTTCGTATTACTCTATAATGTTTTAACAGACCTATTTCTTTTAACTCTTGGCCAGTTAACTCTCTCATAAAACAAATACTACATCTTGTGCTTTAATAACGTGATATGTTTCTTTATCAAGCTCTATTTTGTGACCAGCATGACGATCGTAATATATTACATCATCTTTGTTTATTCCGTCGCATTCAGATCCGGTAGATACTACTGTAGCTTCCACATATCTTATATCTTCTCTGTGGTTTTCAGCTAAAAGCAATCCTCCTTTAGTTTTAGTAACACCTTCTTTTAATTTTTTTATTATTATGTTTCTACCTATTGCATTCATATTATCCTCTTACGTTAGACATAACACAGTTGGTAGACAATATAGTCGAAGCAACTGAGGCAGCATTTTTTAATGCCGACTTGGTAACTAGTACAGGATCTATAATACCTGCTTTAAACATATTTACTGTTTTTCCAGTTTCAACATTAACACCAAAATCTTTTTTATTTATATGCTCATATTCTAATCCTGCATTTTTCATAATCGTTTTGCAAGGATAATACAAAGCTTCAATAACCAGCTCTTCGCTAGATGACTTTGGTTTTATACTTCTGATTGCATTAATTAGTGCAACTCCGCCACCGGCAACCACACCTTCTTTTATAGCAGCTTTAGTTGCGCATATTGCATCTTCAACTCTATCTTTCTTTTCACTTAATTCAACCTCAGAATTACCTCCAACTTTTACTATTGCAAGTTTTGCAGCTAGCATAGCTAATCTTTTTTCAAGTTTAACTATTTTGTTAGGATTGCTTTCTATAAGCAATTGTTCTTTTATACTTTCAATAATTAATTTAATATCTTCCGATTGTTCTTCTGCTACCTGGAAAACTGTATCTTTAAATGTTGATACGGCTTTGATGCAAGTACCTAAACAATCTAAATCAATTAAATCTAAATCATCTCCTAGATTTTCACTTACTACAGTTGCTCCTGTTAATAAAGCTAAATCATCAAATATTTCTTTTCTATTAACACCATGTGTTGGTGCTGGAACTATATTAATTTTTATAGAACCTTTATTTTTATTCATTGCAAGTGCTGCCGCAACCTTAGGATCAACATCTCCCACTATAAGTAAAGCTAAGTTATTTTTTATAACATGTTCCAATATAGTTTGTATTTGTCTAATTGTATCTACCGCCGAATCAACTAATAATATTTTTGGATTATTTAGTTCTGCTGTATTGCTTGCGTGATTAGTTACAAAATGATTATTAGTAAAACCTTTTTCATATTGTACTCCCTCAACTACTTCTATGCTAGTGTTTCCGTCTTGTGATGTTTCCATCATAACAACCCCCGTTAAATCTACTGCTCTATATGCGTCCGCAATTAGCTTGCCTAATTCGGTGTCGTTGTTAGTAGATATAGTAGCTACTTCGTCGATCATATCACCATTAACTGGTTTAGCCTGCTTTTCTAAATGAGTTAAAGTTTTATCTACAATATTATTTATTGCATCTCTTTTTTGTCTGCTAGTAAATTTCATAGGTGACTTAGCAAACTCCTTTAGTATTGCATAAGCTAATACGGTAGAAGTTGTTGTTCCGTCTCCCGCCTCCGCTACTGTTCTTCTAGCCGCTTGTTTAACTAGTGATGCTCCCATATTTTCTACAGGATCTAATAGCACGGATAATTCAGCAACTGTTACGCCGTCTTTAGTTATTACAGGTATTCCCTGAGCATCCTCAAAAATTACACATTCACCGCCACCCCCTAATGTTGAAGCTACGGCTTCAGTAAGTGTTTCAATACCTTTAAACACTTTTTCTCTACCTTTGTCGCCAAAGCTAAATTGTTTTACTATTTGATTCATTTAATTAGATTTTATTATATAATCACACGTAATTTTATAAAGCTACAGATTATCGGCCCCAACTTGTAAAGTAACAGAAACTGGCGTTATAAGTAATTCAATGGCAGCAGCAATGCCTCCTTCTATAGAAGTTACTCGTTCGTTCCCCATAGCAGTTTTAGTCCAAGCCACTACTTCATCGTTAGTAAGTTGGTCAAAAGGTATAAAACCTGTAATATCTTCTATATTTAAAACCTGAGTGCCAATGCTGCGCGAAGTGTAAGGATTTCCTTCTGGATCCAACGTGTCGGACACACCTGTCACAATCCAATGAACGTTGTATACTACATCTGATTCTCCTTCTGTTTCAACGTAACAGTCTACTGTTTTGCAATTCCAATCGTAAGTAATCATAATTTTTGTTTTTTTTATTTATTTATTTATCCTAAACTGTTAACTGTTATTTCAACTCTTGGGTTTTGAAACGAAGCAGATAATGAGCCAACTTGTAAATCTATTGTGTCATTAACTGCATAACCACTTCCTCCATTAGTAATTGATGAAATAGCAGTTGGTGTTTTGTTAACAAATGTTATATTAAAAGTTGCACCTGTTCCACTTCCTGATGTTGAAAATTGAGTACAAGCAAAAGTTCCGTCAGCTGTACGAACTTGCCCAGCCGTAATACTGCCTGAAGCAACTCCTGAAGCTACAGGGAAAACCTGAGTACTTCCCAGGTATGCTTTGGTTACTGCAGTTGAACCTAGTTTTAAAGCACTTATACTTCCGCTTCCTAATGAAATAGCCATATTAAGTTATTATATATAAAGTAGTTGCGACTGGTGTTCCAGCATCATACTCTGCTTGTGTTAAACTAACTATATTTATAACTGAGTCAGCACCGCCTGGTTCACCTGTGGTTACAGAAGTTACTTGGTCTTCTAAAAAATCTTCTTTTAAAATATACTTTACCGTTCTAGAATCACTAACATCTACTATAGCTATAGTATCGTCATCATCTGCTGAATTTAACTGTGTTCCACTCGCTAGTATAAAATTATCATTTGCAGCATAATCTAAAGCTATTGTACCGCTTGCAGTAATAGTTCCTCCTGTTAATCCTGTTCCTGCAACTATACTGGTAACCGTACCGCTTCCTCCGCCTGCATCTTCCCACGCAACCCCAGAACCTGTTGAGGTTAAGACTTGTCCGTCTGTCCCTTGCGCAGTTGCTATTTTAAGATTTGTTAAGTTTACAGTTCCATTTACATCAAGCTTCTCACTTGGAGCAGTCGTCCCTATTCCTACTTCACCCGTTTGCTTAATGTTTACCAACGAAGTTCCGTTGTCTGAAATTCTAAAATTTCTACCTGCGTAAGTTCCAAAAGCGTTTAATTCTAAATAAAGTGAACCTCCCGATTTTATGGTAGATATTGTACTGTTGTTTATAAGAATATCTCCTGAATTAATTTGAAGCTTCTCGCCGGGATTTGTAGTCCCTATACCTACATTACCTCCATTAAAATGAGTTACTCCACTTGACCTTAAGGCAATAGTTGTTGAGCCAGCAGCAGTACTTGCAAATAAACCAGCATCAATACCACCAGGAGCGTAT
>Ga0209336_10001122_pt1 | contig 13133 bp, 18 predicted proteins | sample LinPmetageLP32_FD_184042 | JGI IMG/M metagenome (GOLD analysis project Ga0209336, IMG submission 184042) | Marine viral communities from the Pacific Ocean - LP-32 (SPAdes) (version 2) | ecosystem: Environmental > Aquatic > Marine > Oceanic | place: Pacific Ocean | collected 2009-08-23 | reverse complement strand
AAGTTCTTTACCTAACATGGATGCCATGACAATCCTCTCGAGGAACCATGACAAGCAATAAGGATAGCTACGGGAGGGATAAAGCGAGGGGAGTATTTTGTATTGTTCCACAAAGAGCGGTGCACGATACTCGCCTACAAAATAGACCCAAGAGCCTCCTATGTTTATTAGCTGTTGCAAACTATGCGAACAGGGCAGGCGTAGCATATCCAAATCAAAAGACTATCGCCTCAGATTTAAACATTACGCAATCAACTGTATCGAGGCATATAAAACTCCTTATCGAATACGGGTATATTCGTTATGCTACAAAGAAGTTTAACAAGTCCCTGAGCTGGCGTTCAAATGCATACTTTATTGTATTCGATGAGTCAGTAAGTGAGGAGGATGCGATAGCAGTTCAGACCGCTAAAGATTGGAACCAAATAGAAAAAGAGTCTCAGCCTGTGGATAACTTACCTACAAAAGAGGGTCGTATGCATCCAGAGACCATACAACGTATGCAGTCAGAGTACATAAGTAATAGAGATACTAATAGTATTAATATAGATATAAGTAAGAATATAATAAACGAATTTAAGAAAATGCTAGAAACTAAATACGGGCAAGTAATTATATGGAAGGCAGAAGATGCTGAGACAGTATCACAATGGCTAGACAATCACTCGAAGGAGTACATACTCAAGAACATCGAGAGCACCTTAGACTGGAGAAGGTCGAAGGGTATGGATAGTATCAAAAGGATAACCTACTTCCATAAGAAGTTTATGGATAGCAAGGGACCAAAGAACCAGAAGGAGACACTGGACGGATTGCTTAACAAGTTTACCGCTACACATCGAATCAAATACTAATCATTCAGTACACTGATTATAATATCATTCAGTACACTGAACATCTAAGACTGTTGCATAAAAGATACAGCCCCGCAGGGGCGGAACAAACGGGGAACAAACCAAGAACAAACGGGGAACAAAGCAAATACAAATGCAGAACACGGGGCAGAAAAAATTGACCTTTGGGGGAGGGTACCCGTGCGTATATAATGGGGTAAGTCACACAATTTTTTTGCAATTAATTCATTAATAGGTTATTATATCTCAAACATATATAGAAAGGAAACAAAATGGCTGGACCTACACACAGTAATCGTAACTACAAACTCATGAAACCAATCAATATGACAGAAGGAGACTACATCATAGAAGTATGGGAGGGTTCTAACTGGAATGATGATACCAAAACTAGAGAAATAGTAGATGGTTCTATCGATATAAAGATATATAGCAAGGTAGATGACGCATCAAAGTACAACAAAGGCGACCTTGTTGGGTTCTTTAGAGCTTGGGGTAACAGCAACTCTGCACCAAAGACCTTAGCGGAAGAGGGCTTTGATGACAAAATCCCCTTCTAAGCGTAGAATAATAAAGCCTCCCCTCGATAGATTCGGTGGGATAAGGGTAGTACAGAAACGTATCCAGAAATCAGAAGTCATAGACCATCATAAAGATGCAGTGGCTCAGGAATTGGTAGACATTGGTACAGCAAGTATTGATGAAATCATAGACTGGGATTCAACTGGGTACGTTCGTGTCAAGGCTCCGGAGGAAATATCCGAGCGAGCAATCAAAGCAATCAAGAAAATAAAGATGACTCCAACAAAGGATGGTCCTCAGTTAGAGGTAGAGCTACACGATAAGGTATCGGTGTTAAGAACTCTGGCGAAAGCGTCTGGTCTACTGGATAGACAGGATGATATGGACAAACCTTCTGTAGTTGGTATAGTAATGCATGGACCGGAACAGCCGGTGATAGACGTAGAGGATGCACATGAAGTTAAGGAAGATGGAGATACCCGAGAGGCAGATAGTACAGAAACAGATACTAAACAAGAAGTTGAGCCTGCAAGTAATAGCGAGGGATAATGGTCTGTTCTTAAATAAACTGAGGCAGATAATAGAAGGTAAGGTAACAACCACACCACAAAGAATAAATAGTTTAATCGAGTATGTGAATAGGGAGGACAGTTAAAATGAAATGTTGGCATTGTAGTACAGAATTAATATGGGGCGGGGACCACGACATTGAGCATGAAGAAGAGGATTACTCTATGGAAACAAACCTATCCTGCCCGAAGTGTCATAGTTTTACTGTAGTATATTTACCGAAAGATAACAAAGATGACTGATGCAATAACAAATTTAAAATTAGATTTCTCTACTTCGCCTATTGTTTGGAAGTTCCTACAAGATAAATCTTTTGTCAGAGGTATCATGGGACCTGTTGGTAGTGGCAAGTCTTATGCTTGTGCTGCTGAGATTATGTTGAAAGCGGTTAGTCAAGTACCTTCTCCTCGAGATGGGATTAAGTATTCACGCTTTGTTGTCGTAAGAAACAGCTATCCTGAATTAAGAACAACGACCATCAAGACATGGCAAGAGTTGTTCCCTGAGAATATCTGGGGTTCTTTTCGTTGGTCTCCTCCCTTGACACACCACATTAAGTTACCATCAAGGGACAACGCTCCGGGTATAGACTGCGAGGTTATCTTCTTAGCACTCGACCAGCCGAAAGATGTCCGTAAACTTTTATCCATGGAGTTGACAGGGGCATGGGTCAATGAGGCAAGAGAACTACCGAAGGCAGTTATAGATGGTCTCACCCATAGGGTAGGCAGGTATCCAACATTGTCCGATGGCGGTGCGTCTCCGTGGAGAGGTATCATCATGGATACAAACCCTATGGATGATGACCATTGGTGGTATCGGTTAGCTGAGAAAGAAAAGATGCGTGGTAAATATAAATGGAGTTTCTTTAGACAACCCGGGGCTGTAGAAGAATGTAACAGTCAAGAGTTACCAGAGAATCCAGAGGCGAATGGCTTTGTTTACTCTGCCAATACATGGTGGCTAACGAACCCGAGTGCCGAGAACAGAAAGAACTTACCCGCAGGATACTACGAGCAGACGTTGCTTGGGAAGAATACCGACTGGATAAGATGCTATGCTCAAGGTTTATATACCTACGTCCAAGAAGGTAAACCTGTCATGAACGAATACGATGATAGTATCATGTCCGAGGATGGATTAGAGCCAGACATATCCGTTCCTTTACAGGTGGGAGTTGACTTTGGCTTGACTCCGGCTGCAATCTTTGGTCAAAAGTTACGCAATGGTAGATGGATTATCCTCCATGAACTGGTTACGTTCGACATGGGGTTAGAAAGATTTGGTGCAATGCTGCGTTCGGAGCTGGCGACAAGGTTCCCTAAGTACGATGTGCTGGTATGGGGCGACCCTGCTGGTATGCAGAGAGACCAGATATACGAAGTTACATCCTTTGACCATTTGAAATCGATTGGATTACTAGCCAGACCTACTGCAAGTAATGACTTCCGTGTAAGACGAGAGGCAGGGGCTATGCCGATGAACCGATTGATTGAAGGTAAACCGGGCATACTCATTGACAAGAAGTGCCAAAGGTTACGCAAGTCTTTATCCGGTGGCTATCATTTTAAAAGAGTCCAAATATCGGGGGGTGAAAGATATAGAGATACTCCAAACAAGAATGACCACTCTCACGTTGGGGATGCTTATATGTATCTCGTACTGGGTGGTGGTGAACATAAACAACTAACGAGAGGCAATAGTCCTAAGTTCAAACAATCTGTAGCGAACATGGACTTTGATATATTCGCATGACAAGTTCAGCAAAACGTAAAGGAACAAGAGTAGAGAACAAGATAGTCAAGATGTTTCAATCTCTTAATATAAACGCAAGAAGGCAGCCACTATCAGGAGCACTAGCAGACTTCCCTCATGATGTAGCTGTTGATTTATTAGGCGGTATCAACTGTGAAGTCAAAGCAAGAAAGGGCGGTAAAGGCTTTGCCACCATCAAAAGATGGAAAGGTTCTGCTGATTTGCTGATTCTTGTAGAAGATTATGACCAGCCCGGGGTCTATATGGACTGGGCTCTGTGGAAAGACATAGCACAATTACTAAAAGAACATGAATGAAAAGCAATTAGAATACATATTTGGTGCTGATGGTACAGATTTATCAGCAGTTCCCTTCCGTTCATACCTACTAAACCTCATGGATTTGCACGAACATGATGCAAAACATCTGAAAGAACTACCAGATTATGGCAAAACATTGGACAATGCTGCTGAGTATGGCTATGGATTTACCATACTAGACAAGGGAAAGCCTGTATTATGCTTTGGTGTAGTGCCACAATGGTATGGAGTTGCTGAATTATGGATGATACCGGACAAGAATATGTTAAGTAAGCACAAGATAAAGTTTCACAAGAGTGCAAAAAGGTTTATAGACTTGATAACAGAGGAGTTGAACCTGCATAGAATCCATGTTACAGTTCTTGCTAGTAACACAAGAGCTATTAAATGGATTGAAAATATATCTTTTGTTAGGGAGGGAGTGTTAAAAAAATATACATTTGATAAAAAAGATATGATAATGTATAGTAAAATAAAAAAGGAGCGGTAAAAATATGGGTATGTTAATGAAAACACCTAAGTACCAAAGACCACCAGAGATGGATGCTAGCTCGGCAGCTCTTGCAGAAAGAGATAAGAGAGCAGAGGCAGAAGAGAAAAAACAAATACGCTCACTTGCCTCAAGAAGAAGATCTTTAAAAACAGGTGGCGTGATGAATGAAGAAAATTTAGACCTTCTTACAGGAGGCACCAGTGTTCAGCCTCAATCTTTCAGAGACCCAATGAAAGACGAAAGGTATAGATAGATGGGTGGTGTATCAAGAGTTTTTAGTAAGCCAAAAAAAAGAACAGCTCCTGTCTCTGCACCAGAGAGAAGAGAAGAGACTGCAAAGAAAACAGCCCCAGAACAAAAGAAAGAAGAACAACGCCCAAGTAGAGGTGACAGGTTAAATCAATCTATAGTTGGTGGAGAACTAACTGGGTATGAAGAAGATGCACAAATAACACTAGGTGTGAGAAGAAGATGAGTTACATTAGAAATCCAAAACTAAGAATATTAGACGACACGCAGGTAGAGAATGGCTAGGAAGTTTAAAGAAGTAGCCAAGTCAAAGAAGGGTGTCCCTTTAAAGTATTTGTCTGGAGCCAAGAGCCCAAAGTCAAAAGAGGCAGAGATACTAAAGACAAGACGTTTATATAAAAAAGGTTTACTAACCAAATCCATGATGGATGAGATTTCAAGAAAGAGAGCCAATGGCTAAATATCCAAGCAGTTACACTTCTAAGTTTAGCAAGTCTACACTAGACAAAGTATATAAGAGAGGTCTAGGTGCGTACTATAGTAGTGGCTCGAGGAATGTATCCGCTCAAGCGTGGGCTATGGGTAGGGTTAAAAGTTTCGTAACCGGTAAAGGCGGAGCGAGAAAAGCCGATAATGATTTAATTAGAAAAAGAAAGAAAGGATTAGTATAATGCCGGGAACAATGAAAATGTATAAAATGAAAAAGAAACCACTCAAGGGTGGTCAATCAAAACTTGATGCCAACAGAGATGGCAAGATTAGCAAAGAGGATTTTGCTATGTTGAAAAACAAAAAGAAGAAGGCGTAATTATGGCTTACTACACAAAAGTAAAAAAGACAAAAAAGAAAAAGAAAAAACAAACATCACGTTCATCTAGGAAAAAAGGACTCATGAGGTACTAATGTCTGAAGAGTTTATAAGAAGAGAGTACGGAGCTTTTACTCGAGGTATTTCCCTTAATGATGCAAAGGAGCAACAAAGGAAAGCAAGAAATACTATGAGGAACAGAAAGAAGAATCCTCCATTGAGTGAGCAAAGAGATTCTATGCAAGCCAGAAGAGATGCTTACCAAAAAATTATTAACGCTGGTATCATCACTACTGTCAGGGAAGGTCAGACAATGATTACTGGGAAAACATCCGATGTAAAGGAAAGAATTTTAGACAGGATGAATACCATGACCTCTAGGCAAATGGATGTTCTAGGGGATGTTATTGCCGATAAGAGAGTTGTAAACAGGTTTGGTGCGTCAAGCTGGTACGAAAGACAGAAAGCAAAGATAGCAAAAAGAACCAACACGCAGGCTATGTTGCTTAATGCTAACCCAGATGACTTACTAAAACAAATTCTGGGTAATCCAGAACCAGATGGTTTTATTGATAAAGCAATAGATATAGGTAGGTCCCTGAATGATGACAAAGGGTTTGATGTAGACGTAGACCCATTCAAGGGTGATATTATGTTTCAGTATAAGATTGATTTCTAATGGTAGCTAAAAGATTCCAGAACCCATCGGGTGGATTAAATGAGGCAGGAAGAAGGCACTTTAAAAAGAAAGAAGGCTCGAACCTAAAGAGACCACAGAAGTCAGGTAAGGACGGACGAAGGGTTAGTTTTGCTGCAAGATTTGCAGGTATGAGCGGACCAATGAAAGATAAGAAAGGTAGACCAACAAGACTTGCATTAGCACTGAAGGCTTGGGGTTTTAGAAGTAAAGAGAGTGCTAGGAACTTTGCACAAAGGAATAAGAAAGCATGATGAGATTAAATGAAAAGCAAGTAATAGACAGGTCTAAGAAAGCGTTTGCTAAAAAGGACCTATGGCGTTCAATATATGAGGATTGTTACAGGTATGCGTTGCCACAGAGAAACCTTTATGACGGATACTATGAAGGCAATGTCCCCGGTCAAAACAAAATGAACATGGTATTTGATAGTACCGCTGTTCATTCTACTCAAAGATTTGCAAATAGAATACAGTCTGGTCTATTCCCCCCATACAAGAAATGGTGTAGACTAGAACCGGGAGATGATATACCGGCAGACAGACGGGCTGAGGTACAAACAGCTCTTGATGTATACCTTGAAAAAATGTTTACAGTTCTACGTCAATCAAACTTTGACTTAGCAATGGGTGAGTTCTTGTTAGATTTATGTGTTGGTACAGCAGTTATGCTAGTACAAGAAGGCGATGATATAAACCCAATACAGTTTACGCCAGTCCCACAATACTTAATAGCATTAGAAGAAGGACCCGGTGGCACAGTAGATAATGTCTATCGTAAATATAAGTTGAGAGTGGAGGCTATACAGAGACAGTTCCCTGACGCAACAATACCACAGAGTTTATTAAAGTTGATGGAGACTAAGCCGCAAGAACAGGTCGAGCTATGTGAGGCTGTTATTATAGACCCAGATAGGAAAGACTATTGCTATCATCTTGTGTACGAAAAAACAGGAGAAGAATTAGTTTATAGAAGAATGGATGAGTCTCCTTGGGTAGTATCAAGATATATGAAAGTAGCAGGAGAAACTTTTGGCAGAGGTCCTTTGGTATCTGCTATTGCTGATATTAAAACTTTGAATAAAACATTAGAGCTACTATTAAAGAACGCATCTATAGCGTGTGCTGGAGTTTACACAGCGGCAGATGATGGTGTTATAAACCCATCGAACATAAGAATTACACCCGGCTCCATAATCCCAGTAGCAAGGAATGGTGGTCCGCAAGGTGCATCTTTAGCACCGCTACCACGCTCTGGTGATTTCAATGTCTCGCAAATTGTTATTAATGATTTAAGGATGAACATTAAAAAAACATTGTTAGATGATACTTTACCGCCAGACAATATGTCTGCTCGGTCTGCTACTGAGATTGTGGAAAGGATGAAGGAGCTGGCACAGAACATGGGCTCAGCGTTTGGTAGATTAATTACAGAGACTATGGTCCCTATTATTGCTAGGACATTATCTATCATGGACAAGAAGGGAATGATACAACTTCCTCTTAAGGTCAATGGTCTTGAGGTTAAGATAGTTCCTGTTAGTCCTTTAGCTAAAGCACAGAACTTAGAAGAGATAAATGAGGTTATGCAGTTTGTCCAAATAGCTGGGTCATTAGGACCGGGAGGAATAGCTGAGATGAAACCAGACCAGATAGCTACGTTCATCGGAGACAAGCTAGGCATACCATCTAACTTAAGAACAACCCCGCAAGAGAAACAAGTCATAATTCAGCAAAGTATGCAGATGGCAATGCAGGGTCAACAGATGCCACCTGAACAGGGTGGACAGCCACCAATGCAAGAGCCAGCAACAGCAGTAGCTGATGAGGTTAGTGCATGAGTAAGACTGGGTGGGAAGGCATAGAGGTTCTCGATGAGAGCCCTATGGAATTAGTAGATGACCAATTAGCAATAGATAAATCTTTTGCTAGAACTTTTGAAACAGAAGAAGGGAAGAAGGTTTTATCCTATCTTGTGTCTCGAACTCTTAGTCAACCGACTTGGGTTCCCGGTGGGGACACTAGCTTTGGTTATGCAAGAGAAGGTCAGAACAGTATAATAAGGGAAATACAAACGAGAATAGAAAGGGCGAAAGCATGAACGAACAAGAAGAATTACAAAAGCAAGAAGGTTTAGTTTCTGACACACCTCCAATGCCACTAGACGCTATGGAGCCAGACGACAATGAAGTTGATATACCTCATAAGTTATCTGACGAACCAGAGCCAATAAACCCAGCACCTGAAGATGAGGTTTTAGAAAAGCCAGAGTTTTTAGAAAATAAATTCTGGGACCCGAAAGAAGGAGTAAAGGTAGAAGAGCTCAATAATTCCTACAAAGAACTACAAAAACAATTTTCTATGGGTAAACACAAAGCACCAAAAGAATATGACTTAGCTGCTTTCGAGGGGATTGATGTAGAGAATGATGAGTTGGCAAAAGAGTTTGTTGACTGGGCTAACGAAAACAAACCTACGCAAGAGGCGTTTGATAAACTTATAGGTAAGTTCAGAGAGATGGCTGACGTACAAGAGCAAGAAAGTTCTATCAATGTAGAAGAAGAGACAGCTAAGCTAGGACCTAATGCACCACAAATTATTAATGGTATCAAGCAATGGGGACAAGGATTGGTTTCTAAAGGCGTGTGGTCCGAAGATGACTTTGATGAGTTCAAAGTATTTGCAGCTACAGCTAGTGGTATTAACGCCCTCAACAAAGTAAGACGTTACTATGGAGAGCAACAAATACCGACTGCTACTGTAGAGATGGATGGTATGCCAAGCTCTGATGAACTATATGATATGGTGGCTGACCCTAAGTATAAGACAGACCCAGCCTTCAGAAGAAAAGTAGAAGAGCAGTTTGCTAGAGCTTATCCGGGTAGTGTAGATACTGGCGTAATATAACACTTGTAATTGTTTGCAAAGTATATTATCCTTATATGCGAGATAACGAATGTTCTGTTCGCCTCTGGCTGGTGTGGAAGTACATCATTTTTTAGCCGAGGGTTTCCTTCGATAACTAAAGTAACTTTTTTTAAATGTGTTAAACAAGGAGTAAACTATGGCACAGTCAATTACTAATGCTTTTGTTACTTTGTTTGATGCCGAAGTGAAACAGGCATACCAAGCAGAATCTGTCTTGGTACCAACTGTTCGGTTAAGACAAGGTGTGCAAGGCAACACTTACAAGTTCCCAAAACTTGGTAAGGGTAGTGCGACTGCTCGTATTCCACAGACAGATGTAACTCCATTGAATGTTACTTATTCGCAAGTAACAGCAACAATGAGCGACTTCAACGCTGCTGAATACTCAGACGTATTCCACCAAGCAAAGGTGAACTTTGACGAAAGGTCAGAACTTGTTCAAGTAGTTTCAAAAGCTATTGGACGTAGAATGGACCAACTAATTATTGACGCACTAGATGCTGAATCATCACCATCAACAGTAGCTAATACTGTTGTAACAAGTGGTTCTGCAGCTGCATCAAACTTGAACGTAGGTAAGCTAATAGCTGCTAAGAAAGCACTTGACGCTAAGAATGTTCCGTTCGATGACAGACACATGGTAATACATGCTAATACATTATCTGGTTTACTAGGTGATGAAAGAGCTATATCAGGTGATTTTGCGTCAATCAAAGCTCTTGTTTCAGGAGAAATCAATAGTTTCCTAGGTTTCCAATTCCATGTTATTGGAGATAGAGACGAAGGTGGACTAGCTATTGATGGCTCAAGCGACAGGAAAGTATTTGCGTATCATCGTTCAGCTATCGGTATGGCAGTAAACATGAACCAAAAAACAGAAATCAACTATGTACCAGAGAAAACTTCTTTCTTGGTAAATAGCATGTTCTCTGCTGGTTCTGTGTCTATTGATGGAGATGGTATCGTAGAAGTAACTTGTAGAGAATAGGAGTAAAATATGGCTTATGACGTTGCAGGATTACAACCTATCGGTGGTCAGTCAAAAGCTGGCTCAGCACCTCAGATGTGGAGTTACACATCAACAGATGCTAAGACAGCAATAGATGCAGCAGGGTACTTTAATAGTGCGTCTGATGTATTAAAAGTTGGCGACCTCATCTATGTTCATGCCTCAACAGGCGGTACAAGAACTTATTCTTTACACCCTGTAGTGAGCAATGCATCAGGTGTAGTAGACATTGGGGATGGCACAGCTGTCTCTGCTACGGATAGTGACTAATATCCAACCAGACTGGGGAGGCGAAAGTCTCCCCTTTCAATTAGGAAAACAATATGGCAAGTGGCGACACAAACATAACTATTTGCAACCAAGCGTTGAATCTTCTAGGCTCAGATACAATATCGTCCTTTACAGATACAACAAATGACGCTGGTGCAATTTGTAATAACATATACGAAACTGTAAAAAGACAGACCCTATCGCTGTACCCATGGTCATTTGCTTTGACCAAGCTACAACTTTCAAGGTCCTCAACCACACCAATCAATGAATGGTCTTACCAATATGATATGCCTTCTACAGCAATAAGTGGTACACCATTACAAGTTTACAACTCAAGTGCAACAAGGGTGTTGCCAATACAAACTTATGAATTACTATACACAGCAAATGGTCCAACCATAGCTACACACGAAGATAAAGTGTTTATAGACTTTGTTACTTCAGCAATTACTGAAGGGCTTATGCCTTCTTACTTTGTTCAATTACTTGTCTACATGATGACTTGGCACCTAGCTGAACCAGTAACAGACCAGATAACAAAAGCAGATTATTGGAGAGGCGTAGCTTTGGGAACTGCAACAGAGAATGGCAGAGGAGGCTATCTAAGACAGGCTATGAATATAGATGGTAGAGGCAAGCCTAATTATGCTATAGTAGATTTCCCATTGACAGATGTAAGGTAGTAGCATGAGTAGAGCTGTTACTGTCCAAACTAACTTTACCACAGGGGAGATAGACCCTTTGCTAAGAGCAAGGACGGATATTGGTCAATACAATAATGGATTAGATAAAGCAAGAAATGTAACTATTCAACCACAAGGAGGGATAGAGAGAAGGCAAGGCTTGCAGTTTATCAAAGAGATACCAAGTGCAGCATCACCAGAAGATGGTGTAAGGCTAATACCTTTCGAGTTCTCGACAACACAAAGCTATATGCTTTTGTTTACTCACAACAGATTATACATTTATAAAAACAAAGTATTACTAACCAATATTAATGGTAGTGGTAATGATTTTTTGACAACAGCAATACCATCAACAAAAGTATCTACCATAGATTTTGCTCAATCTTTTGATACCCTTGTGTTAGTGCATGAGGACTTAACTCCTTTTAAATTAGCAAGAGGTGGTAGTGATACGACATGGACAATATCCGCAATTACTTTTGAACACGTTCCTTTCCATGCTTTTAGTACATCAACTTCAGAGCCTTCAACAACTGTTACACCCTCAGCAGTAGATGGCAGTATTACTATTACAGCAGGTTCATCTATCTTTGATTCCAATAGTGTCAACCAATATATAGAAGTTAAGGATGGTCTAGGAAGAGCAAGGATTGCAAAACTAAACTCTGGGACAGTAGTAGAGGCTATAGTAGAAATACCTTTTTTTGATACTAACGCCATTGCCTCTGGTGATTATGTTTTAGAATCTGGCTATGAAGTAACATGGTCTGGTACTAGAGGATACCCAAGGACAGCAACCTTCCATGAAGGTAGGTTATATTTAGGTGGAACCAAGTCAAGACCGAACACATTGTTTGGTTCACGAGTGGCAAGGTTCTTTGACTTTAATCCCGGGGAAGGACTAGACGATGATTCAATCGAGGCAACACTAGATACTGATTCTGTTAATGCTATCATTGGATTGTTTAGTGGCAGAGACTTACAAATATTTACTAAGGGTGGTGAGTTCTTTGTACCTCAATCATCACTAGACCCAATAACACCAAGCAATATTGTTATCAATGGTTCTACTAGGCGTGGAGCAAAAGAAGGCATAAAACCTGTAGGTGTAGAAAGTGGTACTTTATTTATACAAAGAAGTGGCAAGGCTGTAAGAGAGTTTTCTTTTAGTGATACAGAGCTATCGTATGTATCGGCTAACATATCTTTGCTTAGCTCTCATCTACTTAGCACACCAACAGACATGGCTTTACGAAAAGCTACATCTACGACTGAAGGGGATATGCTCTTGATAGTCAACACAGACGGAACTCTAATAACTTATTCTATGCTTAAAGACCAGAATGTTATAGCTCCTTCATTGCAATCAACAGGTCCGGAGGCTGCCACAGTTACAGCATCTGACTTTGCTAACATAGCTGTAGGGACAGAACTTACATTTACAAATAACAATGGCACAGTTATTACTTTACAAACAGAGGCAATCAGTGGGTCTGCACCATCATCTGCATCTGGCAATACACATTTCTTTAGACCGAACGAATCGAACAACACAACAGCAGATAACATCTTTACTGCCTTTGGTAACATAGATGGATTTGTTGTTAAGAACCCAGCAGCAGCAGTCGTAACAATCAAGAGAGTCATACCCGGTGATGACAACTTAACAGTTACTACTACAGATAGCACAAGGTTAGCTGTTACTAACTTTGCTAAGACAGACAAGTTTCTAAATGTTGCTGTTGATGTTGAGACTGTTTACTGCGTAGTAAAGCGTTCTATTAATGGTTCGGATGCTTACCATGTAGAGGCTTTCAATGACGACAACACAACAGATAGTGCAATACTATTTACAGGAGGCACTCTACCGGGTAGTACATCTCTAAGTGGTCTCGGTCATTTAGAAGGTGAGACAGTTAAAGTTATTGCAGATGATGCAATGCAATCTAACAAGGTAGTATCATCAGGAG
>Ga0209336_10001121_pt1 | contig 13148 bp, 13 predicted proteins | sample LinPmetageLP32_FD_184042 | JGI IMG/M metagenome (GOLD analysis project Ga0209336, IMG submission 184042) | Marine viral communities from the Pacific Ocean - LP-32 (SPAdes) (version 2) | ecosystem: Environmental > Aquatic > Marine > Oceanic | place: Pacific Ocean | collected 2009-08-23 | reverse complement strand
CACTATTTAATGAAGAACAATCAACTAAGATAGTTTCTGTAATTGTATTATCCATATAATACTATTATAGATTATTTATAACAGAGTTATTTTGCTATGCTTTTGAATTAATAAATACATCTTTCTCCTTTAATAACTCTTTTACCTCTTCTTCATCTGGCTCGGGCATATCCTCATCTTCACTGCTTTCTTCTTCACTACTATCGGCAGTCCAGTTTTTATCTTTTCTCGCTTTTTTATATGCTTCTTCTAAAGACATATCTTCTATATTATCATCTACATAATTAGAATAATGTAATTGCTTATTATCTTCACAATCACAAGGTGCTTCTCCACAATCGGGGCATTCACAATAATTTCCGCATATATGATTATAAAAGTTCTCTAATTCTTCTTTAATAGTTATTTCTTCAATATCATATTTAATAAATAAATCAACTAAATCCATAATATCATTAAAATATTTATCTTTGTTAGAAATATTCATTTTATTATTTATATATACCATTATATAAATTTATATTTTATTTTAATTATTCAAACATACATCAAGTATATTATACAGACATACAAGAGTAAAAAAAGAGATAGATACGCTAAGGAAAAAGTCTTAGTGGTTGAGGTCCTAAAAATAGTTAAGTAAGTATGTATTATATACTTGAGATACTTTTTGATACACATTCTAATTTTTCTATTGGTATATAACACATACTACAAGTTTCATCTCTTCCCCTATCTCTTCTACCTCCATTCGCTATAAAGTAATCACCTTTCTTAAAATCCCATTTATAAAGTCCATCTAAATATAAAAAGTAAAAAGTAAATTTCATTTCCCTATAATCTCCATATTTATTAGTTAATATATCATATATCTTATTTGCTCCAAAAAAAGTAGTTCTATGCTTATTATGATTTATTTTTCTGCTTTTTAACTCTGCTATACTATTACCCTTACGAAAATCAAAACTATCATATTTATTAGGTGTTTTCTCCCAATCTTTTCCCATATATTTTAACCATTTTTTTTCATTATCTAAACCAAAACTTAAATCTTCTATCTTCTTAATATTCATTTCTATATTATATATATAGAAAAAAATATTGGATTAAACGAACTATGCGAAATCTTGAGAAAAAGTTCCATTATCTAAAGTAGCAGTTCTTAGTATTTCCAACCAAGTTTTATGTGTATAATTACGGGTTTCAAAAGCATTAAAATTAGTTGTTCCACCATAAGTAATCTCTAATTCTAAACCTCTTGAGTTAATACGCTCATTGCGATTAGGACGATAACAATTAAAGAATAAACCTCCCGATAAACCAGTTCCATCTTGTTCGCCTATGTCTTGGTCGTTAAAGGCAACAAAACCAGCACCAGCAGATAAACTGCCTTGACCTTCATTAGAATAGACTTGTCGTGGAAGGTGTGGGACATCGCCACTTGATTGTATAACATCATTAAAGTGAATAGCATAATTGTCTCGGTCTAATGGATATAAATAGTGGTCGTTGTATCGTAGATTTGTAATTACCCGTTGATTATTGTTATTTATGGTTTTAGGACATCGTGCTTGAAACACATTCAATACACTCACATTAGGATTAGTCATTCCATCTTCATATAATCCACTAATTACCTTAGATACAATCCGTCCAGCACCGCCTACATCTAATATTTGTTTTTTACCTACAAAAGTATCGGTATTGGAAGCAGTAGCAATAAGAGTTCGTTTATTAAGGCGATAATCAACATAGTTAAAACTCATTACCCTATTAGCATTTCTATATTGTTCCATAATATCACCATCGTAATAGATATAGTCAGCAATCATACGAATATTATTGAAGTCTATTTCAGCAACATCAGCACTAGCATCGGCACTTTCTATAACCCTTTTCTTTGATGCTTTAGGTGTAAAGAATAACTCTATTGACACTTGTTGGTCTATCATAAAGAGTGGGAGTTGATTTGTCTGTAAAAATGGAAAAAGTTGAGATAACTGGATACGGAATTCACTACCCGCACTGGTTTCTAATTCATCTAAAGGCAAACTGTTTGCTTCACCATCACCAGTATATAGTTTAGGAATATCACCAATATTATCAACTTCTCTGCGTGTTTTAAGGTAAAAATTAGAGGCATTCACATCACTATATTTAGCACCACTACCATTAAGATAATTAAAATCATATGCTAAACCCCTAGATGTTAAATATGTTTCACGTTCTATATTAGTATCAGTATCATTAAAAACACTTCTATACGCCATATAACTTCCAAAATCTTGAATTTCAGCAATAGTGGTTTGACCCACTCGTAAAGCACATCTTTCTATTAACGCCATAACACCGATTCCATAAGGTAAAAACTGCTCTGTAGCAGCAGTTGCTTTTAGACCAATTGAAATTGCCGAAAAACTATGAAGAAAACCCTTATTGTTTAAGACAAATCGACAGAAATTATCACTTGAAACCACTGGGTCAAGTATATCACTATCTACCTCCATTGACATATCGCTTTGGGTAGAACCTATTTTAATAAGGTCGGGTATTTTGCTTCTATCATCATCACTCATTATATTATCTATAAGATAAAAAAATAAGTAATAAAAAATTAAAATTTAGGATACAACTTGTAGTCCGTTTGGTGTAAATGCTAAAGTTTGTTTGCTACGAACAAAGATAAAAGTAGCGTGTGGATTATCATTAGTCAATCCAGTTTCAAGATTAACTCCAAAATTATTACCAGACTGAAATGCTACTCCATCTCCCGAAACATTGTCAAAAGCGATTCCTAAACCAAAATACTGCCCTCCTTCTGGATAATGGGTATTAGCAGAAGTAGCATTCAATTTACGGAAAGTAGTATGTGGAGAAAGTTGAGATTTCTTACTATCCATAAACTTATTAAAGGCATTCATATAAAACCTTACTAATTGTGGGTCTGCTATGGTTGATGAAGCATTATCACGAACATTAGCATCTAAATTGTATTCAAAACCAATCTTTTGACCTCCACGAGTAATAACCATTTGGGTAATTGGGGCAATTTCAGTAGCGTTATTCATTAGTGGAGTAGTCTGGAAACCATCATAAGCAAGATTATTAAGGTAATTAGATGGAATAAAATTCAAGAATACAGATAATACATTGGATAATGCTAAATTAAAGTTAATAGTAGCAAAAGTAGAGTTAATAGATGTATAGTATGAAGTAATAGCATTATAACTCATTGCTCCGCTGGATTGGGACATTAGGCGGGACAATTCATCAACAGCGGGTTCTACAACTTCACAAATTAATTTAAGGTTTGATAGTTCATAATAAGCATTACCTAAAGTAGGAGCAAATAGGAACTGGCTATCTGGAGTTAAATGTAAGGCGAGATTTAATCCACCGATTCCCCATTGTGCCGAAAGTGGGACTGGGTCGCTTGAAGAAAGTAAGCCCGTTGTTAGTGGAACACAAAAACTATTACCATCATACTCAGCACTGGTCTGGGAAGCACCATTTTGATTAGCAGTAAAACTAATTTTTTGAGCGAGGGGATTAGCCATCATACCAGTCGTTTCATTAAGATGAGTTAAGGTTTCACCCTTACTTGCTACATTACCATAATAACTACTCGCCCACCGACCGAAATGACGTATATGCTCTATAACACTTTTATTTCGCTGAGAAGATAAAACAATCTGGTCTATAGCACCAAGCATACCTAATTTAGGTGATACATTAATATTATCAGCAGTAGTCGCATAAGTGTCATCTGTTTTATAAACTTGTATATTACCAGCAAGTCTAAGGGTTTGCCCTAAAAGATAAGTATTCTGTTCCCCTATAATAAACTCAATTACGGGATTTCCGTCTCTATACGAAACTTTACCATTGCTTTTTACATTACTGGGTTGTATCTCTAAATAGTGTGTTCTTCCATTTACGTTGCTACTCATTATATTATCTATAAGATAAAAAAATAAGTAATAAAAAATTAAGCGAAGCATACTCTGTTAAACTACAACAGAAACATTATCACCTTTTACCTCCATTCGCCTTAGGTGAAAGACAAAGAAATTCCACAATTTATCTTTAGTTGGGGGAGTTCCCCCATAATTTAATTGAAGTTGGAAATCCCTATTACGAGCATCATATACTCCATTACCCAAACTCAATGCCCGTCCTATACAGAAATTTTCATTAAATCGCTGTAATGACCTTGCTGGTATATTTGCTTGGGTTAATGCTTTATCTAACTCTATTAGGTGCTGTTGTGAAATTGCGGTTTTAGATGAAGTCTTTTCAACATTGACTCGGCGAGATGGTTGAAGGCGTCCGTCGTAAATAAACTGGTAATCGGTTAAAAAATCGCTTATACCTTCAAGACCAACTCGCTGTTGCTGTAAGCGTCTATCTTGTGTAATATCGCTACTATCCGTTCCTTGATTTACAATATTATAAGTATTACTTGCTGTTAATACTTGCTGGATAGTATAACGGGTAGCATCAGTAGGAATACCAATTATGCTTTTACAGCGAGCATTATTAATAGGTAGGTTAATTGAGGCAACGACATCACCTTTTAACTGAGAAAATTTATAATTAGTAGCACTCAAAAAATCATAAGTAATTGTTCCACCAGATTTCATTTTATTCATCATCTCGCTTTCATACTGATTTGGAACATCTATTTTCTGTAGTATCAATTCACTATTTTTAACTTCATAAGAGGGAGTGCCTCCTAAAGTTGATACCTCCATAGACCGACTAAATACTACTAAAGGATTTAGAAAACCTCCTAAATTAGTTGTAGCACAAGCACTCGCATCACTATAGGTCGCAATTGCTGGAGTATCTATAAATACTGCTTTATCTAAAGTAATTTTAGTTCCAGTGCCTACATCATACTGAATACCAGTAATGACTGGGGGAGTAGTAGAACCACTCGCATCTTTAACTACAAGTATATCAGTTTCTCTATAAGGATTTTTAGCAAACCCTATAGGTTGTCCTACAACAAAAGGGCAATTCTCTAAACTGATTTGGGAGTTTTGTGGAGAAAGGTAGAAAGATTGAGTAGCAGAAGCAGATGTAATAGGGAAGCGGTCTGCTTCTGCTGTCCCATTACCACCAGTTAAACCTTGAAGCATAGGGTTTAGCAGTGGTCGGCGGGATAGAGTTGCTCCATCATTACTTCTAAAGACCCTTACATTATCTTCAAGTAAAATAGAAATATGTAATCCATTACCCATAAGCAAGTTAGGGAAAATGCGGTCATTTCCCAGAATACCCGTATGAAGTGGTAAGCATACTTTTACATCAATATAATTACTTTCGCTAAATTCAGTAGCACCATCTGGTTGGGTAAAACACTGATTATCAATATATTCATTTTGAGGAGTTCGGGTTGAACCTAACAGACCACGAACTTTATTACTGGCAATAGTAGAACCTTCTGTTAATGCTCTTTTACCCCTAATACTATCATTAGTATCATAATCATATTTTAATGCTACCATTACATTATAACCATCAATTTCTTCTAAAAGCGTTCCATTACCATCTCTTACCCTAATAGTGCGAATAAGGGACTGAGCTCCAATTTCAGCATCTAAACCACAATACAAAGGAGCAGTATGGGTAGTAGCACAAGTATTAGTGGTGGAAAAAGGTGGAGTTAAACGGATATCTGCTTGAAGATAACTTTCTTTAGGGTTAAAGAATTTCACAGTAGGGGGAATACGAAAACGAATTTCTTGTGTAGCACTATGATTAGTTCCATTTTCAGCGGGAATAGATACAGACAATTGTTCTAAAGGCAATTTACTCATTGAATTCCAATACGAAGACATAATATAATATTCTATAGAAATTAATTTAACAGAAAAAAAAAAATGAGATGTCAAAAAAAATTTGATATTTTTTTTCTTTTTATATTCTATCAATGTTGAAAAATAGTGAAAACAATTTGATATTTTCTAAAAATGTAAGAATGGATACAGAATTCAATAGATATATTGAAGTTATTTATAAGAGACCAGATAGTCATTATAATTTTACTAAAAAAAAGAGGAATGAAATTTTAGTATATATTATTGAAAATGATATTAAGAAACCACCAACTGCTAAAGAAGATTTTAAATGGTCTACCGCTTTTAGGGTAAAGGTAGGCTCAATTGACCCTAATGATGCTGAGGATTGGTATTCAAAAAATATAGATAATTTCAAAGAAATATGGAGAACACATCACGAAGGGTATAAGCTACTAAGCGATAGTCCAAGAAACGACTTCCATACTAATTTTAAATCAACTTGTTTAAGATTTATTAAAAATGATATGAGACATCTAAAAGGTAGTAAGTTGGGTGATGGAGTATTTATGGCGAATTGGAGTTTAATTGAATTAGCAAAAAAATATAAGGGGATTGAAGAAGAAAATAAAGAATATTTAAGTGATTATAGGGAATTAGAAGCAGAACACGAGAAAATAACCAAAAAATTGAATGAAGAAGTAAAAAAATTAAAAGAACGATGTTCTAAAAATCAAGAAAGAGAAGAATCAATGAATTATGTAGATAAAGATTTATATGAAAAAGAACTTAAGCATAGACTTCGTCTTCAAGAACAACTGAAAGAAAATTCAAAAACACACAGCTTTGAAATAAACCACCTAAAAGAACGATTGAAAATTGCGGAAGATGAAACGAATAGTTTTATTGATGATGGTTATAAACCAAGAAAGAAAAGGGATAAGGTAGAAGATACGGAAGAAGAATAAGAATAAAATATTATATATATTAAGCGAAGCAAAATGAATAAATCTCAAGTGGTATTAGTATGTAAAAAACTAAAAAGTTTCCATAAGGGTTATTTCAATTATAATAATGGGTTTTATAGTGATATAGAAGAAGTTATTAGGGATTTAGACTTTATTAAAGAGTATGGTGATATAAGTAGTGTAAGAAAGGTATGTGCTTTATATAAAGTTTTTTATTTTGAATTTAAAAAGGTTGAACTAATACCTCTAATGAATAAAGAAACAATAGAATATCTAAAAACTCAAAAAGAGATTAAACAATTTAGTAATCCAGTATTACAGATTACAAGAGGAAAGATATTAGTTAAGTTTTGATGACACACTCTCAAGTATATTTTACATACATACTTAACTATTTTTAAGACTTCTACCCCTAAGACTTTTTCCTTAGCGTATCTATCTCTTTTTTTACTCTTGTATGTCTGTATATTATACTTATTACTATGTCTATATTATTATTCTATATTATTCTATATTATTATTATTCATCATCATCTATATCTATATTAGGATTTTCATATCTTTTTCTTATCATTACAGATAATTCACTAACTTCATATAAATCAGTTAAAGGGACCTTTTCTCTTAATATTTTAAATATTTCATTAGCAATATCTTGTTTTTCATAATAACTTAGTGTCTTTAGAGGCATATATTATATACTTATATTTTTTAAAAGCAATTAGAACTAAAGAAGCCAGCATCTCCTACCTTTCTACCTACGGCTTGATGAACTACGCTTTGAATACGTTGTTGCTCTTTTAATACTGCTTGGTCTTGTCTTTTCTTCTCTTTTCTCTCTTTTCTTAGTGTATCATACTTATTTATTGCTTTTGCTGTTATCTCTTCAATTTTATCTTCTGGTATATCAAACTTAATCCTTTTTTCATTAACTACCTTTTCAACTAAATCTTGTTCTTCTTTTATACCTTCTGTTATAGCATTCTTCCTTGCTACTTTATCTTTAGCATCTTTTTTTGCTCTACGAACTTCTAATGACTTTTCCCTTGCTAATTTTAATTTTGCTTTATGTTCCTCACTCATAGGTTTCCTTACTCTTTTTACCTTAAGGGGTTTCTCTTCTCTTTCTTTTACCTTTTCATAACCACCCCCAAAAACATCATCAGTATTCAATCTGTCTTTAGGTTTAACCTCTACTATTTCTTCTTCTTCTTTTTGCTCTTCTTTTTCTTCGATATCAGTTGTTTCCCCTACTTCCTCTTCTTCCTCATTAACCATTAATTCTAAATTATTTTCTGTTGTATCAAACTGGGGCATAAAATCATCATTTATATCAGTCATATACTCTATATATATAAAAAAATTTTGTATAAAATAATTATATATTTGTATAATAATGGAATTACGAAGAAAAAAGAATATTAAAGAAGAGAGTTATAATTATGAAAAAGACCCTAATGATTTAACAGAAACGAAACGCGGGGGAAAATTCAGTGCTTTCCCCAAAGTATTACCAGTAAAACCAGAGGAGGGTATTGAGTCTAAACCCCTACATCCTAATCTACCTAAACCCCCTACTTGTTTATTGATGGTATCTCCAGTTAAAACGGGTAAAAGCACAATTATAAGTAATTTACTCTTAAACGATAACTTTTACGGACAAGACTATTTCGATGAAGTTAATATTATATCTAATACCATTGCTAATGACAGCACATCACGCTTTCTCCAAAAGGCATTCAATACTCACGACCAGTATGAAGATAGTATAATAGATGGAATAGTAAGTAAGCAAAAAGCAATAAAAGATAAAAAAGAGCAACCGAGTATGGCATTAATTTTAGATGATTGTCTTGGTTCAATACGTAGAGAGGGTAAGGTAAATCACCTTGCTTCTCGTTTTCGTCATTACAATATCCAATTACTATTAATTAGTTCTCAAAATTTTAGGGCAGTATCACCAATCGTTAGGCAAAATGCTACAGCAGTAATAGTAGGTAGTCCTTTCCCCAATGCTAAAGAGTTAGGTAAATTAGCAGAGGAATATGGAGATTTATTTGGAGGACAAGAGAGTTGGTTAAAGATGTATAAACACGCTACACCGAATAGATATGATTTCTTATTTATGGACTTAGGGGAAAACCCACCAGTAGCATATCATAATTTTGAAAATCAAGTTGCTATTGGAGAAAAAATGTTATTCAATCCAAAGGGTATAGACATTAAGTTAGAAAGCGGTGATACGGATATTGATGATATTTATTAATATGAAAAATTATATCTATCTATTTATAATGAGTGAAGTATATGATATTGCTGGTATTAGTTCTTTAGATAGTATAAATCAAGATATAGTAAGTCGTAATAATTCAATTAGAAATACGAATGATATGAACCGAAGACAATATATTAAGGATATTGGTGATTTAAGAGGTAAGGTAAATTCAGCAGACCCTAAAATTCAAAAGGTAAAAGATAAAGCAGAAAGTCTGGCTGATGCTGGATATAGTGCTTATACTGGAGTTAAAGTAGGTAAAGGAGTAGGAGCAACTAAAATAGGTGATGCTATAAGTTCTACTATAAGTGATGGAATACAACAAGGTTTAAATACTTTTAAATCTGGTTCAGCAAGAGCAACCCGAAGAGCAGAATTTTTAAATAAAGGAGATTTACAAGAAGGGTTTGAATTAAGTGAAATACCTAATAGACAATATGCTACTATTGCCGAAAGAGCATCAGCAAGACCCCTTCAAGGAGCAATCGCTCCACCTCAAGCATCAACTGCCAGATTTGTAGGTCGCCGACAAGGAAATTTTGATTTGTTTGATGATGAAGCAGATGGAGCAGAGCGTTTAAATTTAAGACCAACTTCTCAAGCAATAGATAGGTTTTTAGGAACATCAACAGCTCAAACCCCAGCTGGTTATGGAGCAAGAGTAATACAACCATCTTTAACATTTGGAAAAGAAAGCGAAGAAAGAGAAGCATTAGGAACTGGTGAAGAAGGTATGGTAGAAAGACCTACTATAACTGCTAATGATTTACCAAGTGAAGATGTAAGAGGAACACAAGTAGGTGATAACGCAGTAAAAACTGGAGGAGATATAATAAAAGGTGGTGGAAAAGCATTATCAGCATTAGGTAAAGGATTAGCAGTATTGAATGTAGGTCAAGGGGTATATGATGCTGGAGAAGATATTTTAAGTAAGGGTGTTGTGGGTGAAAATAAAAATCTTAGAACTGCTAATGTTTTAGGTATGGTAAGTGGTGGTGCTGATGCTATATCTTTAGGTGCTGGTAGTATTGCTGGTGCTTTAGAAAGTGCTGGATTAGTAGCAGATAGCACTGGAATTGGGGCTCCATTAGGTATAGCAATGGGATTAGTAGGTGCTGGTGTTGGGGTTGCTGGTGCTGTAGAGGATTATATAGGAGGAAAAAAGAAAAAACAAGATTTACAAAATAAACTTAAATCTGCTGTAGCAAAAACACCAGCACAGATAACCCCACAAGCATTAGCAACTTCTACTGCTGGAGAGGTTAGGAAAGTATCTAAAGGAATGAGTGCTATTTCTTAGAACATTTCTTACACCCACAATCTTTAGAATAACCATCAAAAACATCTTTGCTTTTTACTTTTTTTTTAGTATCAACTTCCGCCTTAATATTAAATTGCTGGGGGCAGTTAGGGTTTTCGGTATTACTTATAGATTTTATAACTTTACTTTTTTTATGAGGCATATATATTATCTATAGATAATTATATGAGTTTATTAATTACAAGCAATACTGATACCAACCATAGCGAATATAATAATCAAGGAATAGCTGGAGGTTTAAATCAACCTAATAGTTATTCTAATACTATAGATGATTTAATTATACCTAAAAATGCGGAAATAGCAGTCCAATCAGTAAAAATAAATAGACAAGGTGGTATATCTCTTAATCAAAAAAGTAATATAGTAGGTTTATATTTAGGTAAATCAGTAGGTAATTTTGTTTCAAGAGGTAAAAATGCGAATCTTATGGTTTCTAACCCATCAATGGGAGATAGTAAAAAGTTTAATGGAGTAGGTATGACCCAATGTCTTGCTTGTCCCGTTAGGGGTATAGCGGGTGGTTTTACAGATACAATGGGTATTTATGAATATGGTAATGCTATTCAGCATAGTTTTGGTCTTTTCCGTTTTCACCCAAACGCCCTACGAAGTGATATTAACCCTTCTGGAGTTGAATGTAAAGCTAATTATACGAGTGGTGCTTTTTCTGGTTATGATATTATGTTTAATCAAAGTCCCAGTGCCTCTCAAACAAATAAAGCAAGTGCTTTAAGTGCTTCAAAACAACTAATTGCTTTAAGACGAGGTCCAAACAATTCACTTTCTACTGGTGCTGAAGGTCTTAGTCTTGTAGTTGATGGAACAAAATTAGAAATAACTAATCAAAGTGGCGTTGCTACACAAGCATTATATCAAAATTTCTTCCCAGTTATGCCTACTATCTTATCAGCACAACCACTCAGTCTTAATGGTGGTGAGATGGTTGTTGATATAACAAAATTATATGATGGTGCTACATCTACAGTAGAAAACGATTTTAATTATATAGGTCTAACTCGCTGTCAAAGAGATACTTTTAAAGGTGTATTAGATGAAAGTAAAGTTAATCCACCTAATTTTACATCTTTTGGTGGAGATAATTTAATAGGTGATTTTGGTATAACTATTTCTGGACCAGATAAAGAATTCGCTTTTACTGATTGTGTTAATTTAGATGCCCTAACTACCTCTATCGAAATGAGATTTTTAAATATACCAACTACAATATTAGAAGACGAACCTTTCGCAAAACATCAGTTTGATAGCACCACTTATGGTGTTAATGGTAAAAAGATTACTCATATTGCTTTTAAGGCAATAGGCGAAGTAATGGAAATTGCTTTGAGAAATGGAAGTTTTGCTACAAGTGGGAATGCGAGTGATGAGTTTGTTGTAAAATCTGTTCCTTATTCTAATACGAATACTGGATTAAAAACTTTTGGTGGTGCTCCAGTATCAATAACTAAAGATGCTGTCGAACAAAAAGATTTACTTAAACCTATTTCCCAAAGTTGCCAGACCTTATATCCTAAATTTGCGATTGGTGCTTATGACGCCACTAATATTGGCGATGCTTCAAAGCGTAATCAATGTATATTAGAAACCTATAACGGATTAGATATTAAGGCAACAAGTTTATTAACAGATGACCCCGCCCCTTATGGAGGAATGGCGTATTATGCTAATAAACCAGATTATTTAGATTATAGTCCAGATGGTTTTTACGATAGACAAACTGATTTTTATGCTTGGTGTATGAATGATTTAATCGAAAGAGGAGATTTATTAAAGGCGATAGATGGAGCAACTCTAACTAATAGGTTCAATGACCCACAAACAAATAACGGAACTTTAAATTATACTACTGAAGGAATATCTGCTCGTTTCGTCCAGCAATTTACCAGTGGTGGTAATGACTATATTGATTTTGAACCTATTATGATTTTAGGTTTTAATGATTTTTATGGGTGTTTTAAACAAACTCCAAATAACAAAGAAGCATTAGGGTTTGATAATGATTTAGTTGATGTATCCACATATAGTCTTTTAGGTGCTTCTGCTGTAGTAGATACGAATAGTGCTGGTATTAAATTACACCAAGTTAAATACACCAGTCAGTTTAGACCAAAAGATATATCAAGTCAAAGTGGTTTTGTAAGGGTAAGAAACTTAACTCAAGATAGTTATAATTTTGCGAAAGGACATAGCAGTAAGATACTCTATCATATCCCCCGCTTTGATAATGCTGGTAATGATACTGGTGCTTTATACTTAGAACCTCACGAGCGGACATATCTAAAATTAAACAATGTTGCTCCTTTTAATATTAATAATATAGATGTTGATATGGTAGATATAAGAGATAGATTAATTAAAAATTTAACGGGACAGACTATAGTAGCATTTCATATTAGACCAGCCAAAATGTAGTGTCTAAATAAATTTGATATTTTATTTAATTTCATAATGATTAATAGAAAAGAATATTTTGGAATTAAAATTAATAGTTTTAATGATGATAGATTTAAAATTTTTAAATTTATAGGTTTAGTTGGTAAGGGAGCAGATAGACAAACTTATTGGGAAGTAAGGTATCATAAAAAAATAAATTTTGATGATGTATCAAGAAGTCATATTATATCAAGTATGAAGATGCCTTTTGGAACTTCTAAACATATGCTTTTAGTAGCAAAATATATTGTTATGCTAAAAGCAAAAGTTAATGAAAAAAAAATAGATAAAAGCGTTAAGGTTCGGCAACGGGTTCGTTCTCAACG
>Ga0209336_10001119_pt1 | contig 13152 bp, 14 predicted proteins | sample LinPmetageLP32_FD_184042 | JGI IMG/M metagenome (GOLD analysis project Ga0209336, IMG submission 184042) | Marine viral communities from the Pacific Ocean - LP-32 (SPAdes) (version 2) | ecosystem: Environmental > Aquatic > Marine > Oceanic | place: Pacific Ocean | collected 2009-08-23 | reverse complement strand
ACAACTACGTATGGCTAGATACACGTTAATAGCTATGGGTGCGTTTACTTTAGCTATGTTTATTGTTGACGTAGAACGTGTTAAAGCGTTAGCTGATATAAGTAATTTGTTTTATTTGTCAGGTGCTGGTATAGTAGGTGCATATATGGGTACAACTGCTTGGATGAATAAGAAATGATATGTTTAAAGCACTAGTAACAATGTGTGTAATTGGGGCACCTAATAATTGCATGACGCTAGAGGATCAATACGGACCATATGAAACAGAATTTGATTGTAAACAAAGAGCACTGGCTATTAGCAGGCAAATTAATGAAGCTTATCCTTTATGGAAACCCTTTAAATATCAGTGTAAAAAATTATCAGTTGGGAGGTTAGTTTATGACCAAAAAGATAACTAAAAAACAAAGCACTGCTTTAAAAAAACACTCTAAACATCATACAACCAAGCATATGACTAGTATGAAAAAAGACATGAAAAAAGGTAAGAGTTTTTCTAAGGCACATACAAAAGCGATGAAAAAAGTAGGTAAATAATATGGAAAATATGGTATTAGATGCTTGGAATGATCTTTCTTACGTAGAAGGAATTTTGTTTACATTTTGGTTGTTTATTCTTTATTACGGCAAAGTGTGGATAGATAGTAAGTTTAAAAAGAAGGAGTGCACATGCTCACGGCGTTAATAGGTCCGATTACAGGACTTTTAGATAAATTTATTCCTGATGCTGACGAAAAAGCAAAAATAGCACACGAGTTGGCTACCATGTCTGAAAAACATGCCCAGCAGCTAGCCCTTTCTCAGATAGAGGTAAACAAAGCAGAGGCGGCAAGTGGCTCTATATTTAAAGGCGGCTGGCGCCCAGCTGTTGGGTGGGTCTGCGCGATTGCTTTTGCCTATCATTTTATACTTAAAGATTTAATTATATTCGGTGCATCGTTTGCAGGTGCAGAATTACCAGAATTACCAGAATTTGACATGGGTACACTTCTCACGGTTCTTGGCGGAATGCTCGGAATTGGCGGCTTGAGGACATATGAAAAGCAGAAAGGTTTAACCAAATGAGTTTATACAGAAATATACAAGCCAAAAGAAAAAGAATAGCTGCTGGTAGCGGTGAGAAAATGCGTAAAGCAGGTTCAAAAGGTGCTCCTAGTAAAAAGAACTTTAAACGAGCGAAGCAAACAGTAAAGAAAAAGAAGTAAGGATATATACAATGAAAAGAAAAATTAAAAAAGTTGTAAAGGGTTTACAAAAAGCTAGTAAGACACATGCAGCACAAGCTAAAACTTTAAAAAGTATTTTGAAAAATGGCAAAAAGAAAAGATCCTAAAGTCGGAACAGGCAAAAAACCAAAGGGTTCTGGGAGACGACTATACACAGATGAGAACCCAAAAGATACAGTTGGTATCAAGTTTGCCACAGAAGCAGACGCAAGAGCTACGGTTGCAAAAGTTAAAAGAGTCAGTAAACCTTTTGCGAGAAAGATACAAATACTTACAGTTGGTGAACAAAGAGCAAAAGTGATGGGTAAATCAAAAGTAGCAAGTATATTTAAAAGAGGGAAAGAAGCTATTAGAAAGGCTAATAAAAAATGATGTGGACTTGGTTGCGTTTATTTAAATTTTTTAATAAGATTGGTAATTATTTCTACTATAAACATGTCAATTCTTTACGAGAAAAACAGGTGAAAAATGGACTTAGATAAATTACAAAAAGAATTAGCAGAAGATGAAGGTTGCAAATACGAAGTTTATTTAGACCACATCGGTTATAAGACGTTTGGGATTGGGCATTTATGTAAAGCTACAGACCCAGAAAATGACATGGATGTAGGGGCAGAAGTATCTAAAGAAAGGGTCGATGAGTGCTTTGAAGCCGATATCGCCATGACTATAGAAGACTGCAATATATTATACAGTAATTTCAAAGACATACCTGAAGAAGCTCAATTAGTACTTGCAAATATGATGTTTAATCTTGGTCGTCCTCGTCTGTCTAAATTTGTTAACTTAAAATTAGCTGTAGATTCTGAAGACTGGATGGAGGCATCCGTGCAAATGATGGACTCGAAATGGGCAAAACAAGTACCTAATCGTGCAGAAAGACTTTGTAGTAGAATGGAGAAGTTATCTTGGCTATTCAAGCAGTAAAATTAAAACCTGGAATTAATCGTGAAGGTACTAGATATACTACAGAAGGTGGATATTACGACGGGGATAAGATACGTTTTAGACAAGGCACACCTGAGAAGATAGGTGGTTGGACACGTATATCTACATCTACATTTTTAGGCGTGTGTAGGTCTTTACACAACTGGGTTACGTTAGGGGGCCAAAATCTTATTGGCGTAGGTACACACTTAAAATTTTATATTGCAAATGTGGGTAATTATAATGATATTACACCTTTACGTGCTACTGTATCATTAAGTAATCCTTTTACTACCGTATCTGGATCTACAACTGTCACCGTTACCGATGCAAATGAAGGGTATTCTGATGGAGATTTTGTAACTTTTAGTAATGCGTCTGCTGTGGGAGGTCTTACTATAGATGGTGAATTTCAAATTAGTTTAAGTGTAGTTGCAGCTGAAAATACATATACTATAACAGCTTCTTCAGCCGCATCTTCTAGTGCTACAGGTGGGGGCACTGTATCAGCAGAATATCAAATTAATACAGGTAATGCGTTTGCTACGTTATTGTCAGGATGGGGTGCATCATCTTGGGGTTCTGGAGCTTGGAATGTAGGTGAATCGTCCACAGCACCTGTTCGTTTTTTCACACAATCTAACTTTGGTGAAGATTTGATATTTGGTCACGAAGGAGGACGTTTATACTATTGGGATGCTACTAATGGAGTGGGAACTCGTGCCGTAGAGTTAACTAGTCGTAGCGGAGCTTCTAACGTGCCAGTAGTGCAAAATCTCATTCTTGTGTCAGATATTAGCAGATTTGTGTTTTGTTTTGGTACAAACGAAATAGGAAGCGATACTATAGATCCTACTTTACTTAGATGGTCTGACCAAGAAGATGCTACTAATTGGACTCCATCTGCTACTAATCAGGCAGGTAGTTTACGATTATCTCGTGGCACTAAAATAGTAGCTGCATCTCAAGCTCGTCAAGAAGTTCTTGTATGGACAGATTCTTCTTTATACTCCTTACAGTATGTTGGTGCTCCTGCAGTGTGGACAGCTACACTTGTTGGAGAAAACATATCTATATCTTCACAAAATGCAGTGGCTTATGCTAATGGTGTAGCTTACTGGATGGGTAAAGATAAATTTTACATGTATGATGGTCGTACACAACCACTTAGATGTGATGTTCGTAAATACATATTTAACGATTTTGATACAAATCAATATGCACAAGTGCTTGCAGGTACAAATGAAGCATTTCATGAGATATGGTGGTTTTATTGTTCTTCTGGTTCTACTACAATAGACAGCTATGTAATTTATAATTATCTTGAAAAAATATGGTATTATGGAACTTTGGCACGTACAGCATGGCTTGATTCTGGATTACGTGATAAACCGTTAGCAGCGACATATGATTTAAATCTTGTAGATCATGAAGAGGGTATAGATGATAATGCTGGGGCTAATGCAGTTGCAATAACAGCGTACGTCGAATCTTCTGATTTCGATATAGGTGACGGTGATAGATTCTCGTTAGTCAATCGTGTAGTACCTGATGCGTCTTTTGATGGTTCTACCGCAGATAATCCAGTTGCAACTATGACATTACATGCGTTAAGTAGTTCTGGATCTGGTCGTAACTCACCTGCTTCAGAGGGCGGGTCCAGCAATGCGACTATAACACGCACAGCAACATCTCCTGTTGAAGTATTTACTGATTTAATAAATATAAGGGTAAGAGGACGCCAATTATCTATGCGTTTTGAGTCTTCTGCTACAGGTGTTACATGGCAATTAGGTACACCAAGATTAGATATTCGACCTGATGGGAGGCGTTAATGGCTGTAGATAGCACAAGATATGGTGTAGAATTTCGTGCTCCAGCGTTACCTTACCCACCTGCAGAGTACGATCAACAACAAGCAGAACAATTTAACAACGTACTACGTTTATATTTTAATCAAATAGATACAACTATAAGAAATGCTGTTATATCTGATAGAGCCGAAGCTACAGGGTGGTTTTTAAGTTAATGCCTAACGTATATAAAAATGCAAAAAAAGACTTATCCAGTACTAGTGTAACTACATTATATACTGCACCTGCTTTAACTACAGCAATAGTAAAATCTATAGTTGTATCGGAAGACTCAGGCAATGCGGATACAATAACTGTGACTATAACAGATGCAGAATCATCACCTGCCACATTTAGCTTGTTTAAAACAAAGTCTATAAGTGCAAATGGTACTACAGAACTGCTTACTGCACCTTTGGTTGTGCAGACTGGTGAAATACTTAAAGTAACGGCTGCTACAGCTAACAGGCTACACGTAGTTGCTAGTATATTAGAGGTGTCGTAATGCAAACTGTAGACAGTAATGAGAAATTATTAGACATGTCTAGCATAATGACTATGGCATCGGATCAGCTGGGGTTTATGTATAATGGTAGTTCTTTAAATATAGAGACAATATTGGCTACTTTAGCTGAAGAAACAAATATGCCTGATACTGACGTCGTACAGATAGGAAATACTGTGTTTATTGGTCATACTGGCAAAGGAAACAAGAAATCTAAGATGCACGGAAGACCTCTTAATGTGGACACGAGTAGAAACTTTATACGCAATATGTTAAAATATGGAGGTTACTTACAAGATAAAGATATTACGCATTATTCTACTTATTTTAAAGGTGAAACGTTAGTGCCTGCTATAAAAATTATACAAAAACGTTTAATGAGTGTAGATACCAACATGTATTTAGGTCAACCTGAAGATGACGATGGGTATCTTGTTTATGTAAAATTTGGTGACGATCCTTTGAACGAGATGTTTTAATATGGCTCCTATACTCGATCCTATAAAAAAGATTATTAAGAAACCAATCAAATGGATTGGAGATGCAATAGGTGATGTAGGGGATTGGATTGTTGATGAGATAATTGATCCTGTTGTAGAGACAGTCGAAGGCACTATAGATGCCATGTTGGACGATCCATTAAAGACTATTGCCACCATAACAGCTGCCATATATGCCCCTTGGGCTATACCTCTTATAGAGGGTGCAGATGTCGCTATGAATGGTGGTGACATTGGTGATATTCTTGAGGCGACTGCTAAAGCTTATGTAGCACAACAAGTGGGGGCAAAAGTAGGAAGTTATGCAGGTGATGCTGTATCAGCAGGAGCACAGACAGCCACATCTAAAGTAGTTGGGAAAATTGTTGCTCAAGGTAGTGCTAGTGCTACAGCCGCTGTAATATACGGACAAGATCCTGTTGAGGCGTTTTTGAAAGGTGGTATACAAGCTGGTGTATCTGCTAGTTTAGGTCAATTATCTGAAAATGCAGACTATCAAAAACTACCGCAAGCAGCAAAAAATGTAATAGAATCATCTATAACGGCTACATTGACTGGACAAGAAGTAACACCCGAACTTATAGCCAGTGCAGTAACAAAAGCATATGTAACTACCGAAGCTGTAGGCTCTTATCTAAATGAGGGCGGGGACTTTAGTGATGCACAAATTGCAGCAATTACAAATGGTATACTAAATACGGCAAATGTAGCTTTTGCAGGTGGAGATGTGCCAAAAGCTATAATGGATTCTGTAATTAAGTATGGATCGCAAGAACTTAACAAAACTATAGATAAAAAAGTTAAGAACACAATAGATAAAGTATCAGGCGATTATAAACTTACTGCAGATAAAGCACAAGAAGTTGATGATGCTGTAGCCGACTATGAAGCAGCAGCTGCTAACTATAATTCTATAGCAGATGAGATGAAGCCTAGGTTTGATGAACGTGCTAGACAAAAAGCTGCTATAGATAGAACAAGAGATCGGTTACAAAACATTAATTTAGAAGCTGATGGTGGAGAACAAAGTTACAAAAGAACGTTAGAAGAATATAATAACCTTGTAAAAACTTATAATTCGTACACTAGACAGTTAGATAAAGATTATGACGATAAATTTAAACCTTTATTAGATAAATATAAAGCTGAAGCAGATGAAGCATATAACAGTATTGAACCTTTAAAAACTCAATACATGGTATTAAAAGATAAGTTAATATCTAGTGGAGATCAGCTAGACGATGTGCTTAAACCTGTGCAAGGTGCTACAGACAAAGCGTTTGTGATTGCCATGGTAGGTGAAGATTTTAATGAAGAAGAGTATGCAAGACTAAATAGTATAGGAGTGCAAGACGAGTCAGGTGAGCCCATCGATGCTTACTACCACTGGCTTACAACAGGTAAAGATGAAAATTTACCTACAAATCAAGCACAATATGACAAACAATTAAAAACAGAAAAATATAATTTATTTCAAAACGCAATGAGTCAAACGGGTTTAGATATTACTCGTTTAAACAAAAATACTAGAAAACGCATACAAGATGAGTTTAATGATAACTATAAGACTCTACAAGACGTAAAAAATGCTAATGTAGAAGATGTTACAAAAGATATTGGCGAACGATACATAAATGATATGACGTTCGTAGATGACTTATTAATAAGCAAAGAAAAAGTTTCAGACGTAGATATAGCAAATGGAAATGCTACTGTAGTAATAGACGATAAAGGAGATGTATCCTTTACTACCCCTGATAAGACAGAGGACACTGATTATAAGTGGGACCCAAGGTTTAACAAAAAAGTTAAAACTACAGTAGTTCAAAGCAAATCAGGGCTCGAAGGACAATACGATACTGTAATCGAAGATGAAGAAGGTAATGTAGTCCAAAGCAAAGAATATCTAGCTCCTTTTGATGGAAATGATGTTTATGGTATTTTAAAAAACAATCCTGCTGCGGGTATAAACATAATCGCCGAGCTAGATCCTAATAGCACAGAAGCATCTATCACGTCTGTATTGGGTTACAACGCATATGAGTTTATTAAACAAGCTTATGATTATGCAAAAACTTCTGATAGTGACTTTTTAAAGAACTCTGCAGGTATAATATTAGATGCAGGTGGAGAGTTATTATCTAGTTATAATAGCATGTTACGGTATGTAAACATAAATCCAAAAGGCACTAAAATATCAGAGTTTTCTAAAAAACTATTAAAACTTTCTGATAATATAAAAACAGAAGACCATAAACAAGCATCACAAGACATACAAAGACAGATAGCTGAAGCAAATAAAGACACTGATCCTAATGCACCTTGGTATGAAAAATCTTGGAATGTGGCAAAAGCTATCTATGGTGCGGCTTCTGAGGCTCCTGGGACTTTCGCAGCAGAATATGTAGCAAAAGAATTAATACAAGAAATACCTACATTATTGGTCGGTGGAGCGGTTGCAAAAGGTGCTGAATATGCGTTTAAAGCGGGAAGCTTTCTTGCTAAGTCGTTAGGGTTTACGACAGCAGTTGGTTTAGATCTTGCTGAAGCTATGGGTGGCTCTGCAGAAGAGGCTTATAATGAAGCATATGCGGCAGCTAAAAAGTCAGGTATGTCCGATGCAGAAGCAGATGCGTATGCAGATCCAATAGCAAAAGAAACAGGAATAGTAGCAGGATTAGCTAACATCGCCACTATGGGAGTTGGTGGTAATAAATTACAAAAAGCTGTATTTGGTAATAAACCTAAAAGTGGTAATTTTTCAGAAGCTTTTGATGTTATAAAAACAGGTGCAGGTGAGGGGCTGCAAGAATTTACTGAAGAAGGTCTTTCTAAAGCATATTCCGAAACACAAATAGTAAAAATAGACCCTGATAGAGATGTAATTGGTAATATTACAGCAAACGCGTTGTTAGGATCTATATCTGGTAGTAGCACAGGTGTTAGTATACAAGGCGCCATTGTTACAGGAGACTATGTATCTAGTGCACTAGCTACTTTTAATCCTGAAGTTAATAAAATAGTTACAGAGGCAGCTAATACAGCAGAAGGTGCTGATGCTGCAAAACAACAATTAGCTAATTTAGGTGTAATAGACAAGACTTTACAGACAAACTTATTGAACAAAATATTTGGTGAAGGGTTTACAAGCTCGGAAGACGTAAATAATGCGTTTCAAGAGGTAAAAGACGTATATAAACCTACAGCGAAAGAAATGAGTAATTTTGTAGGAGATACTTCTAGTACAGACTTTGCATCTGAGTTTGAGACTTATATTGATGCAGGTGTTGTAGATAAACAAGAAATATTAGACTTAGCTACAGCAGAAGGTATAACACTTACAGATGAGCAGATAGCAGAATTAACAGGTCAAAAATCTGAAGCAGAGTTTATAGCAGAACAGCAGAAGATATTTGATCCTCAAGCTGTAACAAAAGAAGAAGCTAAAAAATATCTTACAGATCAAGGATATGATCCTACAGATGCCGAAGTTACTCAGTTTGTAAAACAAATTGAAGAGTCAAAACAACAAGAAGCTATAAAACAATACACACAAGAACGTCTTACCACAAGAGATGAAGTCGTTACGTACCTACAATCTTTAGGGTTCGATACTAATCAACTACCCGCTGAATTTATAGATAGTTTTGTAAAACAAGGTCTTCAGACTGACACAGAAAAAGAAATAGCAGAAGGTGCTGATCCTTATTTTGTAGATAGAGACGAGGTTTTAGCACAATTTAGAGCTGCTGGACTGCCTGATGTGCGACCAGAAGACGTAGATAAACTAGTAGGGCAATATAATGAGTCTGAACTAGAAGGCAAAATAAACAGAGCTCTGCGTGGGGCACAATACAACGTGCTTAAATATAACATAGGTGCTCCGTCTACAGAAGATACACCTGCTACAGGTATATTTAAAAGATTAGAAGAACTAACAGCTGCTGGTGCTACGCAAGATGAAGCTATACAAGCACTTAGTGAACAACTTAATATAAGCATAGATGAGCTAACTAGCCAGATAGAAGCTGTAGAATCTGGAATACAAGAACAATTTACTGATGTAGGCGATCAGATAGCTGACGTGGGAGATAAAGTTTCTGACTTAGAGACTAAGCTTACTAATACAGAAGCATCGTTAACACAACAAATACAACAACTTGTAGATGCAGGTGCAACCCAAGATGAAGCCATACAAACACTTAGTGAACAACTTGGTGTTAGTGTAACAGATCTAACTAGCCAAATAACAGGTATAGAAACTAAGCTAGGTCAAAAGATAACTGATGTAGAATCAGACTTACTTGAACAAATTACTGGTGTAAAGACTGACATTACAGAACAAATTACTGGTGTAAAGACTGACATTACAGATGAGATTACGCAGATAGGTGATATAATTGGTAAACCTGCAGGTGAGGTAACTGATGTAGATATTGATTTTATTACTGATCTGATAGCTCAACAAGAGGCATTAGCTGATCCGTCTACATTCGAGCTTACCACTGACATGCTTCAGTATGATGTTACAGGTGATGGTAAAGTAGATGCCGCTGACCAAACTTTACTGCAAAACGCTATGCAAGGACAGGATGTACAGTTTGCACAAGATTCTAAGTTTGCTCCTACAGGTATATTTGGCACAATAGCTGATACAAAAGCTGACGTTACTCAAAACTTTACACAACAAGTAGCAGATGCCCAGTCACAAATAGAAACAATGCTTACACAACAAGCAGAAGATGAGAAACAAAGACTTGCTCTGCAGGCTCAAAGACAACAAAGACAACAGAATGTACAGCAGTTGTATGGTGCTCTGCAACCACAGGCAGTTGAGGTAAAACAATCTCCCCTTGCTCAAATAGGCACACCTTACGATTTTCAAAGCATATTTAGAGATCCAGGACAACAATCATTTTACAGAACACCCTACAGAAAAGGTGGACAAGTTACAGAAATTAATGATAGATTATTAAAACTTATAGGAGATAGCTAATGGCTGACTTTTGGGATACAATACTAGGGGCTGGTGACACTGCGTACAACTACTTAACCAACACTGGTGATAGTGGTTTTCTTGATGATGTAACAGACATATTTCAAACAGATGATGGTAGTATAGATTTTAAAAGCGTGGCAGGTGGAGTTGGTGGTTTAGCTAGTTTGTTAGGCTCTGCAGGTGTTATTAGTGGTAATAGTTCTTTAGGTAAATTTTTAGGTGTAGGTGGTCCACAAATGACTGGATACCAAGGTAAGATACCTACATACACAGCCTCACGACAACAAGTTCCTGGGTCATTTGATCCTAATCGTAGACCTGGAAGTAGTGGACAACGATATTTTACAGATGTAGATTATGGTGGCGGGGATACAAGCGGTGCAGCAGCTGCGTTACAAACAGCTAATTTAGCTAACCCTGCAAGGCAGACAATGTCTGTTCCTACTCCTGCACCTCAAAATTTAGCTATGGGTGGTATTGCGGGTATGGCACCTCCTAGATATCTTAGAAGTGCTACAGATGGTATGGCAGACAAGATACCTGCAAGTATAGATGGAAAAGACCCAGCAGCATTAAGTGGTGGTGAGTTTGTCGTACCTGCAGATGTGGTTAGCGGTATGGGTAATGGTAACTCTGACGCAGGCGCAAAGAATTTATATGCAATGATGGATAGGGTAAGACAAGCTAGGACGGGTACAACAAAACAAGCCCCTGCTATAGACCCTGACAAAATGCTTCCAATGGGGAGGGCTTAATTATGGCAGTTGGAGACGTAAATACAACAGGTACAGGTGCTTTAGCTACAACTAGTGCTGGAAGTACATTAGGTAAACAAACAGGTACAGAATCAGCTCTTTCCAACTATGTTGGACCTTATGTTACAGAGATGCTTGGTCGAGGTCAGGCACTGGGAAGTATGCCATATCAGGCGTATCAAGGACCTCTTACAGCAGGACAAACCGATTTACAAAGCCAAGCTTTTAGTGGTTTAGCAGGATTAACACTACCTACAGAACAGATGGGAGCCTTTACACCAACGAGTTTTACAGATACTGGTACTGCTCAACAGTTTATGAATCCATATTTACAAGGTGCATTAGACCCGCAAATAGATGCGGCTAGAAGACAGGCAGAAATACAACGAGTTGCAGACGCAGGCAGGTTGACTAAAGCAGGTGCATTTGGTGGTTCAAGACAAGCTGTTATGGAGGCTGAAGGTAATCGTGGTTTGTTAGACAGAATAGCTAGTATTACAGGCACAGGATATGCAAATGCTTATGATAAAGCTATGCAACAATTTAATACGGAAGAAGATAGAAGAAGGGCTGCTCAAGACATGACTAATCAGTATGGTCTGGGTACATTACTCAAACAAGCTGACTTAGGTTCATTACAGCGTGGTATTGAAGGTGAAGGCATTGCAGCTGATAGAGCACAGTTTGAAGAAGAAAGAGATTTCCCATACAAACAAGTACAATATATGCAGTCATTGCTACAGGGTCTACCTCTTGCAGCACAATCGTACACATACCAACAACCTACAGGGATAAGTGAATTATCACAATCTATAGGTGGTGTTCAAAAGTTGTATGATTCAATATTTGGTGGTAATACAACCCCTACAACTCCTACAGGTGCAGAAATAATGGGTGGGGAGGCAGAATAATGATAGGTGCAAACTTAGGTTCAGACGTACAAGATAGAGTAGATGCTTATAGAGATAACCCTAAAGCATTACAAGCAAGGTATACGCAGAGTCAAGAGTTACTTGATTTACTTGCTATGCAGAAAATGAAATCTGAAAAAGCCGCGTATGCTCGTGATATGCAGTTAAAGATGGAAAATAAACCTACAACCATTGCACAACAATATGAAGCTGAGCTTACAGGTCAGACTAAAAATGACATGTTAAAAAATGTTGGTGGCGTGCTTAAAAATAAACAAGCAATGGCACAAAAAAATATAAACAAGGTAGCAGCTGGTGATCCTAGAGTTAGTGGTGTAGCAGCTAATCCTCTGCCTCCTGTGGTAAAAGCTGCAGGTGGTGGTATAATTGGTTTTGCTGCAGGAGATCAAGTACCAACTTCTTTAAGTAAACTTATAGAAGAAAAGAAAGCAGAGTTAGAAAAAAGTTATAGAGCTGGGGATATAGATTATGCAGAATATTCAAAGGCATTAGAAAAATTAGATGCACCAGCAAAGATGGGACCTGACAGCATAGCTAGAGACGCTCTAGGTAAAGACGGTGTAATAAGTAGTTTAGTGGCAGATCAAGAATATGACGATCAGTTTATGATTGGAGGGACAGATGCAGGTGAAAAAGTAAATCTTACTCCTGGACCTTATACTACTGCTCTTACTAATAAACTACAAAGTACAAGCCCTATCGGTGAGTTAATGAAACGAAATATAAAAGATAGAGCAGATGAAATAGGTGGTCCTCCTATAGCTTTAAAAGGTTCTCCGCCTATCCCAGAAAAACCTCCCATGGACATAATGGCAGGTGGTACCGCACGTGAAGAAGAACCAGGAATTGCTGGGTTAAATGTACCTCAAGTAAAGGGGGCAAAGATTGATCCAAATTTAGTTAAATTTGATCCTAATGACGTAAAATATACTGCTCCTGATCGTAGCAGTGCTATGAAAGATAAAGTAAAAACAGGTATAGAATCTTTAATAGATACAGATAGAGACGATTTAAGAAAGTATCTTGACGTATCTGATGAGCAAAAAGCAAAGATAGATAAATTTGCGGCTGATAGAGCAGGTATAACAGCTAATTTACTTGACCCTGAAAAACTTAGAAGAGACAGAATTTCTGCTGGTCTATTAGCTCCTGGTGGAGCTACACTTGGCGAATCTTTAGGAAATATAGGGCGAGGCATATTAGGTGCAGAAGCTGCACAAGCCAAAACTACAATATCTGAGTTTGACGCTAATAAATCTATATTTGACAAAGAATTGGCAAGAAGCCAAGGTATTAAGAAAGAAGCTGTGCTAGAAGAAGGAAAACGTGTATCTGCAGGTATTAAAGCAGGTACATTGTTCAGTAATCAACAAGATCAAAACCTTAGTGAAGATGCAAGAAATACATTAAAAGCTGACGTATCTAATGCTAGAAGTCAGGATGCTGCTGATTTAC
>Ga0209336_10001113_pt1 | contig 13201 bp, 16 predicted proteins | sample LinPmetageLP32_FD_184042 | JGI IMG/M metagenome (GOLD analysis project Ga0209336, IMG submission 184042) | Marine viral communities from the Pacific Ocean - LP-32 (SPAdes) (version 2) | ecosystem: Environmental > Aquatic > Marine > Oceanic | place: Pacific Ocean | collected 2009-08-23 | reverse complement strand
ACCAATATCATTTAGTTCGCAATTCAATGCAACCCTCCACTGGTGCTGGTTTTACTAGTTCCATAAGTGGTAATGCAGTTACATTAGCTAGGATAACACCTACTATTAATTTTGATACTCCAGATAAGTCGTGTACATTTGATGGTATGGGCTTTGGTGTAAGTGGATGTTATACTAAAGATTATACTGCTCAGGCTTTTAACAACAGTGGTACTAATGCTGACGGACTTGTTTCATTAAGTGGTGCTAACATAGCAGACTTTATGTCTTGGTCTGGAACTGCGGTAGAACACCGCCGTGAAGCTAACGAATACATTATAGCTTTGTGGGACGCTAAAACTAATCAAATATTCTTTGAGTGTACTCCGTGGTGGAATGACGACAATACTACTACTAGTGGATTAAAAATTGGTGGAGTGTCTTATTTAAAAGTTACAGATTCTGGTACCAAAACACAAACTTGTGAGTGGGTTCCGCTTGAGTTTGAAGATGGGACAAAGAGTTCTATCGAGTATAGAAACGACAGTGATGACGAATATCAAACTATTTCAAATTCATTTACCAAGTCTGGAATAGTTAGCTTTGATATGCCTTCTGATTGGAGTAGTATACAGATGCAAGAATTGTATGGTGGTAAATTTAATACTGCTAATACAGCTAGTGATAGTGCAAATGACTTTACAACTGCTGTTTTTAGTGTAAGTTGTAGTGCAGCTCCTACAAATAAATATACACAGTATGGATATAATATAACGTTCTCTGCTCCCGGTGATACTATTAAAGATGCTATGACTGTTTTGGGTGGTGCTGAAGATGTGGGAGCTTTTAAGTATATGATTCAAATTGTCACACATACTAATGCAGCTGGTTCAACTCCTGCTACTGATTTAAAATTACAAAATTTGTGGTGTGCTAAAATAACAGACGATTCAGAGTACGGTGCTGGTTGGGATGGTGTAAATGGTTTATATGGTCAATTCGGTATAGCTACTGGTAGTAATTATGAATTACCAAGTAATGGTGATAAATTTACTATATTAGTGCGAAGAGTTAATGTTTACGAAGTTTTTCCCGGTGCAAGCAAGTTGTATAACAAAGACGATAGTGGAACTGATTATCAGAACCCAGTTGATGCTGGTGTTGCAGCTGCTTTTCCCAATGATTATGTTTTTACTACTTACAGTAGTGCTGGTAGTACAGGTAAAGCATTAAAGGATGCTTGGAATGCTCAATCTAAATACCCTCTCATGATAACTATTAGTGGACAGACTGCTGCTACTACGCATGGTGGTGCTGCTACTAACGTTACTTACTATAATCCTGAGATATGGAATGTATTAGATGCTACCGAAGGATTTACTTCTGTAGTAAAACATGAAGATGATACAGCATACAATTTAAATTCAATCCCTCTTACTTCAGATGTCTCAGTTGGTAGAGGTAGTAACTTTTATCAAGCTATAACAAGAAAGGGTAAAGTATTCATATCTAAAACAGGTATACAGTTAGAACAGATTGGTTTTAACAGTAAAGCTTTAGGAGATGAAACTAGCTCTACTGCTTTTGATGACCATGGACCATCTACTATGTACGGATATCTACACATGGTTAGAAAATTACAAGCAGACGCAGTTCGTATATTCTGGGATGAGAAACAAAAAGATGGTACCTATGTAAGATTTTGGGGAGTTATAAAAAATGTTAATGAAACCAGACAGGCTGGTGGACCGAGAGCAATAGTTAACTACACATTTACAATGACTGTTCAAGAAATAGCATTACTGTCTCCCGCTGGTGAATTGATGACCGACTTATTCCCTCTAGGAGGCATAGAGTATGAACGAAGTTATTCCTAAGATTTGTATTGAAGGTAGAGCTGTCGATTATATACAGGGGGCTTACGTTAACTCAGGTGGACTAACCGCAGCTACATTACAATTTGAACTACCTTTAATTAAAGATGGTTATAGAAAACTATGGAACAAAGAAGTTACTTTTTATTTAAATCAATTTGATTCTACTCCAATGTTTAGAGGATATATAAAAAGAGTCGCAGAGGATTTTGATAAAATGACAATATATACTCAAGATATAATTGGTTATCTAGTCAAGGGTGGTAGCCCTGATGATGCTAAGATTGCATTGACTAATGATGATAATATAGATGGGCTTACTGTAGGTAACGCAATACGTAAAGCAGTTAGTAAAGCTCAACTAAGCTCTAAGGTAGGCACTACAATGATAGGCGATACTACGCCCTCTTTTAGCTCTAGTAGACCTCCCTTAAGGGGTACATTAAGCATTAAAGATATAATAAAGACATTGATTAGTAGAGCAGTGGATAATAGCGCTAGTGTACCAAAACCCAATATTATTAGAGTAGTTGATGATGGTAATAGTTCTCAGCTCGTAATAGAGTTAGAGAGTGATTTAGATACTGGTGAGATAAAACATGTTTTCAATGAGTATGATAATATTACAGATTTAAAAATAATAAAACGAAAGGTACCTACTATTGTTGTTGTTAATGGTGATAACAATGTTAAAGGTACTTTCAAACATGATGGGGCACTAGCTGCATTAGATAGAACTTATTTAGAAGTTACCAATGATAATTTAAAATCGCCCGCAGAGTGTCAAGATTTTGCACAAAAACTTTTTAGAGCAAATCTAGAAACACAATACGAATATTCAATAGAAACACCACAAGGTGCTTACTTAAATGAAAATGATATAATAAGAGTTGAGACTGATGACCCTGTATTTACTGGTAATTATAGAGTAAGGGGTAAAAAGGTAGCTTTTACTACAGGTGGGTTTAGTGTTGGTTTGAATATCAATAGAAAACCACCAACGTTAGCAGAGTATATAGCACAACAAGATAATTAAGGGGTGTTCATACTTGGTGGACCACGTGGGTTCCCAGTAACACCATCATCACGGCCATAGGTAGGAGCGTAGTCACCGAGGTTTCCTTGACCACCAGATGTTTCAGAACCACCGGGGTTCATTGTTCTGGCAGATACTGTACCTGCTGGTTGCATACCTTCGAATTCTCCATCACCTAATTTTACTACAACATCTATTCTACCTTCGGATGTAAGTCCTGCGTCACGGCCCATTTTACGACCGTATCCTGTAATATCTGTTTCAAATTCCATGTTTAGATTTCGCACTTATCTCCAACACAAGCAAACTCAGACTTACCTTGAGTATTGTCTTGAGTCTCGTATTGTGACAATTGCTTATAATCAATTACGGGTTGAGCCTTTATAAGCCTTTCGTAGGTTCTATGGTCAATTTCCTCATAAGGAGCCAGTTCATACTTTCCACCAGAGTATGGTAAAAAGGATACACCATTAATAATATCCCAGTTTTGATACACCCAGTTACCTACTTCAAACCATTCATCATCTCTAACATATACAGTCATACTAGCATTATGTTCACACCAGTTGTGTTGTAAGTTTTTATAATGCTTTAGTTGGTCTAGTGCAGATACGTCTTTTCTAGTTATACAACCATCTGGAGATTTCACTGGGAATTCTAACACCCATGTGCTAGCATCTGCTTTAGTCTGTCCATTCTCTGGACTACATTTTATACCCGCATCTTTCATTAGATTAAACAATGGGTCACGAGCAGCTATCCTGTACCGGCGAATGTAATATTGTGAATACCTTGGATGAACTCCAGACGCCGAATCTACAAGTTGTGAAACAGTACCTGATGGCTTAACACAAGTGGTTGCTGCTGGCATTTTAGTACCTAGTATACCTGATGCTTTGCGAGATATACGCAAAACACGGCTTTTAAGGGCCGCTAGTGCCTCCGATGTCAATATGGAGTGGTTATCCATCTGACCGGTCAAACTAACGCCTAGAAGCGCTTCTACGTCACAATTCTTTTTCCACTCTTTTCTAAGGTATGGAAAAATAGTGAAAGAACTTTGTATGATACCAAGCCATGTCGCAGTCTCAACCTTGTCTAGTAGTGTATCAAGGTCGTCATCTTCTCTCACAACTACTTCTGAAAGGTTACAGAATTGCATATCTCTTAACATTATTTCCCCACAAGGGTTTGTACCTTGTATGAGTGGGGCGTAACGACGTGCAGGAGCTTTAGCCTGAGCTGAGGAGAGATTAAATATACCTCTTTCTCCAGTTCCCGACTTAGCTAACGCACCCCATTCAATTAAGAAATCAGCTGCCGATGGCTTTTCTCTGTAGATAGCACTGTTATTTGCCATTGCTCTCTTGATTGGGAAAGGCCACTCTTTAGCGTGTCTCATCTCTTTATCAGTCAAGTCACTCAAAGATATCTGAGAGCTACGTCTTACTCCACCTACTACAACTATCTCTGCTATTTGGTTACAGATGTCGTGTGCTTCTAGTGTAGTTATCTTTCTACCTTGAGCATTATGCATGGTTTCACGAATGAAATCATGTAGTTTAACTAATGGTGCTGGACCAGATGCACGACCACCCATAGTCATTAGTCTAGCTCCTTCACCTCTTATCTTAGAATAATCAAAATAAATGTTTTGTCCTTTGTATAAACTTCCCATCAAATCTTTAACTGAATCTGCCCAACCTGCTTTTGAATCTTCAATAACAAATTTAGCATTACCTTGTGCTGATTTTATTGCTGGTACTTCTGGTAGTTTAGATACTTCTTCTTCCTCAACTGAGAAACCAAAACCAGTACCACACATCAATACATATAAACATTCTGCAAATGCTTCAACAGAATTAATTTTAGCAAAGGAGCAATTATATATACAAGTGTTATCTGCTTTAGCTGCTGGACCTGCTGCCCACAAGAAACGCATAGAAGGCATTACTGCAAACTCTAACATGTACTTTCTAATTTTATTAATTGTCTTATCTGGTATATCAGGTCTTTCTGAAATTATAAAACCAATAAACCTTTCTATTGTCTCAGGCCAATCTTCTCGCCTGTTCTCTTCTTCTAACCAACGTGAATACGTTCTTTTATATATAAATTCTGCTACTTCGTTTTTAAACATTTACACCACTCCAAATTGCGGTTCATTACTATAGTTCGGGCTACTATAAAAGCCTTTTTCTAATTTTTATAATCTATTAAAATTCGTTTGCCGCAAGTGCAAGGTTTATTAGCCTTACACTTACAGCTGGAATTACTTGTTAACAACTCTAGACGAGTAAGTCTTTCATCCCATAGTCCCCGTTCTGATGCATGAGAACATCAGTCTCTGCGACTTCCATTAGTTCTCTGTTACCATTCTTGGGATTCATTCTCATAACCTTAACCATTTTTGATTTAGGTTCTTCCTTTACTTCTTCTTTAGGCTCAGCCTTTTTTGTTTCTTTAGATTTTTTAGCCATTATTCTACCTCTATTTCTCTCATCCTTCCACCAATCATTCTCATAACGGTTTTAGGTTTTGATTCTTTTTTAGGTTCTTCAATAACTTTTTCTTCAACAACTTCTTTTTTATCTGCTGTTTTCTTAGCCATATTTATTATTCCTTAGTACAGTCACATGCACAGTCGCATCCATCGCAACAGCACATATCTACTTACCATCCTCTTCAATCTTAGCAAACTCGTCGCCAATGATTGATGCTTTAACCATCTCTGTCTCAGCCCATGGAACAATAGTTCCTGATAAAGCGGTAGTATTTGTGGTACCACTCCATGCTAGTGCTGCTACCTCAGTAGGTGTTTTACCTGCTGGTATATCTGTGTTGGGGACAACAGTGTCCCAATATCCGGATATTTTATTCGGGCTGCAAACAGTTCTGAATCCTACACATACACCTGTTGGGTCTACGTTAGGGTATACTTCGTAGCGTGCTACGTATACATCTGCTTGACAACCTTCCTTACCGGAAACTTTTATTGTTATTACTGCCATAATTAATTACCTTTTTTTGTCTTTGCGTTAATTACTTCTTTCGTTTCGTTGCTTTTCTTTTGCCTTTAGATTTAACTTTAGTGGGAAGTTTAGCGCCTTTACGCGTTTCCTTCTCCCACTTCTTCGCCATCTTCGGCTTGTTCTTGTACATCCAAGCTCTCTGTTTCTGACTCTTGAAGGGCATCTTCTGATTCCTTTTGTAGTTTTTCTATGTAAGCTTGCCAATCATGGACTAACTCTTGTTCTTCCACAAATGTATTGACAATCTCTGCATTCTTTTGCAATGCTTCTTGCATCTGCATAGCTTGTTGCTCTGTCTGTGTTAGTCTTTCACCCAGTTGTCTGGTTTGTCCAACTAACCAATTCAAATTTTCACTTGTTTGAGCAGGACCTTGACTTCTGTCAAAATCTTTTACCCATGCTTCTACGTCGTTCATACGTTTCTCTAGTCTTTTTAATGTTGCCATTTTTCTTTACTCCTATGCACAGCTACATTTGTCTGTACATATTTTCATTTGTATTAACTTATCCTTTGAATACCTATTTAAAGCTTTCTCTCTCATGTTGTTTATGATGTGTCCAGCTTTACTTGGGTTCTCAGTATACCAACCCCAGTCTCGACCGGGTTCGTTATAGATACTTTCAAATACAAAGTGAATGTCAGGGTTGGAGTATCCTGCGTTGATTAACTCCATACCAATTATTTTGTTTTCTTCGTGGCTGCTATGTCCACGCTCTATGTTACGCTCTATAAGCTCTGTTATGCACCCCCTTAAGGGCATTATATAGTCATTCACTATAGAGCTACTGTGCTTAGTAGAGCTTATTGCTGTATTGTTTATCTTATCTAAGAGATTAGCTATGCTTAGAGATACATTATGCTTTATGTCTTTTTCATTACACATAAATTCTACAAAATCTCTGAAAGCTTTTTTACTCTTAGTTGATTCGAACTCCTCAGTTCGTGGTCCATCCATAGCCATTGCATATAATTCTTCTATAGATAGTTTCATTATATCTTCTACACTAAACTGTGTGCACCATACTCCAGTTGGAGTTCCCTCAATCTTAGATATGTATTGAGTGTTTGGTATACGTCTTAAACATGCCACACTATTGTTAATACATGCTTGGTCTAGTGTTTTTAGTTTATATGTTTCTTTTATATATGTCAAGTAGTTTCTTAACATGTCTCTTTTCATAGTATCCAACAAGTCCACGTGGGAGTATAGGTCTATATTCATTTGAAAGCCCTTCCCCCCTGTAAGATATATCCTTGGGATTATCTCTCTCGGCTTGCAGTACCGTCTTAAAAATTTTCTTATGTCTTTTAGGCATTTGTTTACATCCTTTGCGTCATCAAAGTCGAACCATATAGTATTTAAAACTGAGGAGTCATAGTTGGTTTTTCCTTCTGTTCTGTCCTGCGTGTCATCAAATACAAACACACTAGTGTAACAGTTCTTCTTACCATTGAACTCATCAACTTTATTTTCTAGTTGTTCAACGTTATAACATCTGGCTATTCTTGCGGGGATTCCGAATTCTCTGAAGTACATTCTTTTAAAACCTCTATAGTCTGGCACCAATCTCTAGGTATCGCAAGGATATCTATACCATCGGTATCTGACCAGTGCTGGACTAGTATTAAAACCTTTGGGTCATCTATTATAATTTCCCCTATAGTTTCACAAACTGCCAAATGCATCTCAGGATGTTTAGCATTAATTGTATGTAATTTTATTTGTTGTGCAGCATCCCACCAAGTAACCTTGACAAGAGGACCTACTCCACCTATTCCTGCGTGATGGCCCATGATTTATAATCCTCAAATAGTCCTGCTACAATACTTAAATCATTATCATGACTATAATACTTAGCATTTGGTGGTGTTTCACTAACCATGACAGGGTTGTAAGGTTTTTCAAACAATACTCTATCGTATGGTATTTGGTTGTCTACCAACCATTCTTTGGTGGACATAACCCAATCTAATGAGTTAGGTCTCTTACACCATATTGTTATTTTATGGTCTTGTTTTTTTAACCAAACCATAAATTCTCTGACATTAGCCAAAGGGCGCGCTCTTTCTACTTCAGTGTAGTCTTTACATGGGGTACAAATTATCCCATCCATTCCAAATACTAAATTCATTTCAGTTCCTCGTTTATTTTGTTTACCCAGTTAATCCATTTTTTACCTATAACTTTCCAACTATAGTATTTCTTGGCATGTTCTCTGCCTGCTTTTCCTGCTGCTATTCTTTTATCTGGGTTGTCAAAGTAATAGTCTAGCGCTTCACATATAGCATTTTCCGAAGCTATTGCTCGTTGTGGTGCTGCTCTGTTAGGAGTGTCCCACCACATATCTTTATATGGTATTAATATACCTCTATCATGTATATCAGATTCTTCTAAATGGTCTCGGCCATTAGGGGATGAATCTTTATGGTGTCCACCTAAAGGATACATTGGTACTTCTTCTTTACCTGCGTCTTCACACGCTATTAATTCATATCCAGTAGTATAATTTGTTAAACATATAGGAACACCACATGACATAGCTTCTAAACTTGGTATACCAAATCCTTCACCTGCTGTAGGTAGTACAAATACATCCATACAATTATATAAATTAGCCATAGCAACTTCATCGATGGCCTGACCTGCGTCTAGTGTACCCATAAGTGGTGGTAATAGATAATCTTCTATACCGTATTGTTCTGCAAAATCTGGAAACTTCCATCCCATAGTATCATTCCAGTCCATATGTAATAATAATCTAGTTTCGTTAGGAGTTAGTTTATTTTTCTGTACGAACTGAGCGTAACCTTTAATAAGACGGGGTATGTTTTTTCTATGTTGATTTCTAGCAACACACCCTACAACAAACGCATTAGGTTTATATCCTTCACCATACTTAGGTTTCATAATAGGTTTAAATAGGTTGGTGTCTACACCATGTGGTATGTAAGTAGAATCAAAATTGAAATCTTTCTTTAATCCCTGTTGACCATACCTAGACATAGCTACACCATAATCTACTTGTTCTAATTGTTGACCCCACGATGGTATTGAGGGTTCACCATCATAAGGAACAACACAAGCTAATTTCCATGGTGGACCATTAGCCATGCTTTTATATGCCTTGTTAACCATCTTAAGTCTTTGTTTTCTATTAAATAATTTACCTTTATCATCATAGAGTGGCATCTGTATGTGACTTGGTTGTTTTGCATCAGTCATATGTTTAAACATCTGAAAGTCTAAATGTGCCAGTACTAAATCTGGTTTGAAACCCTTTATCCATTGTGGGAATGATTTTTCACCAAACTTTTCTTGTCCGGGAAACATAATAGGTAGATTTTCAAATGCTGCTACCGTCTCAGTTTGACTTAAAGGCCAAGGAGTTACCCATTTACCATGCTTTGGGTTTTGACAACCACCATAACCTATGTGGTGCCCTTCTTTATTTAAAATACATCCTATGTTTTTAGTGTTAGTACCAAAACCAGTCGGTGCCCAAGGGCTATCCGATACTGGCATTATTCTTAACTTACCTTTTTTAGGAGTATCAAACTCCAAATGTTCTAGGTTCTGACCTACTGTGTGCTCATTACTCTGTGCAAATTCCATTTATACCTCTTGTTCTATTGTTTTATAGCTATAATATCTTTCTTATTAACAATAACGGTACCTTTTTCACCAGTTAGATAGACAAAATTATCATCATCATTCGTTATCATTCCTCTTCCTACTTTCGTTCTTTCTTCTTCTCGCCAAACCACCTTGACTTCTGCGTCTGACAAAAATGCCGACAACGGTTTATTTTCTTTTTCATCCATTAAATCACTTCCCCCGAAGGGTTAGGAGCAGCAACGTGCTGTCCTATTATATATTTCGACTTCATTAGTATATAAAGTTATCCCTAGAAATCCTTTAACGTAGTTTTGGTTGGTATCTTGAATTCTTTTATTCTTTTCCTTATCTCTTCATCGGTAACTTCTGGTTTTAAAACTTCTGTCTTACCATAAAAATGGTTAGGTATACCATACTGTTCCCATTTCTTACCTACTTGTAAGTCTTTGAAAGAATTCTCTACTAATTTAATATCTTCATTACTAAATTGTAATGTCTCTATGTATTCAAAATCCATATAGTTTCTTTTATCTTTGAACCTGCGTTGTAATGTTAATTGGTCTCTGCTTGTTCCAGTCTTAAAATGCCACTGACCATCAGTGTCCTTTACTTTTGCATAATACCAAATACTCATACCCACTCCGCTAAAGTCTGTTGACTTTTATCTAAAAGAGTTATTGGTGGTTTCTTTTTTACCATGTCTTTAAGATTAAACTTAGTTAATAAGTTACTTATAGTATCCCAGTAATAAGTTATATCTATTTCTTCTATAGATTTTATTGTTTCTTTGAGTTTATAGCCCTCTTTAGTCTTAGCATAGAAGTAAGTAGTACCAACTGAGGGGTCTATTCCTATTTCAATACCTAAGTTTGAAAGTGTTATTGTCAAATCAGTATCCGATTTATACTCGTCATACCCACGATTCATGCTTCTACGCATAATAAAGTCTTCTAATATGTATTCATCTAGGTTATATAACTTATCGACAAAAGAACTTGTCACGGTGTTATTTAACCGAGCATCAGACAATTTATCTAACACCTTATTATAGAATTTAGAGCGGCTCTTAGATTTAAATGTGCTTCCATGCTTAGTAACACTACCATCCAAGTTACGCAATATATAATTACCAACCTGAATCCATACACCTTCATTATATTCATCTTTATCCATGTCTATGTGAACAGATTCACACTGACCATCAAGCTTAAACTCTAATAATTTACGTAATCTTTTAGTTAACCATTGTTCATCGACATCCACATTAGTATTAATCCCATCTGTATGTACATATACCACAGCATCTTCTCCATATCTGCCACGGATGATATCGACGGCTGAAAGAATGAGGAACCGCGCCATCGCGGTGATAGTAATACCCACAGCCATGTCGCCGTAAGCAATATAAGGATTAGCGTTTGCACCATAGAATGTATTCACCATTATTTTAAGAGCGTCGGACCTACTCTTGTCCTCTTTAGTGTTACCAGCCTTATAAGGTTTGCGCATCTCTTTAAATGTAGAACACATATCATACAGACAACTGTTCTTACTTCTATCTATTTTTACCATGAGTCTTTTGTTCACCTTGTTATCAGGAACATAGAGGATTCCATCCTTAAGCTCTATGTCTGGTGTATAGTCGTCATAGCCTACGATTCTAGTCGTATCAGGCCCTAAGTTGAGAGCCATCGCAACTGAGGGATAGTAAGAACTGAAATCAAGTTTATAGTTCTTTTCTTCAAAGCCGGGTCTATATAGTTTTATATGCGCAGCCTGATAATTACCTTTATCAAATCTAAATATATCAGTATGTCGCTCTTTATTTCTATCAAGCGCTACTATGCCCTGCTCAAATAAAGCCCTGCCCTGTAGAATTTTCGTGATGTAGCTACTGGGGGCGTTTATATAGGTTGCTAAGGGGACACTGAGTGTCTCAGCTACGTACTGTATTTGTGGAAAGTAGTGGTTATACATGAACAACGTGCAATCTACATCAGATAGTACGTATTCTTCGATTTCATCAAGCGAGTAGTCCATTAGGGTTTTGCTACCGAAGTCGAGCTCAATTGGATTGAGCCCAAATGCTTGAGATACCTGCTTAAGACCGCGTGGCAAGCCGGACAAAGAATAGTCCAACCGTGCCCAGCGTAGAAGGTCGAGTATTACTCTCCCGCCAGCTGCCATCTTAAGTTCACGTTGGTCTCTAGGGTCTTCATAGCCCCAGCTAGACCCATCTCGGTTGAGATGTTTTTTATATTGGGTTTCGTTTATATGATTATACCGAACTCTGTGTAGAATCTGCGGAATATCATACCCCACCAGATTCCACCCCGTAATAATATCAGGGTCATAGTCCTGTACAAAATTAGCGAAGTCCCATAATAGTTGTTTATCATCTTGATTCTCATTATCCCATAGGAATACTTTGCGCTCTCCGGTGGAACAAACAATGCCAATTGCTACAACGGGATACTTCTCTCCAAAAGGAAAGGTCCCGTCAGGGGAGTGTGTTTCAATATCAAACACAAGGCATTTAACTTCTTTGTCGTTAGGGTAATCGTTAAAGAACTTAGGATGTTCTATACATAACCTTTCGAGTAAAGTTTCTCTTCCACCATCAAAGAGTGCGTGGGTAGGGATGTGGTCCTTACCCGGTGTGTATTCATGTTTCTTGAGGTTGACAGTTTGGTCGGAGCCTATCAACTTCTTAGTCTCCCCGGAGTCATCCTCAGTATAGAAGTATGGTATGTACGGAGACTTAACTGCCTCTGTCTCACCATTCCTATACATCTTGACCATTAATGAATTGTCATTAAAGTTTATAGTGCGTTTGTTAATACTAGCTATCAGTGGTACTTTCATACTCATTTCATCAACTCAATTAACTCTGTCATTATCTTGTTCATTTCTTTTATCTCTTTAAGAATCTTTCGTAGCAGTGGACCTGATGGGTCATGCGGGGTTGCCTTAACCATCTGTCCTCTTGACATCATCGTCTTCTTCTACCTTCCATTCACTTACTAAGTAAGCAGCTTCTTGTATAGCTCTAGCCCACCCTCGGTGGACCTTTGCTACTATCTCTTCTTTACTATCTTGCTTAGGTGTTTTAATTTCTGGTTCGAATTGACCTGACAAATCCCAATGGTAGTTAGCAGCACCTTCTAAAATCTTTAGCCACTGCTTACGCTCATCATCTGTTGCTACTGTAAGCTTCTTAATATCAACCATTTGATTCTCTGAAAGCTTTTGCTTCTTCAGTTGACATTCTATTATATAATTTATCCATGTTATTTATCATTAGCTCTGATATTTTTACATCATATACATCACACAATCGTGTCAGATACCATAGTACATCACCCATTTCATCTATAATCAAATCTGTGTTGTCTATTCGGTCTCTTATTTCTTTCTTGAATGCTCCACCGACTTCACCGGCTTCATTCATCAAACCTATCATTAGGTATTCTTTTTCTCTACGCTTAGGATACTTCGCTGTTTTGCGAGTAAAATCCATATATGTAGTCTCTATTCCTGTTACGTCTGCCATATGTTTAATTCCTCTGGGATTTTTTTCATTATGTTCTTTCTCTCAGTTGGCAAGTACCTATATACTAGGTCTGCCTTTTCATTACTTTGTATGGTCCAAGGCTTAATGAT
>Ga0209336_10001112_pt1 | contig 13215 bp, 13 predicted proteins | sample LinPmetageLP32_FD_184042 | JGI IMG/M metagenome (GOLD analysis project Ga0209336, IMG submission 184042) | Marine viral communities from the Pacific Ocean - LP-32 (SPAdes) (version 2) | ecosystem: Environmental > Aquatic > Marine > Oceanic | place: Pacific Ocean | collected 2009-08-23 | reverse complement strand
TTATCAAGTTTATAAGTTTTAGATCCTTTTGATACTGCGGCATAGACGCGGGCCGCCGCCCATTGTTCTTTTGATTTAACCTGTGGACGCGAGATACCTGCTGTCTTTGCCGCCCCTATGCCTTTATTATAAACCTTTTGTAAACCACTTAATTTATACCCAGTGAGTTTAGCAATATCCTTTAATGAATTTGACTTTGATAGCGGCTGCTTGTATTTTTTATTGAATTTCTGTTTGAAAGTGACCATATAATATTACAACTATTTAAATCCGAATTTCTTTTTATAATCAGCGATAGAAGCTTTTATAGTGGGTTTATTCCAAAGGATATGCCTTGCTAAGCTCCCTGCAGTAATGGGGTTGTCCCAATTTTCCCTAACGCGATGTCTTGCTAAATACCTAATCTTTTTTTCCTTATCTTTTGTTGTAGTGAAATCACCATATCCCATACTACCAAAATGAACTGTCTTTTGTTTTTCTGTTTTCATATTAATAAAAATAGCCATTAGTTTTTTATCTGATTTAGTTGAAGGTAATATACCTTTTAATTTATATACTGCTTTCATTTAGTATTATAATATATTTATTTTTTATATTTCTTTTTAAGAGCAGCATAACCTTCATTCAATTTTTTTTCATGTGTGTCTTTGTCAAAAGGTGTTTTCGCCATTGCCTTTTCGTATGCTTTTTCAAGTTTGTCTTCTGCGGAGATACGACCCTTTGTAGTGGGTTTCCTTGGTTTCCTTTTTTTTTCCTTAACAGGTTTACTATCTGGACTATGTTCTTTTCCAGACATAACTGTTCCATCAGGCATCTTATGGGTTCCTTTTGCTTTTTTTTCTTTCTTTTTTAAAGGAATAACAGTACCGTCCGCTTTTGTTACTGTAAGTTTTTTTTTACCACGTGGTGGTTTAGTGGGCCCAAACGTTGTGACCTTTACTGCCTTTTTTTTGCCTTTTCGTTCTGGAAGTTTAGCGGCTTTCTTTCTGTCCTCTTCTTCAAGCGCTTCAAGGAATTCAACCTGTTTCTTTGTTGATGGTAGTTTTTCTTTTTTTTTCGCCATTTCAATATGGTCAAATCTGCCTTTGTTTTCATCTTTTAACATTATTTCAATGATTTCTGCTTTCTTTTTTCCAGAATAACCTTTAATATTACTTTTTCTGATTTCTTTTTTCAATACTGAAACAGGGTGAGATTCAAGAATCGCTTTACTAATCATTATATATATATAAGGATATAAAATAAAAATAAAATATAATCAATATTATATAGTCAAGATGTAGACTTTTAAATAACTAGTTTGAGCCTCCGTCCATCAACCGTGCCCCTACAAGGGCTTACTTTTTACATATATTATCTTTGGACAATTCAGTTCCCTTTTGTTCAAGATTTTTAAAATCCTTTTTACATCTTTCATTTTCAATTCAAAGTTATCTAATGGCTGCGCTAAATGTGATGAATCAAACATGTCATTATTGTAAACACAACTGGATTTACAAGCAAATTTTTTACATAAAAATTTAAATAACCCCATTATAGTTTATTACTTACATTTTTTTTAATTAAACCAATTTCTTCAAAATATTTATTAAGAAAAAATAGATAATAAGCAATTTTACATCTCAACCACCAAATCAATGTATTCATTTAAAAATACTTAGATTTTATTTTAGTCTTGATTCCGCAAGTTATGTGTACCGAACATTGTATCCACCTTTACCATCCATAACAATGGCCTTCTGACATAGAGCAAACATAATAAGAAGATATGGGGCATTGTATTTAGATTTAGCAGTTTCAGCCACAACATTGGTATTGTTATCAGCAAAGTTAGCAATACCAGTCCTTTCAAATTCAATCTGCATGTCCTGAACCTCCTGATAACCAAGGTCACACCCAAACCAATCCATATAACCAATAGAAGCATTGCCTTTCTCAATATAGACAGATCTGGAATTTGCGTTTGCTGCTGTCCGTGGTGCTAGTCCATTACCAAACGTTTGTAAAGCGCCAGACCCCCACGAATCAACAAGACGGGCAAGACGCTGATTTGGTTTAGAGATACCATTTTTAGCAAAAACATTCTGACCATTGATACGAATCTGTGTGCGCTCTTTGAATAAACCCATACTGTCAAATCCACCATTCTGATAGTCAGAACCAGCGGCCGTTTTAACATTTAATTCCGTCTGTGATTGCTTCCATATAATGAGTTTACCAACACGTTTGTTGGTGTAACCATTAACATGAAAAGAAAGATTCTGTCTGCCGCTACCAGTATTTTCAATTGGTGTAACAGCTGGTAGAACATTCCTATCAGTTTCAACATTGTCATAGACAACATTACCCATCTTACCCATAGAAGCAGCCACCTGTGCTGGGTCAGTAATCTCTTCAACAATAAGCAGTGGGCGTTTACTAAGTTGGGCTTCACCTTGGTTATCACTTACAACATCCGCTATGTTGTATTCAACAATAAGTCTAAGATTTTTAAAAACAGAGGTGTCAAGGTACGGCATAGCATCTAGTATAGGCAAAAATTCATTTGCTGGTATTTGGGCATTACCTGCGCCGGATTGAATTTGGTTACCCCCTATTGTAAAGTTATTGCGAATACTTTTACCAGCATTGACACCTCCCGCATTACCACCGCCTGCATCCTGTCCTTCAAACCTAAAGCCTCTGTCATTGCCCACAAGCATAGGTTGCTTATCTTTCAAGTTAGCGTTAGACTTGCGCGACTGGTTCCAGCCCGCCCAGAATCCACAAAGCTGTGTCATCTGGAGTTCAACATTTCCATCATATAACATGACATTATCAAACATACCTGCGACACCAGTAAGACGATTATATCTAGATGGGGTGTTTTGTGTTACCCCTATATTAGCAAGGAGAACATTCGTACTATAAATTTTATTTGGTTCAAAGCGGAATTCACTTCTGCTGTTCTGGGAATCATAGACGGGTTCAATTTCATGGATTTTGATTCTGTTAGAGTAAGACATTTATATATATAACAAATATATTAAAAAATAAAAATGAATAAATGATATAAATTTTGTTTAATTATTTAGAAGCTCACTAGTGAATGGTAGTACTGGAACATAAGGAAAGGGTCGTCTGTGTTAATCTCAGTATCAATTTGGATATTAAATTTCTGTTTAGATAAATCTATAACTGAACCAAAGTCAAGTCCAGCAACAAAAGATTCATTAGCGCTAAGCAAGTCCGCCCTAACGTTATTATGCGACCCTAGTGAAAGTGCCTTAATCCCGTAGTGAAGAATCTCAAAGCGATTGCGTAGTTCATACGTTACATAAGAGTTGGTGGAATCGTTGAACATATATTTAATATTACTGATATTAGTGGGTTTTTCAAGGGCAGTGTTATTGTGTAAATTACTTACTTCACGAGAAAGGCGAATAAAAGAAATAGACATACTATCACATATAGCAGGAACACGGGCGCTGTGGTTTGATAGTCGCGAATTCATATTACTCTTAAGACATAGTGAAGTTCTTAATGTTAGCGGCTGCTGACCCGGCTGCTCTGGAACAGTAGTGTAGCATACTTCAAGATTTTTAAGGGCATAAGATGCGGCTCCTGTTGCGTCCTGACCATAAAGACATTCAAGATTTCTAGCAAGGTTAAAAGAAAGTTTGACCTCACCAGATGTAGTATAGTTTAACAGTGAACCACTACCTGCTACATTGTTAAGGGCCATAACTGGTTTAATACTAAAATCTGGTGCTTGTAAAAGATTAGCGGCACTGGCTGCTGTTGTAGAACCAAAACCACCGCCTTGGTGCTGATTGACAGCAGTACCGGCGGCACCACCACCCACATCACTGGGAACACGTGGTTTAAAAACCTCATCAGATACAATGACATCGCTTGACCTCAATTCGCAAACATATTTGGCTTCCATCATATCACCTGCACTGGCGGTACCAGTAGTCACCATCTTGGCGTATCTGGGCAGTTCAGTAGCATTTTCTATAATTCCCTGATTTTGTAAAGTAGTCACACATCCAGATATAAAAGCATGCGCTCCTATCATGTGGTCAACACGGCAACGCTGTGCCCCCGTGTTCACAGTACCACCACCGACAGGATAAATCTCTACTTCTCCTTCCAGTCGTATAGAGCCACAAACAAGAGAGCGGCCTGGGAAATTCAGATTGAAGTCTACGTTGTCATGCTCAGTATATTCAGGTTTAATATTTTCACATTCAACAGAGTGATATCTATATTCAATTGACGACATTTTATAGATATAGCAAATATAAAAAAAATAAATAAATAATTAATTAAAAAATAGTTTGCTTAAAAGATTTTTAAAATCTTTATATGACTTTATTGACTTCTTTGAAAAGGACTAGACGTTTGACACCTTTACCAGTAGGGCAGTTAATGATAAGTTGAATCTGTTTAGACTGCTGTGTAACAGGTAGAACCTGACCAATTAAAAGTCGTGAATTTGCCGTAGTATTTGCTGCTGGATTACCTGCGAAGTTATGTCCAATATTATTTGCCTGATACCCTACGATTCTATTAAGTTCAAGTAGATTTTTAATTCGTTTACCACTATTGATAAAGGCGGTAACTTGTTTCTGAACATGTAGGGGATCATTAGTAGCCGTCGTCCCATTTCTAAGACCAATAAATCGTCCTGATGTGTCTTTATTATCAATGCGCATTCTATAATTAGAAATATCTGACTGGAATGAAATCGTGCTATCAAGTCCAGCATTTCCTACATTATAGAATGGGGATGTAATATAGAGCGTTTTAGCTTCTGGTTCAACAGTAAAGGTTCTCTGGAAGTTTTTAGTTAGAACAGTATCAAATTCTTCAGTAGAATAAGAAGTGTAACTTATTGGGGCATTTGCTGCAGGACTCATGTCAGGGTTAGCGACCTCTTCAAGAATAAGTTCAGCAAAGTCTATCTGAAAGGGGTTGAAAGCAACTTGGACACCAACACATTTAAGACCTGTAATACTAACACCGTTTGCTAGTGTACCGGGGGTACCGCCGTTAAATAGTGGCTGGTCTAGTGTAAGGGTTAATGAACCTGTATTTGTAAATGCGCCTTCCATACCTTTACCACCTGCGGCCTCAGTTAGTGCGGTTTCACCACGATTGTAGTCTATCGCGATAATAGTACGAGTGACACCCGGATTTTCAAGGTCGCCCACTGTCCCACCGTTTCCTGAACCAGCTTTAATGAAAAGTTGCTGACCAACAAAGTAAATAGAATTATCTTCAAGTCTGTTAAAGCAATGGGGAACCGCTCCTACACCAACCTGTAATTTTGTTAGGTCACGTCCTCGTGCTGTAGCATCAGCTGCTCCAACAAGATTTATAAATTGATTGAGATTCTGGGTACCCTGTACCCACTGTTGCGCATTGTTAGCGCCAAAAGGATCAGCATTATTACCCGGCAAAGCTTGTAAAATATTTATTTTATCAATGTTAAGTTCCATTTCCAGACGACCAACACCATATTTATTACTGTTGTATTGCTTATTTTTCCAAAAATTCATAATATCAGAGCATCTAATACGAACTGGTTGCTGTTGAAGCTGACGGGATGCAACAGAGCCTTCCCTGTTAAGGTCAGCGAATAGGGTATTAACACTATTACTAGTTTCATATACCTGAAACAAATCCTGATACCCGTGAGATGACACTGCATCATCGTCTTCAATATAAGGGGCAAAGGCAGCAGACAGAATATCACTGCGCTGAATATTCTCAACTGTTCCAACCTGATTAGAAAAGTTAATATTCTTTATTAAAACAGAATTCTTGTGATAAGATGCCTGTGTTGTACCATTGTCAAACTCATATTGAATTTCTGGAATGACAACACCTTTGTTTACATCCGCTGCTACAACACTAGCAGTAGCCATAAGCTGAATGTATGACTTTGAAAGGTCATAGTATCGTCCATCAGGAATATTAAATGATACTCTGTTATTAGTTGCCGTAAAGATACCGCCTTCGTTTGATGGAATCTTAATAATTTTATTCATTGTTTATAAATAATATAAATAAAAAAATACGAAAAATAATTTTAAATTAATTATACCTATTATGACAGTTCAAAGATGGTTTTAATAATTTAATAAAAAAAATTTCCATTAATCTTAAAAATACAGCGCTGGTTGAATGGACTGTTGTTAATATTGTAAAATCCCAGTTTTCCCAATCTCCATTTTCTCTTATAGTTCTATAAACAAGTCTATTACTTTCCTTTCCTTTTGAACAATTATATTTATGCTGTGCTTGTCTTCTTATGGGGGTATTAGTAGCGCCAATATATACATCTGGACATGTTAGATTTTTACAAGATAGTTTATATATATATCCATTTTCGTCATTATCCATATTTATTTACCATTATTTTTTTTTAAGTGAAATAATTGATTAATTGTTTTCTTTTTCTTTTTCTTAGTTTTCTCTTCTTCAACCTTTGAACTTATTTTTTCAATACCTACTAAGGGTTCTTTGATTTCAACTTTTACTGCTTTTTTACTCCAAGAAGGTATTATAAAATCCATTATAATATACTTCTATATAAATAATATAATTTATAATATAAAAATCTTTATCTACCTTGTCCCATAGTAGCAACCGCTGAAACAGTTGGTGGTGGTATGGGTGTATTTTCAGATGGTTCGCTTTCAAATAATTTAGGAATTAACATAGTACCAAGTCCAATTGCTAAATCTCCAAGCCCACCAGTTAATCCACCTAATAAATCTTCACCTACATCTTCTGCTCCTGTCACCGCTGCTTTTTCAGCATCATCTTCAACATCACTTTCTACATCACTTTCAGCTTCACTTTCTAATTTCTTTTTAGCATCATCTTCATCTTCATCTTCATCATCACTACCACCATCAGGGACATCTGGAAGTTGTGGCCCGCCATCACCTTGTTTTTTTGAACTCTGTGGATTCGCGCTACCATCATCACCAGTAGAAAGAACAGTAGGGGTTGGTGCTGTTCCCGATGGCCCTGCTCCTATACCCCCCCCTTCTACGGTGGCTCCACCTTGTGAAAAGTTATTAACGGCATCATTAGCAATGCTTTGATTATTATTATTTGCTAGTCTATATCCATCTTCATCACCTGCATCGCGCATTGCTTTAAGGTCTTTATTTTTAGTCCATCCATCTGTCCCTCTAACATCATTGGTTAACGATGTAGCGTCCGCATCAGATAAATTATTAATTTTACTTCTTATAGCATTTTCCTTAGCTTTGGCGGCAGTATCATAATCTTCTGGTAACGCCTTTGGATATTTAGTATCATCAAGTAATTCAGGCGCATTTTCTTTCATTGATTGTAATCTCAATTCCGCATTGTTTTTTAAAGCATTATTTCTTAAAGGCCCAGAAGGAACTTTACTTAAATTCTTTTCATATCCACTACCTAGTCCATCTTCTATCTTCTGCTGAGTGTCTAAATCACCCTCTAATTGTCTTACCTTTAAATTATCATGACTTCTAGATAGAGCATCATAATTTTCTCTATTACTTAGTTTAGAATCAATTTCTGGTACTTCTAAGGATTCTGGAACTTTAACTTCTGACAGGGGGTCACTTTGAATCTTTGGCGCAGGTGCTACTGGTGCCGGTGTTGGTACTGCTGGAGCAGCGGGTGTTGGTACTGCTGGTTTGCCTGTATCTCTAACAGTGCTATTGTCAGCAACCGCTGGTGTCTTATTTAAAAGAGAAACACCTTGCTTCTGTGGTAAATCTTTTTCAACTTCATCAATGTCAACCTTTGGTTCCGTTGATGGTTCAACTACATTTTTAACTGGTGGTAATACACCTAAAGGTTCCCCTCCTAAACTCGGTGGAAGTTTTGGTTTATAACCTAGACTACCTCCCTGTTGAACCGTTTGAATATCAGCTAAATATCTATCTTCAGATAATCTAGCAACTCTTGTATCTTCATCCTCTAATCCATCCACTAGTGATGTATCAGCTTCATCAAGAACTGGGCCCACCGCTGGCTTTGCTGGTTGCCCAGTCACTGGATTTATATCAGCAGATGCAGATGCAGGCGCGGGCCCCTTATCCTGACCTTCACCCGCCTGTAATATAGAACCACCTTGTCTAACTTTATCAATATCAGCCTGTGTTACAACCCTTTTATTTTGTTCAAAATCGTCAACTTGTCCTGATAATCTTGCTGGTTTTTTACTTGTAGAAACTGGTTTACCATCATCATCTTCTCCACCATCCTTTACTGCGGGCTGGTAACTTGTGCCTTCACCTCTTTTGGGTGTTCCTTTTAAATCCTTTTGTGCTTGGGTCACAGCAGAGGCGGGGTCTCTTGCTGCTGCTTTAACCTGTTTTGCGACATCACCGGAATCTTTATCTAGTGTATCTTCTCCAACCTGAGCTAAATTTCTATTTGCCTGAACTTTGTTTTGTGCTTGTAATAATGCCCTACGCCCTGCTTGATATTTAGCAGCGTCCTCTGGTTTAGCTAATGTACCTGCCCATAAGGATTTAGTCTTCTCAGTTACTTTATCTATTTCAGACTGTGCTAATACCTTACCCTTTGATACAGCATCTTTCTTCATATCCAGTATAGTCTTTTCTAGTCCTTTTTTATAACCCATAGTTTTAATATTTGTTCCTAGTTTAGCAATAGAGTCAAACCCAGTTTTTTTAGCAACCGCCCCACCTATACCCTCAATACCACTTTTAATAAAATCCCCTCCAAGAAAATCAGTCGTTTGATTTATAGCATCATTTTTCCTTTGTTGAAATGCCGCGGCTGCTTGATTAGCTCTTTGAATATTTGCTAGTTGTGCTTGGTAACTTGAAGAAACATTTTCTGCTTGTTGATCATAAGCTGAATTCATTAAAATAATGTTATATAATATTATTATGAATAAATTAAAAATCCTAAAAATGAAAGATTCAACTGATTCAAATGTAACAAAGAAAAATTTGATATTTGATTTACCTATGCGTCTTCTTATCATATCTAAAAGTGGAGATGGTAAGTCAAGTTATTTAGGAAATCTTTTATTAAGAGATGAATTTTACCGTAAAGACTTCCTACCTGAAAACATATTTATATTTACTGGAAGCAAACATGGCGATAAAAAACTAAAAACTATTATTGATGAATTAGATATAGAAGACAGCAATGTTATAGATGGTTATGATGAAGACATGCTAGATGCTATATATGATATGCTTGTTGATAATTTTAATGAAAAGGTTGAGGACAAAGTTAAAGACAAAAAACAATTAAATAGTCTGATTATTCTAGATGATTTATCATTTAATAATTCTTTCAAAGATAAAGGAAAGAATGATATGATTAGAAAATTATATTTAAATGGTAGAAAGTATAATATAAGCGTAGTCATTATAAGTCAAAAGTATAGTAGCGTGTCTACCGCAATCCGCGAGAATGCATCGGGCCTTATAATAGGTAAGTCAAGTAATAAGCAAGTGGATTTGATAAATGATGACCATAATTACCTAAAGAGTGGTAGGAAAGAATTCATTAAACTTTTTAGGGAAACAACGGACACTCCTTATACGAAATTCATAATAAATTTTAGTAATCATCCAGACATATATCAGAATCAGGACTTTAAAGCACTTAAATTAGAGTAATTGACCCCTTGTTTTATGCCCAGACCCCTTAATGTTTAGTTTTTTACCCCATTTAAGAACAAATAGATCTATTTGTTCTTAATTTAAGCAAAAAACAGACTTAAAGACCCTTTAAGCATAAAACTAACCTTAAACATTAAGAATTAATACCATTTAAGACCCCCCAGCAACTACTCTTCATCAGATTCAGTATCTTCTAGGTGGTCAAACAGAATAGAAGACATATATCCTCTAAGCTCACCTAGTAAAATATCATCTATATTATTAAGTGGATTGTTTTCTATATATGTTCTGGTAAGTCCATAGCATACCGCCATTATTTTATATAGGTTATTATACTTTCTAATGTATCTCCTTTTCGCTAAATCATTTTCATCAAATTTTTCTTTCAACTGGTTAACTAATTCTAAGTAGGTCTGTTCATTCATTATATTAATCTATTTCATTTTTTTTCCTTAGATTATACTTCGTGACATCTGGTATTATTTTTATGGTATCTATTTTAGTAGTCCTGTTCTCTATTGCCTTCTCTTCTCTGACAAATACTTTTGCTAAGCAGGTTCCTATTTTATCTATACCGTACAGGCCTATAAGTTTCCTTGTCAGTTCACAATTTTGATTTTCACAATATGAAGTAGAATACCCACACCATTCGCTGCATGTCATACAGTAACCCATTTTATATATATAATAATCTATTAGAAAATCTTTTTAGGAATTGAATCTAATTATTTTTTTGGTGGTGGCGGTGGTGGCTGCTGTGGTTGTGGTGGTTGTGGTGGTGCTTTTATTAACTCAAAGAATAATGTATTATCTTTACCTAAGTCAGCAACGCTACCATCAGGATTTAATATCCTTACACGTAGACTTGAAATGGCGGTTGATGCTCCACGATAATCTATTATAAAACTGGGGTCACCACCAGCAGATACATAAGATCCTTTGCTATAATATCTATTAATAATACCACTAAGATTTCTTGTTATGCTGTCTGCACCAATTACATTACTAGCAAAGTTTAGATGTATTTCTACCAAATAATATGCTGAATCTAAAATACCATTTGATACCAAAGATGAATTAGCATAGATGACATTATTAAAACCACTAGTACTTTCAAAATTTCCTATGGTACCATTAGAATTTAAATTAAACACTGTTGATTGTTTCTTATCTACAATATCGTCTATAACAAATCCAGCATTGGTTGTATTTTGTCCATCAACTAAGATAGGTACACTTGCTGAATATAAACTATTAGTTCCCGCAGAAAATTTATTATGTCTTATTATTTTTGGTATAAGTCCCTTATCGCCGCCTACGTTAAATCCTAATACAGCATCAAAAAATGGAAAGGGTTGTACAATGCCTGTCTTAGGGTCAAAGGCCGTTGCTTCTAAGGATGTAAATATTACACCGCCATTTTTACTATTCTGAATATATTGTGAATTAGTTGGGTTGGTGCCTGTGCCCACTTTTTTGAATTGTGTTACAATAGTCCCATCATCAGTATATATTGGGAAGTGTAGGTAGTTCCAGTAGAATGAATCAGTTTCGCTTGAATATTGTAGTTCCACTAGGTTGGTTCCTATAAGATAATTGTTATATGGAAAATTTGCCGCCCCGGGTAAAGGCAATGGATTGGGAATAGGTGTGAACCCAGCAAGACCACCCGTTGGTGCTTGATTTGCAGGCGTGGGCAATTGTGAAAATCTTGGTTCTGCTGGAACTAAAATAAATGCCTTTGGAGGATCAGCTATTGTAAGGTCGGGGTCAGCGTCCATAGGTAGGTCAAATGCTTGATGTAGAAATGCTGTATTTAAAATTCCTTTCGCCCCATCAACAACACGTTTTGGAAATGAATTGATATTTAAATTATCATTGATATGTGTACATAAAACATCTGGTGTATATTTTCCTTCTGGAATAATGAATGGTTCAACTAAATAAGTTGATGGAACTAAATCAAAACCACCTTTGGACGGGTCTAAGGTTCTAGCAAAAACGGTAGAACCAAATGATACGTCATCGCCCATACTCTTAAATGGTATTTTGTTAAAAGTCCAACTACCATCTGAATTATTTGGAACTAGACTGATATCTGATTTAAAATTAGCCGCCGTAGCGCCAACCTGCTTAATCTTTGTATAAATATTTAAGTCTTTTTTTAAAAAGGTACCTTCCTGAGCATCTGCCCACGGCAATTGAACCGTATGTGTTTTTAAAGCAGGTAGTTCTACATAAACTGGGTAGGTTGTTCCATCTATATGTGTTGCCGTAAATTGTAGTGGATGCTTTCCATCTGTATTACCCCAAGTTGTCACCTTTCCTTGTGCTGTTTTATAATTAAATTGAATTTCTGTTATTAGTTCCATTAAGGGATTTCCTGCTGCTGCTGGACTGGTATCTTTATTCATTTCATATAACAAGTATTCGCTATTGTCTACGTCCGTTAAATTTGCTGCTATACCAGAGTTAAATTTTGTTACGTCATCATATTGAATATAAGGTTGTACTTCTATATATATTGTTACACCACCCTTTGGAATTACAATGACACCTTCACTTTCTGTTTCTGTATCTATAAAAGTTTTAGACAAGGCAAATCTATCGCCATTTTCCAAATAGATTGGTTGAGCAAATTCTACTTCATAATCACCATTTGAATAAACTTGTTTTGACTTTGATTGTGCTATCTCAATTAAAGCATTCGCATTCATTGTAATTAAAAAAGATTTTTTTATATTTTTTTATATTTGCTATATTTATAAAATGCCCATAGTTAAGAATATATCTGGCCACGAAAAAGTGCATGTTTCCAATTTCAATGAAGCTATAATTCATGTAGATGGTTTAGAAGCTTTACAAACAGCAGCAAATGTTGAACTAACATCTATTGATAATCGTTTAGATGAATGTATTGGACATACAAATAACACCACTGAAATAGGAGATGGTTCAAATCAGTTAAGAAGTCTTATGTTGGGTTATGACAGAAGTAATGGTAAAGCAAGAAGTCTTCTAGTTGATTCTGGGGGTAAATTAGAATGCTCTGTTTCAGACCTAGAAGTAACCCTACAAAATGTGAATCTCAATACTGATACACTAGAAGCAAAACTTCAATCAATAGATACAAGACTTGATAATAGTATTGGTGCTGTTAGTTCTACAATTGCTGGAATTGGTGAAGGATCTAGTCAGTTAAGAAGTGTGGGTCTTGGTTATGATAGAACAAATGGAAAGGCAGTTTCCTTTTTAGTTGATGCAGCAGGACATCAACAGGTGGATATTGTTTCTATGCCCACCGCAGCAGGTGCCGCCACAGAAGCAAAACAAGATGTTATAGAAGCAAGTCTAACATCTATGGAAGCAAAGATGGACACAGACAATGTTGTCTATGATAATCAATTAACTAAATTAACTGAAATAGATACAGCAATAGATACTATTGATAGTGTATTGGATTCTAGTCTAGTTAAACAAGGTGAAATAGAAACAAGTTTAAATAGTTTAATAGCAGCAAACCATACAGATTTAATTCATTTGAGTTCAGATT
>Ga0209336_10001110_pt1 | contig 13223 bp, 18 predicted proteins | sample LinPmetageLP32_FD_184042 | JGI IMG/M metagenome (GOLD analysis project Ga0209336, IMG submission 184042) | Marine viral communities from the Pacific Ocean - LP-32 (SPAdes) (version 2) | ecosystem: Environmental > Aquatic > Marine > Oceanic | place: Pacific Ocean | collected 2009-08-23 | reverse complement strand
TGTTGCTGCTGTTGCTGACGCAATACCAGTATTAGTTAATACTGTTCCTGCATCTCCACCAGTAACGTTAGCTGCTGCTGCTGATTGTCCACCAGCTGCTTGCGCAATCGTTTGTAAGATGTGTTTGTCTTTTTGAAAAGCCAAAGCTCTGCCAATTTCAGCTGAGTAAGCTGATCTAACGTCCCAATGGTTTTTAGCTTCTTCGATATTGCTTAGAAAAGCGGAACTTACTAAAAGATCGTTAATTGTAATAACTTTCTCATTGTGGTTCACATCTGTTCCAACAATCTCCGCGCCCGGAGTGTGGTATGCCGCTGCGATTCTTCCCATTACTGGAAAGCTTGCTGACTTACCGTTAGAGATAGATCTAACCATCTCTGCGCCTTGCGTTACACTAGATCTTTCAAACGCTGTAAGAACTTCGCCTGAAAAGACTTTTAAGAATAACGCATCTTCTGCATTTGCCGCATTGATTCGTCCAATGCTAGCGGGTGCTGCTACTGCCATAATAATCTCCTATTGTTATGGTTGATTGTTATTAATAAAAGAGAAACATTTTTTGTTTTATTTTCAGGGTTGTCGTCCGCAGACGGCCAAGTTTTATTATCTTATTATGTTTACTCAGTTGCCACCTAATAAGGTTGCACAACTATTTTAGCATTTCCACTTACTTAAAGCTAAAGCTTTTCTAGTAGGCTTGCCATTTTTTCTCATTGGTCCTTTAACTCCACTCATACGCGCACAAAAACTTTTTTTTCTTCCTGCAGCTTTTGAACCTGCTTTAGGTTTACCTGTTACAGGAGCTTTAAGTTTATGTCCTTTAGAATTAAAGTGTTTTCTTCCGGCAGCATTTAAGCCGCCAGAAGGACTTTGATATCTTTTGGCTACCACTTATGCTGTTTTCTTTTTAGGAAAACCAGCTTTCATATTTTTATATGCTTTAGCTGATATTGTACTTTTCTTTTTTGAACGAGAAGTACCAGCTCGTTTTCTTTTATTGATATTAGCGTAGAGTCCTTGTCTTGCCATTACTTCCTCTTAGCTTTTTTAATTTTATTTTTCAAAGCTGTTGGCAAAGTTTTTTGTTTTTTGCTTAGCTTTGGTCTTCCTTTTTTTGAACCATAAGTTCCTTTTCCCATTGGCATAGTTTACTCCTATAGATTACTGTTGCTTAGTTTACTTTGTACTTCTGCTTGATAAGCAGGATCTTTAGTGTATCTTGGATCAGCCATAGCTTCTGTAACTTGAGCCCAAGACTCATAGCCATTAGAAGTTATTGATGCTTTACCTTGTACTAAATTTGGTTCTTTACCTGCGTCCATACGAGCTTTTAAACCAGACACAGCTAATTTAACTGATGCAACATCTCTACTATTAACTGTATTGTTGTATGCAGATACTTCTTCTGTACTTAAGTTTTCTTTAGCCCATACCATCATCTCTTTATATTGATCATTACCACCAACAGCACTTTTAATATCTGTTTCAATATTTTGTGCTAAAGCAGTTTGACCATCAATATATGCATCTATAATATTTTTATCAATTCCGACTGATGTTAATTTATCAATACTATCTTTTGATAACTCACCATTAGTATCGTATTCACTTTGAAGAGCTGTCATATCTAAACCAGCCTGAGCTACAGCTTCTTCTGCTTTAGCTTCAATTTCTAAACCTTTATCTTCAGTTTTAGGCTGACTATTTTTCTTTTCTAACTCTTGATATGATTTAATTAAATCTTCTTGTGTATCAAATTTACCTAATATTTTTTCTTTAGGTTCTTCTTTTACTGTTTCAGTAGTTGTTTCAGCAGGTGCTTCAACTGTTGGTTCTACTGGTTCTGGTGTTTCCACCTGTACTTTTTCTACCATTAATTTCCTCCAGGTATTTGCTGTACAGCTTGTGCTATTTGTTCAGGACTTACGGAACCATCTCTAACTCCATCAACAGCACCTTGAATTGCAGGACCCATACCTTGATCAATGGCAGCTTGACCTGTTTGATCAGCTTGAGCTTGCTGTTGTTCTTGAGCGATTTGCTCTTCGTCCTTAATTAATCCCTCAGTATCGATACCGTGTGAAGTAGCAATTCTGTTTATTAAATCATTAATATTAATTAATTCAGCAGCTTGTGGATTAACACTTGCTAACGCACTTATGTCTTGCACAAACTCTCTTAATTTTTGTAAGTCATTACCTCTACCTAAAGCTTCTACACCAGTTATAATTGTTGGTTGTATACTTCCTTTTGGTAATTTAGGGATCATCTGTTTTGCAGATAATCTTTTCATTAATAAATTAACTAAAGGTAATTGTAATTCTTGTGACAACAACGAATAGATACCACCTAAAGCTGACTCTAATTCATTTGCTAGTTTTCTAATTTCTTCAGCAGTTACTCGTTCAGCATCTCTTGTTACTGCACTTTGTAATAAGAAATCATAAGAAAGTCTTTCTGCTATTGTATTAATACTTCTTTCAACTATTTGTAAATCATATTGTTTTTCAGTTTGTAAAACTGAAACATCATCTTTAACACCAGTAATAATATCACCGTTGCTTGATTCAACTAAATCTCTTTTTTTAGTTAGTGCATTTGGTCTAACCATAAACACTACTTTTGAAGATGCAGCTGCTGATTCTAATAAAGCTTTAGATAAACCCTCAATTGATTTTAAATCTCCAAGAAATTCCTCACAGTAAGATCTTCCATAGTCCTCAGTGTCCACTCTAATCATACGAAGTGGTAGGTATGGTAAATCATCTTCTTTATAAGTTCCGTAACTTCCAGGTATTTCTACTTTATTGCACTCTTGATAACCTGAGTATTTTCCATTTTCTTGTCTTTTAATACAAGTGTATAAATCTATTTCTTCATCTGCATCTGTAACCTGACAAGCAGCTCTTACTTCAACAGATAAACTTAATGGTGATACACTTTCTTTAATAACTATTTCTAAAAGGCTGCCTTGACTATCTCTTTTAATACAATACTGACTTAAAGGATAAATTTTCATTTGTCCTTCTTTTGGAAAATGTACTAAAACATTACCAGTAATAATTAAATGTTTTAATGCACTAAACACAGGTACACGTAAAGCACTCTGTTCAATAGCATTCATTACTTCTCTTTCAATTTTAGCTAAAGATTTTTCTACATTAGTTTTTAATTTTGGATCTTGTTCTAATTCTTCTCTAACTTTACCTGATAAACTTAATCTAAAAAATGGCGCGTTAGGTGGAAGTAATAATAGTAATAATTTTGACGCTAAGTTATTAACACCTCTAGAACCAACAGATTGATATGGTGTATATAAGTTGTCACTACTACCAAATCCTTCGTATGGGAGTATAGCTGGTAACGTTAACTCAGCACACTCTCGTCCTCTATCTAAAAACTCGTCTCTTTTGATAGATAACTTTTCGTATAATTTACTTAAATTGTTATCTTTTTGTAACATGTAATTTAATTAATTAAGATGGTATATTTAAACCAGATTCACCTGGCGCCATTACATCAGATCTTAAAGACTTCTTACCAAGTTTTTTAGCTTTCTTTTTCTTAGCATTTTCTTGGCCTTCTGACTCAATAGCTAGGTCCAATTCAGGTACATTTGTATCTGCTACTGGTGTAGGAACCGGAGCCGGAGCTGGTGGCGGTGGTGCTGGCATTCTTGGTCTTCTAGGTGCACACATAATTTATTTCCTTTTTAATATATTGTCTGTTTGTTTTGATTTTAAAAAATCTATAACCGATCGTTGACCACTTTTAAAAAATATCATTCGTTCACTTTCTTTTAGATCTGCACATTGATCTGGGAATAATTTGTCTAATTCCTTAATCAAATCATCTGTTAGAAGTGGTAAAGTAAAGTCTTCGTTTTTAGCCATAAATTGTTTATTTTTATCTAAACATGCTACTATTTGCTTTCATTTTTATCTTTTTCATTTTTTATTAAATAGTCTAAATAGTTTTTAGCTTTTAATAAATCTTCTAAACCGTTTTTAGAACGCCAACGAGAAACATATTTGACAATATTACCTTCATTATAATCAAGTTTATTGGCTGTTATGTAGTCTCTAGGTTGGATTTTAAGTTTATTATAGTGCTTAGGATCAGTAGCATTACTAGTTATTTTTACTTCATTTTCAAAAGTTTTATCTATTTCAAGCATTTGGTCTCCACATTTTTATTTTTTTAGATTTAAAATCATAGTCACCATGCTGCAATATATAAGCTAATCTAGCTTGCAGCAGCGCATCTTCTTTAGATAACTTAGCTTTTATAAAAGATGCTTCTATTGCTGACCATAAATTTTTAGTATTAAGTATTTGAGCTGCTTTTACAGGTCCAACACCTGGCACTCCTGGAAAGTTATCAACACTATCACCACATAAAGTTTGAAGTGCATGATTGTATTTAGCTTTCTTTTTAGTTATTTTTTCTACTGTTTCTAAATCTATAGAGATATTTCCTGGTATAGTTTTTAAATCTTTATCTATAGATACAATAATTTTATTACCTTTAATACTTGGATCAGTAGCAAATATACCCATCAAATCATCAGCTTCTAATCTAGGCTCACTTATAGCTTCGTGTTCTTCAAACAAATATCTTTTTATTTGAGGTAAACAAGTTGGTTTTCTTTTATTAGTTCTGTTTAATTTATAAGCTGGATATATTTGTTTTCTAAAATTATTAGTATCAGATAAAAATATATAAAGTTTTTTAGCACTAAAGTTATTAGTTATATTTTTAAGATAATCTTCTACTTTAGTTTTGCACTCATTAAAATCTGTATGTAATGTCCAAAAGTCATTACCCCAGTTTATAGCTTTTTCACTATTACTAGCTATTGTATAAGCTAATATGTCACCGTCTATTAATAATACATTTTTCATATTTTTGTTTTGTTGATTGTTGATATATATTTTGCAAGTATGTGTAGTTCTTTCGCAGTTGCATCTCGTTTAAGAGTATTAGCTCGTGCTGAAATCCATTGAACGTTACCTTTAACGTAACCTTTTAAATTATTTATTCTGTCTAGTGATGGAGAAAATTTATTTAGACCACCACCAAATACTAAAGGTGTTTTAAAAACAGGGCATTTGTGATCTTTAGGATATAATTTAATTACTTGTAATAAAGTAATTGTATGTTTTAATTTTTTTCTTTTAGCTCTACGCTGCGATGCTTGCCAAGCTTGAGTAATACAAATTGTTTTATAGTAACTAGATTTAACCCAACGTTCACTAATTCTAGATTTACGAGTTCTTAAATCTAAATAAGTCCAACCATTTTCTGTATAACCACGGGTTAAAACTCTACCACTTAAATTTCTACTAATGTATTGCTTTCCAGGTGTGGCCAATGTTGCTATCTCCAGTAAGTGGAACTCTAAGCTTTGATTTAATTCCAGCTCTTTCGATAGCTTTTATTACTTCTTGTTTAACAAAATCTTCTTTACCTTTTTTAACTTCTAATATTAATTCATCATGAATCCATGCAACTAATTTACAGTCTTCATTTAAAAATGATTTACATTCTGCTATCCAATACTTACTAGCAATAGCAGCTCCACTTTGTAATAAACTATTTAATGCACTATGTTGTGATCTACAAAATACTCGTCTACCATCAAGTGCACCAATGTCACCGTTAGCTGAAACTTCTTGTACTTTAGTTACTAACTTTTTAAGTGCAGGTATCTTTTTTAAAAACTTATCTTTTAATTTAAAACCTTCTTCAGTAGTTGTACCCATTACTTCACCTAGTTTCTTTCCTCCTCCGCCATAGAGAAATGTGTACATAAATCTTTTTGCAAGCCATCTTTCTTCTTGTTTTAAACCTAATGCTTGTAGTGTTCTTGTATGTATGTCTCCATTAATAACATCATCAGCATACTCGCCACCATCATAAGCAGAAATATAATGACCTAATATTCGTAATTCTATTTGTGACATATCAGCTCCAACTAATACATGACCTTCACTTGCACAGAATAATGAACGGCACTCAGGACCATATTCTAAAATTACTGCAGGAACTTGTGCTAAGTTAGGATTACTATGTGTAGCTCTTCCTGTAATAGCACCATTAATATTTATTGAACCATAAACTCTATTGTTTCTTTCTAATTTTAACCATGCATTATTACCTTCTGCTATTTGAGCTATACGTTTTTGTATCATAAAATATCTTGATAATACTTTAGCTTCTGGCCACTGTAATTCTTTTAAAATTTCATCATCAACTTTGGCTCTACCATCAGGTGTAAATTCTTTTGGTTTCCAATTACGATTTTCTTTTAATCTAAAAGCAATATGATCTCTTGAGTTTGGATTAAATTGTATTTCTTTCTTTTTAATAAAAGCTATACCTGCTTTGTAACCCATTTTTTTATTATCTCGTTTAGGAATAAATTGTGTCTCTTCAATCCAAGGCGGAAAGTATTTTTGTAACTGTGATCCTAGTTTTTCTCTTTCATCTGATAAACTTGAATATAATTTTTTAGCAGCATCAGTATCAAAGCCAATACCGTTAGCCATCATTTGTGTACATAATAATTGTACTTCGTGTTCTAAGTTTAAAGCTTCATCTGAATATTCTTTACTTAATATTTTGTTATAAAGTTTGTGTGTTACATGAACATCTTGCTCACAATACATAAGCATTTCAGGAGTAAATGTGTCCCATGATTGAGGCTTTTCTCCTTTGTGCTCTTTAAGTCTATGTCCCCAAGCTTTTAATGACTGTGAACCTATTAAATTTTTAGGAAAACCATTGTGCATTAATTTAAAATCAATTTCTTTTATATGAGCAAATATTAAACGAGTTGCTACTAGTGTATCAAACAGCTCAGCTTTAGGTTTAAACTTTAATATTTTTTCTATAACAGGAATATCAAATGCTATGATGTTATGACCAATTAACATTTTTGCATCTTTAATTTTTTCAACACAAACATTTAAGTCTGTAAATACTTCATCAGTATTAATATCTTTTATTACTATACAATGTATTTTTGTAACTTTATCTAATAAGTTATCACACTCTAAGTCTAAAATATAATTCATTAATTTAACCTCACATATCTAACTTCAACCATAAAAGCATATTGACTCATTGTTGAAAGTATATTTAACATATCCATAATTATTTCTGCGTCCTCTTCTCTGTGTACATAAAGATACTGCATTTTGTTTTCTTTACGAGCTGCAGTAATTGACTCACCAATTTGCGACATAATATAATCACTCCATTTGGTACTGTAGTAATCAAATCTCTTCATGCTCTTGCAAGCGTCCAGTTGTTGGATCAAAATTTATTCTGCCACATAAACCTGTTTCACCGGACCAACGGTTTTTTAAAACTCTTACTGATGTAAGGTTTTGTGTTTTTGCTGATTGCTGATTTCTTTCTAAGCCTATTACAATATCACTAAGTTGTGCTATTCCATGACTTCCTCTTAACTGTCCTAATGATGTTGATGCGCCTTCTTCATGGCCTTTATCATTAAAAGTTCTTCTTAAATGACTTACTACTATTAAAGCTATTCCAGTTTCAGATACTAAAGATCTTAAACCAGTCATTATAGCATCTAAGTTTCTACGCTCATCACCACTTTCATTACCTGAAATTACAATACTTAAATGATCTAAAAATATGTATTCACATTTTAAAGCTTTAGCTAAGTATCTTATTTTAGATAATAAATGACCTTGTTCTAATGAACCAAAATGATTATATAGTAAAACATTACCGTTATTAAATAATGATTTAAAAGCTTCTGATAATTTTTTCTTATCTTGTTTTTCTGTAGATAAATGTAACGGTGTATTTAATTCTAAGCTTAATAAACTTTCAGCTGATTTTTGTACACTTTCTTCTAATGCTATGTAGCCAATTTTTTTATTATTTTTTATGAGATTAAAAGCTAGCTCACGACAGAATTGACTTTTACCAATACCTGTACCTGCTGTAACCGTGACTAACTCACCTTTACGCATACCTTTAGTTTTAATATTCATAGATGGAAAAGGATAATTTATAGTTTCAACTACTTCTTTATTAACTACTTTGTCTAATAAATCAGCTGCATCAATTATACCATCAGGTCTAAATACTTTTGCGTCCCATAAGCAGTTTAAAAGTTCTTTAGTTTTATCTGCTACTAACATTTCGTTAGCATCTTTCATTGGTAGTCTTGCTATCTTAGCTTGACCAGGTTGAAATAATTCTGCTACTTGTTTAGCAGCTTTTAATCCTGGCTCATCTTGATCAAAACAAATTATAATTTCTTCAAAGCCTGACAAAAATTCGAGAGATTTAGTTACATCTTTTACTGCTGAGTGCGCTCCATTTTTTAATGAAACAACTGGCCATTGGTTACCATACACTTGACTAACACTTAAACAATCAAGCTCACCTTCAACTATAGTAATACGCTTACCAGCATCTCTAAATAATTGTTCACCAAATAAACCTGTACTTCTTGCATCACCTAACCAAGAAAATCTTTTATCTTTAAATCTTAATTTGTAAGTGTTGTTTCCATAATCAGCTACATGTACTAATTCATCTTTGTATTTAGCAAATTTGTAATTGTACTTTTTGCAAGTATCAATTTTAATTTTTCTAGAAATTATTGGCTTGTATTCTTGTTCTGTAAGTTCGTTCATATTTGAATTTTGTATTGTTGGAGTTTTGTTTTCTGAATGCTCATAGTAATTGCAGCCAAAACAATAGGCATGCATATCATCATATCGAGCTAGATTATCTTTTGAACCACATGATGGACAGGGTTCGTGTCTTAAAAATTTTGCGGAAGTTTCCATGTTACCTTTCTATAAATTGAAATACGCGCGAGGATATTTTTATTACTTCAACATCTATGCGATACAGCAGTCAAGTTAACTGGATCGGCCGGCTGAAGTAACTACGCGTCCTCGCCGTAGATCACTCTTTCTCCAAAACAAACCGCTAGGTTTGCAAGGCGGTACTAAGTATTACCCTTTAAGGCGCGCATTTCATTTAGTTTACAAATCATATCGAAAGGCAAAATGATTGTAGATCTTCATCTACTATGACTGTAAACCATCTAAAACTAGTTGCTGTTGTGTTTCATCTTCATTTTGTAAAGCTTTTTGCCACAACAAATTAATTAATTGTTCACCATCTTTTAAATATGTAGGTGATTTTTCATCTTCAAAGTAATCAGCTTTTTCTAAACAAACTTGTGCTTGTTCAAACTGCTGCTTGTATAAATGCTGAGAGCCAACAGTTAAATACAGATGACCTAAATCATACTTAACATTATGTTGGCTCTTTAATTGTAACAACACATACAAGGAAATCATTGAAAAATTATAAACATCATAAACCCAACCAAGCCAAGCATCACTTGACCTCATTGTAGCCATGCAATTTAATTGATTATCTCTAATTAAAAATTGTAAACTTAATGTACAAGGTACATCATTAGATTTTCTAGGATTTTCACGCCATATATTAATTACTGCTTGTCTTGATGACGGATCGTCTTTTAATGTTTGTATTATGTATGGTAATTGATCTACTACTTTAACACCATAAGCTCCAAAAAATCTAACACCATCATCACTAAATTTTGTAATCATTTTAGAAAATGGTGCTATTGTTTTAACTCTATTATCACCACTTAATATCCAAGCTGCTTCTGCAAATCTAAATTTTTGACCTATTTTTCTAGATTTTATATTAACCATTGGTTCGTTCATATTAATTTTAGTTGATACACATAGCTGCTCTTTTGTTTCAATACCTCTTGGTGACACTGTTGGGCATTGTGTAATCATATTTAATAACGACAGCCACAATATACTTGTAGAATTTATTTTAGGTTTTTCTTCAGTTTTATTTTTGGCCATAGATTTCTTTTTTAATGAACTCATCAGTATTTTCCTCCGCATAGTTAAAAATTACAAAGTATGGAAACATGTTTTTTAATAATACATACGCGTCATAAACTCTTCCAACGCTATCAAAATCTTCATCACCATCTTTTCTTCTTTCTTCAAATCTTGAAAGAACTTTTGCTTTAGGTGGTAAGCATAATATAAATTTATTATTTACATCTTTTCTAGCTAGCTGTTCCATTTGATTTATGTTGTAAGCTGGACCACCTCTAAATATAGTGCTGTAAATTAATTCACTTGGCCAATGCCTATCTATAATTACACTATCTAATTTTAAACTTTCTAAATGTGGTTTGTACGCATGCTTGTATTGACCATGATGTATGTAAAGATAATCAGTTAATTTACCTTTTAATGCTGTTGCTAGTGTTGTTTTACCTGCACAGTCAGGTCCTTCTAAAATAATTTTCATATTCCTAACTCTCTTATTGTTGATTTAATTTGTAGTTGTCCGTACTTAATTATTAAGTCGTTAACTAATTTGTTTAATGCTTTGGTTTGCAGCTCATTAAATTTTTTATGACCAACTAAAGCTATTCCTATTGTTTCGCCTTTATCATCATCAAGGTTAAAACCTATTTGATCTACGTGTCTTCCTTTTTTAACGTCACCATCAATAGTAATAATGAAATGATAACCAATACCTAGTAATCCTTGTTTACGATGTTGCGCATCAATTTGTTCTTTAGTAATATCTAGGTTCATTGGAGTTTTTGTTGAATCTATAAAAATATATTTAGTCGACTGTCGGTTTTTTAATCCTGACGTCTGCTTCAGCAATCCACTCTTTGGGTATTGTTTCTTTTGCATACTTAAATCCGTTTGTTTGACACCACTTTGCGTAAGTAGTTTTTGATATTTTACTGATACGTTGATTAGGGTTTGAAAACACAAATCTAATATCAATGTGTGGGTATTGTTCTTTAACTTGAAGATGTTTTTGTCTGTCTTTAGTTAAAAATCTACCTTTCGCTTCGATGACAATTCCGTTTGGTAATACAAAGTCAGGTGTATACCTTGAATTTTTTGCAGGTCTTAAATATCTAATTGTAAAAGACTCATAACTTATAGGAACGCCTAGCTTTTTTAATTGCTGAGCTATGCGTTCCTCAAGTCCACTTCTAAATAAAGTCTTCTTTTGAAGTTTCATTTACAGGTGTTTTAACAGGGGCTTCTGTTTGTTCTTCAGCTACATGCACATAACCTTTTTCTTCCTTAAATCCTAAGTTAGCCATACTTGGCATAGGTTTTGTTTGTAGTTCTAATATTTGTACACCTACCAGTCTCAATGAGATACCAGCACCAGTAGTTGCTACGTAATATGGTATTAAGTCTGCAGATACTTTTACTTTGCTGCCACCATAAACAATCATATCTGTCATGGGTTGACCTGAACTATCAACTACAACTGGTCTAATTTCAACATCGCCAATTTTACCTTTCATTTTTATTTTAAATAAAGTTTTACCATTTTCTGAAACGTAAGGTTTTGGTCCTGGTTTAATTGTTTTACCGGCATTTAACTTTTTTTGTTCAGCTAAATTTGCCGTGTAAGCTTTATCGATAACAGTAACAAAACTTTTTGCTTCATTGTCATCTACATAAATATTACAACTATAAATTCCATTTACTTTATCAAATTTATAATCTGCATCTTTTAACCAAGGGTAACTTGCGACACCGACTGGAGTTGTAATACGTTCGTATTTTCTTTTACTTGCCATTTTTTCTCCTATATTAATGTATCTATATGTGTATCTAATTCACGAGTGTATATATTTAACTGAAAAAATACTTAGCTTTAGTGATTTCCTCAATATCCAGATTACCTTTTGCAGGTAATGGTGGAATTTTATGTCTTTTTTTCTCGGGAATTAATGCTGTAATTTGGTCTTTAAAATGTTCTAACGGATCCATCTCAGTATACATTTGTATAAAAGCTGATCTAGTACATTCATTAAGTTTATCCATATCGCAAGGTAATGTTGCATATGAATCGTGAACCATACCAAAATCTTTAACACCTTTTTGTAAACAATGATCAATCGTTAAGAACATGTGTGTAGCATCAAGTGCGTGCACGAAGTTCGGCGAAATCCCATTAGCTTGTTTACGTTTATTAATTTTATCTGTATTAGATCTTATTCTTATTCGACCCATCATTTTAGTTTTTACAATCATATCTTTTTGAGAATAATATGCTTGCTTGACAGGAAAGCCTAAAGGTGTGGTCCAGTGCACAGGAGTTTTAGTTGCTGCACAAAGTCTTGCAACTTTTTGTAACCAGTCCATAGCTTCACGAGCTTTAATAACTGTGTTACCAATACTATCCCAAATAATATTAGCTAAAAATATATTAGCTTTTGGTCTATCTTTAAATGGAACTTTGTCGCCTTTTTCTTCTCGATCACAAACATATTCGTCTACAAACTCAACACAAGAATATCTAGTGCCACCATAAGGTAAAACCATAACACTTCTTTTTGTAGCTTTACGATCTATACCCCATTCAAGCCATTGTTTTGCTACTGGATCAAAAGATATTTTTAATTTTGATATAACTGTGTCAGCTACAACTTGATAAATATCTGCTGGAGTTTCGTTATCAACTAAGTTAACTGCTTTACCTCCAACTTCATCTCTAAGTATAGCTGAAAAGTTTTGAAGACCATTACATGAACCATCAATATTGCAAGGTAAACCAGATTCATAATTTAATCCATGACGCAACATATTTTCAAACTCAAATGTAGCTGCTAAGAACTGCCAAGGTTTATCTGCTTTCTCCCAAAATGAAGTTTTAAATGGATCTCTAGCTGATGCTACAATTGCATCTTTATTATTATGAACCCATTTAATTCTATTTTCTAATGATATTTTATCTTGACCATAAGTATTAGCTAGCTGCAAACACAAATATCTTTCACCGACTTTACCTAAAGGTTTTTTGTTAGCAAACATGTGTAAAGATTTTGCTAAGTCTGTACCTTGTGGATTAAAATATCCTGTTACATAATAAAATCTATCTCGAAAACAAAGCCTACCTGCATGATGTATTCTTTCTTCATCAGCAAACTTATCAGCTACATAAATTGTATTAGCTTCAGCAAGTCGTTTTGATCTTAGCTTTTGATTTTGAGTATAAGCAATTGCCATTTCAGCTTTCCATTCAACAAAAGCTTTTAATTCACTTTCAGTTTTATTTTTATTATTTATGCTTGCTGGTTTATTTGGCATATCCATCAATTTAGATGTTATTAATCC
>Ga0209336_10001106_pt1 | contig 13235 bp, 14 predicted proteins | sample LinPmetageLP32_FD_184042 | JGI IMG/M metagenome (GOLD analysis project Ga0209336, IMG submission 184042) | Marine viral communities from the Pacific Ocean - LP-32 (SPAdes) (version 2) | ecosystem: Environmental > Aquatic > Marine > Oceanic | place: Pacific Ocean | collected 2009-08-23 | reverse complement strand
TTACAAAACAATTAAATGGGTATTAAACAGCCACGTTAAAAAGAATGTCAGAAGTCTTTGGACTTGGGAGAACGATAACTTTACTTGTATCTTTGAAAACTACTCAGGTGATAGTCGCATTTATACACCACACCAACTTTTAAAACTTTTAAATAATGACACAGAACGAGAAACTAATTAAAAACCTAGAAAATATGCCACCAATTGACTTAGATTATAAAGAAACTCCTGAACCTAGTTACTACTCCGGGAAGAAGTACGGTTACTCAGCAAGAAAAGTAGTTGAGGACTTTCAACCTGATAGCTATAACTTAGGAACAGCAATTTCTTACCTCTTACGTGCAGGTCATAAACCTAACAATCCTGCTGTACAAGATATACAAAAAGCAATTAATCATTTACATTTTGAACTAGAAAGAATACATAATGAAACTGCAAGCTAAAACATTTTTATTATATATATTTATTATTGTAATAATTTTAATCTTAGGAATTTATTTAAACTAAAAGTATTTTATGACACTATATAGATGTGAATGTGGTAAAGAAGAAAAACAAGTTGGGAAAGCTACAATAGTATTAAGAGATAAAAAATGGATCTGCAAAGAAGCAAAGTGTAGTTGCGGAAAATGGATGGATAGCAAACCAACAGATGGAATACCTAACTTAAAAAGAACTGAACCTAGTTTAAGTAAACAAAGAGATAAACTATGGGAAGGAGCAAAGGAAACTTTAATAGGAACTAGAGGAGTAAATGAGGACTACTAAATAAATTAATAAAAATTCTATTATATACTAAGATACTACATTATGAAACAACAAGTTAAGATAAGTAAAGTAAAGGGAAATCCTAACAATCCTAGAATTATTAAGAACGATAAGTTTAAAAAGCTAGTAAAGTCAATACAAGAGTTCCCTGAGATGTTAAAGCTAAGACCTATTGTAGTTGATGAAGATATGATGGTGCTTGGTGGTAATATGAGATTAAAGGCAAGTAAAGACGCAGGTCTTAAAGAAGTGTGGATAGAAGTAGCAGAAGGGCTTACTGAAGAACAAAAGAAAGAGTTTATCGTTAAAGACAATGTAGGCTTTGGAGAATGGGAATGGGATATGTTGGCTAATGAATGGGATAGCGTTCAACTAGCCGAATGGGGTTTAGATGTATGGGAAAATGAAGATGATAAAATAGCTGAAGCAGGACTAATAGAAGATGATGAAATACCTGAAGTAAAAGAAAGCAAAGTAAAGAGAGGTGATATTTGGCAACTAGGAGAACACAGACTTATGTGTGGTGATAGCACAAGCTCAGATGATGTTGCTAAACTAATGAATAAAGAAAAAGCTGATACCGTATTTACAGACCCTCCTTATGGTATTAGTGTAGTTAAAAATGAAAAGGTAGGAGCTGATTTTGGTATTGCTAAGAAAGGAAAGTATTCAGAGGTTATTGCTGATGATACAACAAAAACAGCACAAGAATTTTATAACACTTGTATTTCTTTAGGTATGGATAAATTCATTATTTGGGGGGGTAATTATTTTACTGACTTTTTACCTTTTAGTGATGGTTGGTTAGTTTGGAATAAAAGAGCAAATACAGATATAAGAAATACATTTGCAGATGGAGAAATGGCTTGGTGCAGTTTTCATACTCCTATAAGAATTTATGACCAACTATGGAACGGAATGATAAGAGAAGGCGAAAGTGGTAAAAGAGTACACCCAACACAAAAACCTTTACGCACTTTAACTGAAATAATAAAAGACCATATTAAAGGAGATATAATTTATGATGGTTTTTTAGGAAGTGGTTCAACATTAATAGCAGCTCAACAATGTGATAAAAAATGTTATGGTATTGAATTAGATGAAAAGTATTGTGATGTTATAATAGAAAGATGGGAACAATTTACAGGACAAAAAGCAATAAAGAATGGAACAAAATAGAACAAAGATAAACAAAGAGAGATTACTTAAAGCTTTAGAAAGTTCTTTAGGAGTAATAACTACAGCTTTAAAGTCAACAGACTTATCAAGAACAAACTTTTACAAGTGGTTAAAAGAAGATGAAGAATTTAAAGCTCAGGTTGAAGAAATAGAAAACATACAACAGGACTTTATTAAGTCTAAGTATTATGAATGTGTAAAAGACAAAGTGCCTTCAGTTGTAATACACGCTGCTAAGACTAGACTTGGTTGGAATGAAACAAACAGAGTTGATATAACATCAGGTGATAAAGCAATTAATATGCCTGTAATAACATTTGTTGAAACTGATACTGAATAAGAAATACAATCCATTATTTTCATCTGATGCTCGTTACTTTATTATAACAGGTGGTAGGGGTTCAGGCAAGTCTTTTGCCGTCACAGTCTTTCTTACTTTACTTACAATGACTAAAGGAATACGAATACTCTTTACTCGTTATACTATGACATCAGCTCACTTATCAATTATACCTGAGTTCTTAGAAAAGATAGGGCTGCTAGGGTTTGATAAAGTATTTAGTATTAATAAAGCAGAGGTAGTAAATACAAGCAATCAGTCAGACATTTTATTTAGAGGTATTAAGACATCAGCAGGAAATCAAACTGCTAGCCTAAAGTCTTTGCAGGGAATATCAACTTGGGTATTAGATGAGGCAGAAGAATTAATAGATGAGAATATATTTGACACTATTGATTTAAGTATAAGAGAAAAGAACATACACAATAGAGTAGTATTAATATTAAACCCTGTTACAAAAGAGCATTGGATTTATAAAAGGTTCTTTGAGGAGAAAGGAGTAGAAGGTGGTTTTAATGGCGTTAAAGACAATGTATGCTATATACATACTAACTACAGGGATAACAAAGATAATCTATCACAGAGCTTCCTAGAGCGTATTAAGAGCATAAAGCATAGGAACTTTAAAAAGTATCAGCATAAAATTCTAGGAGGATGGTTAGACAAGGCGGATGGTGTCGTGTTCACCAATTGGAGCATAGGCGAGTTCAACCCTGATGGCTTACAGACCTCTTGTGGAATGGATTTTGGTTTTAGTGTAGACCCTGACAGCCTTACTGAAGTGGCTATAGACAAGAAGAAACATAAGATATATCTTAAAGAACATATCTACAGGAATGGTTTAAAGTCTAATGAGTTGGCACAAATTATATTAGACAAAGTAAGTGACAAGCTTATTATCGCCGATAGTGCAGAACCAAGACTAATAGCAGACCTTAGACACTTAGGGGTTAACATTAAACCTGTAAAGAAAGGAACTATAGAAAGTGGTATAACTCGTATGCAAGACTATGAGCTTATAATAACTCCTGAGAGTACGAACATAGCTAAAGAGCTAAACAATTATGTATTTGCAGATAAAGGCTCAAAGCTTTATGTAGATAACTACAATCACGCTATTGACGGTGTTAGATACAATGTTATTTATCATTTAGATAACCCTAATGCAGGCAAGTATTTTGTGCAGTAAACTAAATTCAATTAATTTCTATTATATAACAGATGAAAGTCAAAGTAAAAAAAGAAGGTAAGGTAAAAGAGTTTAAGTTAATAAGCAGTTGGGAAGATGTAACTTTAGAAAAGTGGCTTAAACTTATTAGGTTTCAAGAGGGAAGCAAGACAGAAGAAGCAACGGAAACAATAGCTGAACTATCTAATATGCCTAAGAAGTTAATAAAAGAGTTAGCTTTAAAAGATGTAGCTAAAGTAATGAGTAGGATAGCACAGCTACAGAATAAGCAAGATACAAAGCTTAAAAGGATTATTGAAATAGATGGTATTGAGTACGGCTTTCATCCTGACTTGGATAGTATAAGTTTAGGTGAGTATGCAGATATAGAGACGTTTATTAAGAACGGAATAGAGAAGCACTTGCCTGATTTGATGGCAGTGCTTTATCGTCCTATCAAATTGAAGAAGAATGATATTTATATTATTGAAACTTATGATGGTAATATTCGGCTTAGGACAGAAGAAATGAAAAAGATGTCAGCAGAACAAGTGCAAAGTGCATTGGTTTTTTTTTACGCTTTCGTGAAAGAATTGTCACAGACTTTGCAATCGTCTTTGACGGAAGTGCTGATGGAAACGAAGAAGCAATAGCAACAGAAAGCTTTGCCGAGAAGTGGGGTTGGTTTGGAGTGATGTACAGATTAACAAATGGTGAGATAGTAAACTTAGAAAGAATAACGAATTTAGGGTTGTTAGAGTGCTTGACTTGGTTAAGTTATGAAACAGACTTAAACTCACAAAACAAAGTTCAAAGAAATGGTGAATAACAAAACATACAATAACGTAGTAAACACTTTGCTAAGACTAGGCGAGTATCATAATCAGATAAGCACTACATCAGTTGGTGACATTTACGATATCAACTTAGAAAAGATGGAGAAGTTTCCGTTAATGCACGTAAATCCTACATCAGTAGCAACAGGCGATAGTCAACTTACATACAACTTTCAAGTGTTTGTTATGGATATGGTTTCAGAAAAGTCAGATTGGCAAACTGAACAGCATAAGCTTTTAACTAAGTTAGTAGACAGAGAGAATAACGAACAGGAAGTATTTAATCAGACACTAGGTATATGTACAGATATAATAGGTATGCTTAGACACAGCTCAAGACAATCAATAGAAGGTGTAAATGATATAAACGAACCTATCTACTTTACGCAAGACCAATTTACTATAGAGCCGTTTCAAGAAAGGTTTGATAACTTATGCTGTGGGTTTGTATTTAATATAGGTGTATTAGTTCAGAACGATTTTCAAACTTGTAACATTCCTGTAGCTACTGAGGGTGCAGGTTACTAATGCTTAAATTTAAGATAGGAAGATTAATAGTTCAAATAGGATGGAAGAAATTTAAAATAACAATAAAATTATAAAATGGCAGATTTAACAACAACAATTACAGAGAACGTCGTATTGAACGGCTCAGTCAGAGGTTCTACAAATACATTAACAACTACAAACATAGTTGATGTGTTTGAAAGAATTTTAACTTGTACTCACTCACAGACTACAACAGTAGCAGTATTTAATTCTACACCTCATGGAGCAGATGGTGCTTTAGATGTAGAGAATTGTAAATACCTTAGAGTAACAAATTTAAGTGATGACCAAGACATGAAAGTTGCTTTTGTAACCTCAGCTACTAACTACCAAGTAACTGTAAGAGCAGGTGGTTCTCATATCTTATTCCAAGCTGAAGAAGCATTAATAGGTGAAGAAGATGCAAGTCCTGCTTTTCCTACACTACAAGATATTGTAACAGTAGAGGTAAGACCTGCTGCTACAACTGATGTGCAAGTAGAAGTATTCGCAGCACTAGTGTAATGAATATACCTGAACTAGAAAGATACCTTAAAAGCTTTGGAAGTCAGATAATAAAAGAAGCTAAAGGAAACTTAGTAGCAGCAGGTAAAGGCGGTGCTTTGGCAAACTCTATTGACTTTTTTGTTATTAAAAAAGGTGGTTCAGTAACAGTTAGATTTAAAATGGCTGCTTATGGTAAATTTGTAGATAAAGGAGTATCAGGAAATAAAGTAACAAGAACCTTTACTGATAGAAAAGGTAAAACACAAATTAGCCCTTTTAGATACACAACTAAAGGTCCTCCTATTGACATACTCTCTAAGTGGATAAAAAGAAAAGGAATAAAAGGACACGGAATGAAGAAGGGTAGAGATAAAAATACAGGTAGATATATTTCAGGATTAGCTATCTATATAAGTCATAAGATTAAAGTTAGAGGAATACAGGGGATAAGCTTCTTCCAAAAACCTTTAATGTTAGGAATGAAAGAGTTTGGAGGTAAGTTTGGAACAGCAATAAAGGAAGATATATTAAATAGTATAAAATAAAACAATGGCAACAACAATAGAACAAGTACCTTTTTACACTCAACTACCTGTAGGTCAAGAGGTAATTTTTGTAGTATCAAATAATCCAATAGTAGGAACTGAGTTAAACGTAAGATTTGTTGCTGATGTATATATAAGCAGTACAATACCTACAGCTATAAATGCAGCTTCAATACCGACAGCTACATTTAAAACCACTCCTAACAATGCAGGGGTAGGTATATTTGATTTTAAACAAGTAGTTGAAAATTATGTTAGTGCGGATAATATGGCTTTTGAAGATAGTGAGTACAAAGGCGTAACAACAACTGAGGATGCAAGACATGATTTGCACTTAATAGATAAATATTCAAGAAACAAGAAAGCTGCTAGATGGCTAACTATTCAGTTTAAAACTCAATACATAGACCAATTTGGTGATGTTCAGATAGACACACCAATTAGTCCAAATGATAACTATCAATTATTTAACGGCTACTTAAAATATACTGATGAACTTATAATATTTAATAATGACTTTGGTTTTGATCTTACTAACTTTAATTTGTCTAGTCCAAGTGACAGGTTCTTAACTAATGCACCTGCTACTCAGTATGCCAACTTAGAAGACTATGGAACACTTGCTTATTTAGCCCCTACTGATGCTTTAAGTTATATACAATTAATATACGTTAATAGTGCAGGAGTTCAAATAGGAACTGAGGACGTAGATAGAACTTTAGTAAATGGAGCTTATAATGTTTATAGTACAGAAATATCAGAAAGACTTTTATACTTTGGTTGCTTTCCTGCTAACTTACAAAATTGGAGTTCTACTTTTCAAGCGTTAGTTGCAGCAGGAACTATAAATGGTGGTTCAATACAAGTAAGGGCTTTTAACGTAGGTAATAATGCAATAAGTAAAACATACACTATTAATGTTAATTGTCCTAACTTGAAAGGATATGAAAGCATAAGACTTTGTTGGCTTAATCAATGGGGTGCTTGGGATTACTACACGTTTACTCAGAAGTCAGTGAGAAGCATATCTACAGCAGGCTCAACATACGAGCAACTAGGAGGAACTTGGAACGAAGCAGCTTACAGATTAGACAGCTATAAAGGTGGCAAGAAAGCGTTTAGGGTAAATGCTACTGAGAAAATTACAATGAATTCAGAGTTTGTAAGTGAAAGCGAAAATGTAATGTTTGAAGAACTAACAAATAGTCCTGAAATTTATATCTTAGAAGGTTATCAAACAGACGTTTCTTTCTCAGCACTTAACCAATATGTAAAGCCTGTAAGACTTATAACCTCTAGTTTTACAAAAAAGACAATAGCTAATGATAAACTTATTCAGTACACTTTTGAAGTAGAAAAGAGTAAAACACTAAGAACACAATCAGTATAATGAGCGTACAACTAATAGTCTTTCCACAAAGTCATGAAGGAGAATTTAACGCAATAGCTACAACTGCTAATGATTTTGTAGTTGATGGTATTAACTTTAATACAATAAATTTTTCAGATAGTTATGATAGTTCAGCAAATAATGCTGTAGTAGATGCTTTAACAAATTCACCTCCTACTATAATAAATGCTTGGTATAGATTTAGAAGTACAATAGCAGGAACGCCTACAATACCTACTGAGCTTTCTAATAATTTAACTTTATTGTCAGTACCTACCTTAACTATTTCAGGAGTATATCAAAGATTATCTAACTTAGTTGTAGGAACGACTTATAATATGGTAGTAGACTTATCTACAACAGGAACAGGCTCTCTTTTAACAGGTGCTTTTAATGGTACAAGTGTAATTCTTAATAATTCAAACCTAGCTAATCAAAGTCAAATTACTTTTTCTTGGACTGCTGCTAGTACAGATGACACAGTAGTTATAAGTTATTTCAATACCACTACTGACTTTATTGCCATAAGTAATATATCAGTTTCAGAGCAAGGTATAACTCCAACAGTATCTTTTGACTTACAAGATGGGCAGGTTATTTGCGACCTTTATGAAGATGAGGATATACCTTTAAGTCTTAGTGTAGATGACTTTAAAAATGTAGCTGAAAAAGTGCAGTCATACTCAAAGGCTTTTAACCTGCCTGCTACAAAAAGAAATAATCAAATCTTTGATAATATATTTGAAATAACAAGAACAAATACAGGGCTTAACTTTAATCCTTATAAAAGAACTAAAGCAATATTAAAACAAGATGGTTTTTTATTATTTGAAGGCTATTTAAGAATGCTTGATATTACAGACAAGTCAGGAGAAATAAGCTATAATGTAAACTTGTATTCTGAGGTAGTTGCCCTAGCTGATGTGTTAGGCGACAAGACTTTTTCAGAGTTAGAATTTACTGAGTTAGAACACACTTATAATAAGTTGCAGATACAATATAGTTGGAATGACACAGGCACTAGTATGACTTTTACAAATCCTAACACATCAGGTTTTAGAGATAACTATACTACCTTACGCTACCCGTTTGTAGATTGGACGCATCAAATATTAGTAGGTGGTTCTTCAGGAACTAACGCTACAAATGGTTTTCCTGAACTAACTAAGTTAGAAACAGTCTTTAGACCTTTTATAAACATTAAGTATTTAATAGATAGGATATTTCAAGACCTTCCTTTTTCTTACGAAAGCGCCTTCTTTAATACAGGTGATTTTAAAAAGTTGTATATGGACTTTAATTGGGGGGGTGATACGCTGCCTACTCCATCAAATATCTATGACGGAAGTTGGGAAAAAAGCGCTCTTATACCTTCAAATAATGGTTCTGCTGGAAATTACAAAGAGCTTCAGTTAATTCCTGAAAATTTAACTGGTGGACTTGCAGGTTCAACTTTACCACCTAATTATAATACATCTACTCATATTATTACTGCTACAACTCAAAATGAAGTTTATGATATATCTTATAATTATATAATAGAGAATGATAGTATAAGCATGTTTAAAACTGTAGAGTGTAGATGGGTTCATAAAGTTGCTGCTGTATCTCAACCTGATATAGATTATCAATCTATTAGTGTATTTTCTAATTCTAGTTTTTCAGGTTCTTTTTCAATAGCATTAAATACAGGAGACACTTTATCAGCTCAATTTAAAGGCCCATCTACAACGAGACAAAGTGAAAGTGTCTTTTTTGGTCTTTCAACAGCTCAATTTGTAGTATCTAGCAGCATTGTATCATCAGAAAGCTTATTAGCATTAAGAGGTGAAGTTGGACAATGGGATTTTATAAAAGGTTTAATGACTATGTTTAACTTAGTTACCTTGCCTGATGAAGATAATCCTAGCAATATAAAGATAGAACCTTATACAGATGTTTTTATTCCTACTGCAACAGCAGGTAATACACTTGCTAATAGAGGTATAACTCATGATTGGACTGAAAAGATAGATGTTACAGAAATAAAGCTTATGCCTTTAACTGATTTAAACAAAAAAACTATTTTTAAGTTTGTAGAAGATGAGGACGATTATTCTTTTATGAATTACAAAAATGCTACTAATCATTTATACGGCAGTAAGAAGTTTAATGCAGGAAATGAATTTAATATTTTATCAGGAGAAGATGAAATAATTGCAGAGCCTTTTGCTGCAACAATAGTTAAACCTTTAATGAGCCAATTTCCTGATTTTGTAACTCCTGCTGTTTATTCTTTTAAACCTGAAGAAGGAACATCTGAAGGCTTTGACAATAGTCCTAGAATTATGTTCAACAATGGAATAAAATCAAATGCTGATGGTAATTTTACAAGTTGTACTTATTATATACCTGAACAAAATGGTGGAACGTCATCAAATGCAGATGCTTTTTTACAATTTAGTCATTTAACTAGTGTGCCAACAGTGACAACAGCTAGAGATTTTCACTTTGGAGAATGTCAGCTTTTATCATCTGTAGGTTCACCTGTAAACAATAACTTATTTAATTTGTATTGGTTGCCTTATTATGCAGAGCTTTACAATCCTGACACTAGAATTATGACTATCAAAGTTAATTTAAGTCCTTCAGATATTAATACCTTTAAATTTAATGATAAGGTTTTTATTAAAAACAGAACTTTTAGAGTAAACAAAATTGACTACAAACCAAACGACTTAGCAACAGTTGAATTTATACTTATACCATAATGGCAACAATACCATATATATCAGGGTTTGATGTAAAACCTCTATCTACCTCAATTTCAGGAATAGTAACCTTTACAGACGGAAGGTATGACATAACTCCTAATCAGTTACAATGTGAAGCATACGGATATACTTATAACCAAGCAGAGGGTACTTGCTCTATCTTTACATTCAGTACAAATCTAAATAGCAGCTTTAGTAACGCAAGCAATAAGATCGAAGGAACAGGAAATACAACTGAAACAGGAACTAACAATACTTATATACTAGGTGAAAACAATACAGTAAAAGGTTTTTCTAGGAATAACATTATAATAGGAAACAATAACGAAATAGCAAACGGAGTAAACAATGCAAACGTCTATGGCACTTTAGGAGAAGCTACAGCCGATAACTCAATTGTCTTAGGGGGTAACGTAGCTGCTGACCTATTAGGTGAAAGACAAAGCATAAGAGTAATATACGGAACACAAACTACAAACGGAACTAACACTATAAGTTACTTAAACAATACAACTGATAAACTCTTAGCAGTTCCTGAAAACTCTGCTATGTATTTTCACGCAGACGTAATAGCTTTAAGAGTAGGTGGTACAGGCACAGGTAATTTAGGAGATTACGCAAGTTTTGTAGAAAGAGGAGTAATAATAAATGAAAGTGGTTCGCTTAGTATAAATAGAGAACGTGATGCAATAAAAAGTAATGGAACTGTTACAGGTTGGCAACCAACAGGAATAGTATCAGGAACTAACTTTGCTATGAGGGTAAGAGGAGCAACAGACGTAACTATAGAATGGTGTAGCAATATAACATTTACGCAAATTAAAACAAGTGTAGCACTTTAAAAAAAAGAGATATGGCAGCAGATGAAGAAATAAATGTAGAAGTAAACTCAAACATTGGAGATGTAGCTAAAGACACAAAAGACGCTACAGGTGAGCTAAGTTTATTTAAAAAAGGAATACAGGGCATAGGAACTGCTATTAAAGCAGCAGGTATTGGTTTGCTTGTTGGTATGTTAGCAAAACTATTAGAAACTCTATCAAAGAACCAAAAGGTAGTAGACGCTTTTAGTACAGCTATGAACTTTCTTAGTGTAGTGTTTTCAGATTTTGTTAATTTTATAGGAAGCAGCATAGAGCCTGTTACAAGTTATTTTAAAGCTATATTTGATGACCCTTTACAAAGTATTAAAGATTTTGGGGAAGCTATAAAAGATAATCTTATTGAAAGGCTCAATAGTTTATTAGATACTTTTGGTCATTTAGGAAAAGCGTTACATCATTTAGTTAATGGGGAATTTGGTAAAGCTTTTGATAGCGTTAAAGACGCAGGTAAAGAAATGGTTGATGTTTACACAGGAGTTAATAATAGTGTAGACAAGTTAGTTGATATAACAGTTAAGGGTGCAAAGGCTATAGGTACTTACGCTAAGTCCACTTTTGAAACTGCTAAGGCTATTACAGCAGCAGACAAAGCAGCAGACAAAGCAGCAACTACTTTTGCTAAATTAAATATTGAACTGACTGCACAGGCAGCAGAACAACAAAGAGTATTAGATGACGAGCTTGCAGGTATAGACGCAAAGCTAGAAGCTTACGGAAAGCTAGAAGAAATACAGAAAAGGCAACAGCAATTAGCTAGAGAGAATATTCAAACAATGATTACACAGGCTCAACATCAGTTTGACTTAAATGATAGTGATGAAAACTTTATAGCTTTACAAGACCAAAAGAACGCTTTAAGAGCATTAGAAATTGCACAATTAGCAGAGCAAGACGCTTTGTTTGATAAGCGAATAGCTATCAATGACGCATACATATCGCAAGTAGTAACAGATGCAGAAACAGAATTGGCTATTGCTAAACAATTAAAAGATGACAAAGTTGCTTTAGCTCAAAATGGTTTAAACCTTATAGGTCAGATTGCAGGAGAAGGAACTGCTTTAGCTAGAACGGCTGCTGTAGCACAGGCAACAATTTCAGGTATAGAAGGAGTTCAAAATGCTTTTACAACTGCTTCAAAATCTCCTATTACAGCTATAAACCCTGCATACCCATTTATACAAGCAGGACTAGCAGGAGCTTTTTCAGCTTTACAAATAGGTAAGATATTATCATCAGGTGGAGGAGGAACTGGCTCAGTATCTTCTTCTCCTTCTGCTGCACCTTCAACACCTGCACCTCAAATGATGTCAGGAGCTTTTGATATTAGTGGTGGAATACAACCTGAAGCAGCAAGAGCTTACGTCGTTACAGATGAGATGACTAATAGTCAGAACCAATTAGCCAATATTAGACGTAGAGCAACAATTTAAAATCAAATAAAAATTAACTAAATATATTATATATTATGCCGTGTACAAAATGTGAAAATGGGAAGTATAAGTGGGGTGAAACAGGAAGCTGTGATTATGACACTATAGCTGAGTGTGAAGAAGCCAACAAAGATTACTATAATGACATGAAAACTACTAAGATAGTTGAGCTTGTTATAAATGAAGACAATGAAGAAATTGCAATAGACTGCATATCGTTAGTTTCAGACCCTGCAATAGAGGAGAACATGGTTTATATGAGTAAGGCAAAAAACAACCTAACTCTAGCTAAGGTAGATAAGGATAAAAGAGAGCTGATTGCCCCCGCTTTAATTCCTGACAAAAATATCTATCGTTATGACGCTGATACAGATAGTGATTATTACGTTTATTTCAGTAAAGAAACAGTTAAACAATGTGCCTATAATTTCTTAAAAAGTAATAACCATCATAAAGCTACATATCAACACCAAGATAGAGTTGCAGGAGTTTTAACTGTTGAGAGTTGGATAGTAGAAGACCCTAAAAGAGACAAATCTACACTTTATGGCTATGAGTTAAAAAAGGGTACTTGGATGGTGAAGATGAAAATACAAAATGAAATGCTTTGGAACAAGATTAAGGATGGTGATATAAAAGGGCTATCGATTGAAGGATATTTCACATCTAAATATCAAGAAATGCAAAAGGCAAAACCTACAAACCAACAAATCTTATCTGCTTTAAACGAAATAATAAGCGAAAATCAAACAAAGTAATAGTTTATCTATTATATAAGTACTAATACTCACTAATAAAATAAAAAAAACATGGATTTAAAGGAACAAATTTTAGTGTCACTAGGTTTAAACAAATCAATTAAACTAGCTTGGCAAGAAAAAGCTGAAGATGGTACAATCTTTGTATC
>Ga0209336_10001103_pt1 | contig 13238 bp, 14 predicted proteins | sample LinPmetageLP32_FD_184042 | JGI IMG/M metagenome (GOLD analysis project Ga0209336, IMG submission 184042) | Marine viral communities from the Pacific Ocean - LP-32 (SPAdes) (version 2) | ecosystem: Environmental > Aquatic > Marine > Oceanic | place: Pacific Ocean | collected 2009-08-23 | reverse complement strand
ATCTAACAACTCCTATTAGGGGAGAGGCATAAACAACAGTGCCGCATTACCAGAGAAATTGCCGGATGCTCGTAATCGGTCAGCCTTTTCTCTGTCTTCTATATATTCTTCCTCTAACACACCGCGCAGGGCGTCGTTGCTGTAAATAGACGAAAGTTGTTGCTCTCTTGGTAAGGCTTGCTCTGTTTGCAGTTGCGTTTGAATATCGTTGTAGATTGGCAAACCTTCTAGGGCGCCATAGGGATCGTAGGGAACTGTGGGTCGCAAACTGTCGACGTAGTCCATGCCTGCGCTAAGGATGCCAGCGCCAAACTCTTTAACCGCGCCAGGTTCTGCTGGTGTTCTGCCGGATCGTGTACTTTTTTGCGAGCCTGTTGTCGCTGCTGCAGTAAGACCAGCAGCACCCGCAACGGTAGCTGGGTTTGCGTAAACGTAGTTGTCTCGGCGTATCTTATCGCTTGCGGTCAAGCCGTCTCGGTTGCGCTTACGCATGTCAATGCCAGGCGAGTCTTCATTAGGGCCACGCAGCCCTTGTATCCTAACTGTCTCTATCTCTTGCCCGCTTGCACGCGCCAATGCACTTGGCACATTCGTACCATACTGTTGTTCAAAGGCTTTAGGTGCTTGCCCAGGGTATCTGGCTATCTGTTCACCTGGCGGTGTGAATACAACTTTGTCGTAACCGCCGCTATCAGCCTCCATGAGAATTTGTTTTGCAACTAAGTTGTTCCAATCCTCACTTCGCTGCATCAAAGGCGCAGGCGGTACGGCGCTCTGTTGATCGATAACCAATGAATAGTTGCCATTCCTCTGAAAAGTTGTTTCTAAACGATCAAGAGCGCCTGGCGGAATGTTCGTTGTATCAAACAGATAGTTGTCTATTTCGCTTTTAGCTTGCGCAGAAAACTCGTCAAACTTGCGGCTTAGCTGTGGCGTTAAGTTTTTTAAGTCTGCGAAGTCGTTGGCTAGAAAGGTGTCGATGTTGTTCTGTACATACGCTCTTACTACTTCTTTTGCATATGCGATAGGCACTCTGTCGATGTTCTCTGACATCTCCCTATTATCTACGCGCGTTTTCACAAACTCGCGCACAGCATCATCCGACAAAGAATCTATAAAATCTGGGCTGTCTAAGAATTCCAGTGCTAGTGAATCTTGGCCTCGTTTTATCTGGTTCTTATAACGTTTAAGTGATTCCTGTAGGCGCCGGTAATCAGATGCTGTTGATGGCTCGTTTATTATGCGAGCAATTGAGGTTTGCAAATCTCTAGAGTAACCAGGGGTGTCGCTTCCATTTCCCAAGCGTGTTGAAAAACCAGCATTCTGCCCAGCAAACGCATCTTTCACGTCGTTAAAAATGTTATCCATAGCGGCTTCACCTTGCCGCTGTTTTTCTGGGTCTATGAATCCACGCTTGCGACCTTGCTGCGCTCTGTCACTTTGAACTTCTTCGATGTAAAGAATCTTTTCACCGTCTTCGCCTTCCATGTCAGACAGTCGGTAGTGCGCCAAGTAGCCGTCTTGGTCGAATGAGCTATAGTGGTGGCCGTCATATGGCTCAAATTCACCATATCCGCTAACAACAAACTCCCGATAATTCGGTGCTGATAAATCAGTTCTGTAATCAGCGCCAGGTAGTCCAGTTTCGCTATCATTGAAACGATCATTTGCGAAAGCCGCGCTTCTTAACGCATCACGCGCGTCTTCCTCGTCGTAAACTCCGTTAGGGTTCAAAAAATCGTTTATTTCTCTTGCCGCTGGAGTATCTCTAGCGTCGGCTCTTGGGAAAAAACCTATACTTTCGTTACCAATAAGCTCGTAGCCTTCTACTTCATCGTCGTTAACAACGAGCCTTATACTGCGCAATTCGTCGTTATCGTAGTTTTGCTGTGCCCTTTCTCTGCCAAAATCAAGCAAAACGTTTTGCACGTCCGGGTCTAATTGCTTTAGTTCTTTTTCACCTTTTGCGAATGCATCTATTTCAGCTATTGCTTCTAAGCGATCCGCTTCATCTGCATAGTTAGGTACACGAGCAATAACATCTTCTCTTTCGTATTCCAAAATGCCGTACTCGGTGTATTGCTCTTCTGCTATACGATCATAGAAAGCGCTTTTGTTTTCACCTACGTTTCGTTCTGCTTCATAAAAACTCAAATCATATGAATCGAATCCCACCTCATCTATTTCGGTGACACCATCAATTTTCTCATTGCTGAGTCTGAATTTGTTTAGCCTTATGTGATCTACCAGTTGATCTTGAGTCACTCGTTTTTGCTTAAACAAGTTATCTAAATTTAGGTCTTTAATTTCTTGATCAGTCACGCCGTTCTTGCGCATGAATCTGCCCAAGTCATCGCCGCGTTGAGTGGCTTGAGGCAGGTTTAGCGCCAGTTCTTCTGACTTGAATATCAACCCAGCAGTGGGCGTCGGCGCCACATATCTAGCGTCTCTGGCAGCTTTAAGTTTTTGCAAAACGCGCATAAACATTTAAGACATCCTAAGCATGCCGGCTTCTGGCGTAGGTAAAAAATTGTTAGGGTCTTCAAGCATGCCTCTACCTTGCGAGGCTTCCTCCATTAACATCATCTCGGTTTCGCGTTTTGCTGCGGTGTCAAAATCTATGGGGGGCGCTTCTACAAAGGGGCTTGTTAAATTTGGCGTGCTTAAATCCATTGCGCCAAGTGAAACCATGTTAGCTGCAGGAATGGTGGCGCCGATAGACGCCAATGATTTTTGCATCATTTTTGCGGTATCACCCGCCTGAAACTCTTCGATTTTTGGTATCTGACCAACTCCACGAAGCTGATCCGCTTGCCCAAAACCTAGCGCCCCTAACGCTGTGGTGCCAGGGTTAAACATTTCGTTTTTGCTTTTTTCAAGATCACCTATGGCGCCTGCAGCTTTGCCATACAAACTGTCAGTACCCATGAATTTACCCATAATGTCCTGCTTAGCCTGGCTGGCACCGGCAATGACTTTTAACAAACCAAACATCTTATTCCTCCAAAGCTCCGCGAGTCTGCGCGTTGCCCCCAGTGTTTCCAGATTCGAATTCGATTATCGCGTCGTACAGTTCGAGCAATCCCTCTTTAGCGGCCATGCGTGCTCCGGCTCTAACCCACTCCGGCCCTGTGCCTTGCTCGGCACCTTTGGTTACCCAATTTATAAATGGCCTAGACTGCAACCCTTTAGACCCAAGGTAAGGCAGCACAACGCCTGCTAAGACAGCACCGCCCATCTGCATAGGATCTCCCCCCGCCAACGCGGTTCCTGCGCCGGTAAGCATTCCCGTAAGCACGTTCATGTTGCCGGTGCCAGAACGGTTTACCAGTTCGTCAGTCTGTTTGACTGCCCCGCCTAATATCCTAAGATCCTCAAAGATTTCTCTGCTGGTCATATTGAACAGAACATCTTTTGACTCTTCGTTAATAACCTTGCTGGAGGTCTGTGCAGGTATTCTTGCCGGAGACAATCTGTCTTCGATTACAGCCGCGCTACCGGGAGTACCTTGACCTAAGTCATCTAGTATCCCAGCGCCAACCCGCCCCATATCGTCTTGGGACAAGACCCCAGATGTTTGCATTTTTGCTAATCCGTCTGGGTCTCTTGCGGCTAATCCAGCCATTCTTCTTTGTACGTCTTCTGGCGGAAGCCATTCTCTACCGCCACGCGTGGTCATCGTTGGATAAATAACCTCGTCAATGGTTTTTTTGCCGACTCGGTAGAAATCGTTAGCGGACGCCCACGCGTCTAAAGCCTCGTCCCCTTGGCGCTTTGCCATCTCTTGCATATCTAAAGTGATTGCTTCGTACAGCTTTTTAGCTTCTCCGAGACCAATGTCTCCCGGCCCAACTTGAGATTTTTCACCAATAGTTTTACCAAGGGCAGATCGAATTTTTGCAAGTTCTGAGTAGGGGATTGGCCCCTCAGAATCAATGGTTTGTACGATTTTTCCAGCTAGATCTTTTTGAAACAATTTGCCGAGATCACTAGCAAACATCATTTCCTGTGCAGCGCCTTTAAAATTCGACGGCAAAATAAAATCGTTAGGATCTATGAAGGCATCAACAGCGTCGTACATAGCGTTGGACTGCCTAGTGTGCTTCTCAATAAAATCCTGACCGCTCTCGATTACGCTACGACCTGCATCTATAGAGGATGTCCTTCCACCCATGCTGGTGTACAGATCGTCGATCATGGACTCGATGCCGGTATACATTCTGTCAGCGGCTTCTTGAAAGTTGTTCATTGCTGCGCCCATGCGCTGCGATCCGGCCTCCAAAGACTTTAATAAACCATCGCCTACAGTTCCTGCTGTGGCTTCGATGCCATACTTTTCAACAACTTCGCGGACTGCGTTCTTAGACGGATCAATAATGCGGTTGCGTAAGAAGTTAGATGCGGGAGCGCCTAGCTTATCCACAGGCAACATGCCAAGGATGGCCTCAACGCTGTAGTCCTCGAACTGCTCGCCTAGCGTGCGCGTGTCTACTGTGTCGCCTAAATATTCCATCCCTTGGTCGTACATTAATCCAGCGCCTGCTGATGCAAGGCCACCGGCGACATACGGAACAGCTGCGCCAGCGCCAGTAGTGGCAGCGGGAGATGTTAAGACTGCGGCACCAATGCCCGCGCCAGCGGTAGCAAGCTCTCGCCCGTACTCAGGGATGTCGCCTAAGTCCATGCCGGGTGGGTTGTATAGGAAAGGCTGGTCGTTGCGTCGGTTAATCGCTAAGAAGTTATCGTCACCGTAGGGTATGGCCTCTGGGTAGAAGTTACGCATCGTTGAGAGTCTGTCTTCTGGGGATTGCGCCGCACCTACTTGCGCGCGCACTCCCGCACTGGCGCCACGGTCTTGGTTTATCTGGCCTTCATTGAACTGAGACATACTTGCCCGAATCGCAGAAAGAGTGTCCCTGTCCCACTCAGGGTTCTTACCTTTTTGCTCATCGTACATTTTAATAAGTTTATTCAGTTCCATTATTGCGCACTCATCATGTAGGTAGGCACTTCGGGGTTGTTACTACTTTGAGATTTATACCCGTCCGGGCCTTTCATCAAAGCGTCTTCGTCAATACCGAGACCCGTAAAGGTTGCTGGGGGCACTGTGTAGTTGATGTTCTCAATCGAGGACTCGGTGTCGATATTCGGTGCGCTACCCAGAAGTTCGTTGATCTCATCATCTTGGTATTGATAACGCTTAAACTCTTTCTGGTATCCGTCTCTCTTGCTTTCGTATGCGTCGTTGTATGTATCAACTAGCTCGTTAGACAGATCCATGATCTCCTGTCGCATTGGGGGAGTCAGACGTTGTCCGTCCTCGGCTTGCTGCATGATGATTTGCATTCTTGCAAATAGGCCACCGGCAGAAGCTGCTACAGCAAATTCGCCTTCTCGAACAACGGAGGTGGGGTCGAGCATCTTCATAAAACCGAAGATGGCTGCGATGTCACCGAAGGCATCACCCGCTTGAAGAGATGACTTTAGACGGTTGTAGCCTTGCAGCGCCTGTTTATATCCAGATACTTGCTGCGCGAACTTCTCCGCGCGGCCTGTCACAAAGGTGTGCGTCGTGCGATCTACAACCCTGTCGCCGTACTGGATAGCTTCGCCTTTTGACAAGCGTAGTTGCTCAGTCAAATTTTCACGCATAGCTGGATTGCTATAGTCATCTGGTCTGCCACTGCCAGCGGCAAAACCCATTAGCTCTTTTTCAAACGGCGACGTGGCTTGTATTTGCTGATTGCGTCGGCTGACTTCCAAGGACGTAGCGGCGTCGAGCCGCGCGTTGCGTGACGTTAAAAACTTCTCAACATTAGCTTCACGCAAACCTTGAAGAGCATCGAATTGGTTGCGGTAACCAGTCTTTAACCTTTCACTTGGGTCGTATTTTGTTGTGTCCTCACCTTTAAGCCAGAAAAGCGGAGAGAGAAACATGCGGCCGGTGTCTGCCAATGTGTCGCCTACCTTAAACAACGTGCTGTCGGCTATTTCTTCCCGGCGGGCCTTATCTTGTTCAAGTGCGATTTGCAGCCGTGCTTCGCGTGATAGCGCAATGTTTCGGTATGGATCTACTAACTGGCCTTCTTGGTTTGGCATCATGCCAGCCCGACGCATCGTGTACGCGCTCTCAGCACCGACAGAAGCGGGGTCAACGCCAGGCTGCTGTAGCTGTTGCCCAACATCAACGCCGCCTATATCTTGCAGCCGTTCGTCTAATAAAGCCTGTTGGTCACCAAGATCAAACTGGCCACGCAGTACATCGTATATTCCAGCCATATCTTTACCCTAAATAGCGAAGTTGAAACCGCTTGATTTGCCGCTGCTCGATGACGTGCTGCGCGACAAGTTGTTAGGCGCTCCAACGATCTGGTTGTAGAAGTTCAGAGCGTTAAACGGTGCCATGCCTTGACGGAACTGTTGGTTGTAAAGTTGCTGCTCAAAGTCCCTGCCGTATTGCCCACTTGCAAGTTGTTGACCCACGCCAGTGTTGAACATATTGGCACCACTTTGCATATCGCTAACACCTTGCGCCCCCAGTCTTGCCGCCAGGCTCGCGCCAAACTGCTGGTTCTGTTGGTTCGTGTTGAAGGCGCTTTGACCTATGCCTGTGCCAAACTGACGCGCTTGATTAAACGCGCCTGTATTGAACTGATCAGCTTGTTGCTGCCTGCCAAGGTTGGCTTGAAGTTGTGATGCGCCAATACCAAAACCTTGGCTAAGTAACGCATTCTGAGCACCGGCGTTGTATTGGCTTGCCGCCTGGTCAAACCCAGCGTTTGTTTGATTGGCTGCTTGTTGAAAAGCGGCGTTCTGATTTGCCCTGCCAGCCTCGATGCCAAGTGCCTGATTATAGGCGTTGCCCCTCATTTGCGACGAAATATCTGCTGTTCTGTCGTTAGCTCCGCGCGTTGCAATTGCATCCATCACAGCGCGTCTGCTCGATCCACTATTGCCTGATGCGGCGGCGTTGGCGGCAATACCTGTTAGCTGGTTCTCGTTTAGATTGCGGGATATGTCTCTTGTTGCGGCATTGATCTGACCCTGAAGCACATCGTTATTAATGTAGTTGCTTAGGTTGTTTTGATCGAAACCCTGATTAACGGCTGCGTTCATGCTGGCTGGACTTGCCATGCTGGCGCTGTTTGCCATTTCGCCGGCCATGCCGAAATCAACACCACTGCCTTGCGCCGCGTTAAACCCAGCTGCGCCGCCGGCGTATCTGTTGCCCGCGCCGAAAGCTGTATTCATGCCTCCGTAAGGACTGCGCCTCATCGCTCTGTTGCTGAAATTGAGTGCAGAGCCAGACCCGCCTGCCAATCTCGAACCTGAACGCATCAAGCCAGTGCCTGCGCCAGCCTGCATGTTTCCGCCCATGTATTGGTTTTGTAACGCACCAGCGAGGTTAGGGTTAATACCGGCAACGCCCTCAACCGGCATACCGCCTTGATTTAAATTCTGCGCTTGGTTGCGTATGTCATTTAAATATCGTTGCTGTGACGGATCAACAAAAGTGCTCGCGTCACTGTTTGATTTGCTTCTTGATTTGTTTGAACCGAAAGAAAATAAGCCCATTGTTTTTTCCTAAGCGATGAACGTCCAAGCGTTAGTGTCGTAATAATAAAGTCCTCGGCCACTGCCGGGGTTCCAAGAGGTGCCGTCTGCAAAAACAAGCTGACCCGTCGCTCGTTTTGCCGGTTCTTCAGTCAGCACTGGCAAACTTGTGGTTTGCTCAGCGATCGTAAACCCGTTAGCAATGCGATTAAGTTCCTGCAGTAACCAGCTTCGCAAACCAATGGCGGTGTCTGCCGCCGTGCTGGAGGGTATGTAGCTCATCGGCTTGCTACCTCTTGAATGTCTATATCTAACCCGGTCAAGCGCCAGAAATCAGATGCCGACTCTGATGAAATGCGCAGGGCGAAATACCGACCACTGGTGCGAAAGTCGACTTTGTGGTCTGACTCAACGTTAAAATTCTTGTCAACTTGCCAGCGAATGCCGTCCTGCGGTGAGTCGCTAATACCGACTTCAATGCGCACGGTTCCAGTGCCTTCCATCTGCGGCATGATTCCCGCAAGTTGTTTAATGTTGCGGGTTGATTTTCCTAGCACCTGGTCAAGATCAATTTTAGTGGCTTCTACAAACGCGTTCATGTTTGAGCCACTTAGACCGTTTGTGTCTTTTAAAATGCGCACTTTGCTGTCGCTGTAACAGGCGCCAAACACGCGTATGTTGTTGGCTTCCGTACCTAAAGACACGTTCGACCAGTAATCGCTCGACTGGTTCCAGGTGGCCGCAGAGTTTGACCAATTCCCACTCGTATCCATGCGGTCTGCGACGGTCAACGCGCGAACGTTTGGCAGGTCAATAAAGGTGAAGGCGTCTTGCGCATAGTTGTAAACCAGAGCGCGGTTTGCTGATTGAGAGTCGGCAGCGTCTTGGTCTGCGTAGCAAATATAGATTTCTGCACTGTCGGGTATCGTTTGACAGAACACTGAGCGCGTGTCGGCTAGGTCATTAAAGAACGTGCGGCGCACTTTGTTGTCAACCAGGCTGCGCTTACTGCTTCCGTCATGGATGTAAATGTCGTTCTGCCCAACAACGACATGCGAGTTAGGAATGCTTGCCACTGCCCCCCGGTTCAAAATGCCGTCGTCACTAAACAATTCACGAAAAGCAAAAACCAGCGTGCCTCCAATGAAATCCATCGCGAAAACGCCACGTTCAGCGTAGAGGATATTGGAATTGTTTAAGGTCAGCTGATCAACTAATTCGCCGTTATTGCCGCCCAAAACATTCTCGCCAGCCAGATTAGTCGTGCTAGTGATGTCGTAGCTGCCGGGAATCCCGCTAGGATCGTATTCGTCCGACCAACGAACTGTGTAAGGCTTCTTTGTACTTCCTAGTTCGTAACCAACCATTACCAGGAAACTGCTGAACGGTTTGATGCACTGCGTAACTAGCTGGCTTGGCCATGAAGGCAAATCGGAAAAACGAGTTTGCGACGGCAGCATGTATTGCGGAGCCTCGGCGCCATTGTTCATTAACATTGCCGTACCAAGCTGAGCGCCTTGCCAGCGGGGTGAGTTGCTGTAGTTCGTAGCGTCGCTGGTCTTGGTCACATTAGTGACCGTAGTCCCATCAAAGCGATAGAGCTTATTAAGACTGCCGATCACTAACGTGTTCGAGCCGCTATACAGCCAACCCTCAACGTGAGTTGGCTGAAACGAAAGCGATTCTCTTACGCTGTGGCCTAGAGCTTTGCCAATGCGCCCGCTGTGGAACGTCACATTGTTGCCACTTGGAAATTGCGTTAGCTCAAGATCATAAGGGTCTTGATCAGTAACGATACCGCCTGCGCCGATTTTTCTAAGTGGGATATAGGGCATTAGAGGTATTCCTGAATTGCCTCAAGGTTCACCGTGATGCTTGCGACTTGCGAACCGCCTATGTAGGCAAAAACTCGGTACTGGGCGCTTGTAAAGCCTGACCCTTCGTTCGCATTACGAATTAACGTCACAGCAGTCGTGTCGCCCGATGTCGAGCCTGTGGCCGCCGTAGTGCCAGAAATTTTTTGGAACGTCCATGTGACGCTTGTCGTGGGGGTGGTCGTAATTAAAACGTTTGCCACCGCCGGGGTGAACGGGGAAGTGTTTAGGTCGTTTAACGCTGTAACGCTGATGCCGGGGCTGGCGCTCAAGCTCAGTCGAGACCAAACAAGCTGGCTTCCGACGTACACAGAGTTGATCGCCGTGCTACCAATACGGATATCTGTGATGTTTGTCCCGCCAACCGCAATAGGCATCTTTACGTCCTGAAATAAATCGTGCTGGCGTCACTGCCAGATGAGGCGGTGCTGATGCTGAAACCGTCAACAGTCCCTGCGTTGCACCCTGCTGCCAGACCAGCAATTTCATTTGCTGTTTGGTCTGCGGTAGCATTAGCTTCAATACCACCTAACTTGGTGTTTAAGGCGCTGGTAAAATTGATTTCTGTCAGTCCGCCGTTGCCAACAGAGTAGGTGGTGTTCGTGTCGGTGAACAAAGCCCCGGTAGGAACAGGTGTCCCGACCCTACTAAGAGGAGACTTGGCGTCTAAAGCGGTCTGCAAGCCGTCTATGTTTGAGATAACGTGGTTGTGGGAGTCGTCTGCAACCGAGGCTGTCAGAGTTACGTTAGCGTCTCCGCGAATAGAAACACTTCCGCTAAGATCTCCGCCTAACGTAATAGTTCTTGCCGTTGCCCAGCGTCCAGCGGTGCCAGCACTGCCCGTCACGTTACCCGTCACGTTGCCTGTCACGTTGCCCGTTAGAGCGGCTGTCACCGTTCCGGCTGTGAAATTACCGGAGCCATCGCGCTTTACTATTGTGCTTGCGGTGTTGGCGTTTGTAGCTGCGTTGGCTGCTGTGACCGCACTGTTTATGTCTGTGTGCGAGCCGGTAACCGCGCCAGTTACGTTAGGAAACGTCGCCTTCACCGTGCTTTTTAGCAGACGAATGTGGTTGTCGCCGTCGCTGATGTTGTCAGAGCTAGTGGGGTTTGATGCCACTAAGCCGTTAATAAATGTGCTTGATTCTAAAGCCATTACCGACTTACTCCCTTTGTCTTTTCAAATGTCCTCATAGCGCCCAAACCTAGCATTCCCATAAGGACTGGCATCATCGTGTCTAACTCGACTAACGGAATGCTTACGTCTATTTCTAGCAGGGCCAGTACAAAGTTGGAGAACGGTATCACCATAAAATTACCGCACATGCCCAGAACGCACACCCAACCAACCGCCGGTCTCCATCCGCTAACCCACAAGCTAGAGCTTGCCGCCTCGACCTTATTGACCTCGATTTGAGCCTTAGCCAGTTCGTTAGCGTGTTTCTCCGCCATCGTTGAAATTTCGTGGGCCAATGCTTTAGATTTGTCTTTATCTTCCACAAATTCAGAAATCAGCCCAGTTACAGGCCCTATCAACTCACCTAGAAGTTTCATACCGCTACCCCGCTCGCCAACAGACCGGCGAATACCGTCATACCGATCCAGAAAAGGCGCTCGCCTTTGGACAGCGTGAAGCCCTGTACGGCGCTTTGCTGCTCTAGCTCGCCAACGCGCTCATCTAATTCGTTTACCTCGGTGTGCATCCGCTCGTTGTTTTTCAAAATCGTTGTCACCCGCTCCTCAATACGCGCTAGGCTAATCAGCGCATCGTTGATGCTGTCGAGCTTTGCCTCGAACTTGTCTAGTCTGGTTTCGACATCCATCAGTAAGTCCATATGACTGCGTCGTTTTCGCGTGTATCGACGTGGACGAACGTATCCGCTATGCCAATGCCCTTAAAACCCAGCGCGATTGCGTTTTTAACAATCGTAAATCGCTCAACTCCGTTGCGTACTTTGATGTCCGCAGCGTTTCCAAATGTGTGCCGCCCAGGCTTTTCTTTTGCTGCTTCGATGCTGTGAAGCGGTGAGCGGTAACCAGACGTAACGATAAATGGAAACCCACAAACACCGCGCAGATCATCAAGCGCAGACACGAAATCCCAGCGAATCTCATTCTCGCCGGTCTGCTGGCACGCAAAGTCCTCGACTGTGAAGTATCGAAAGTCCATAAGGCTCCAAAAGGTTTTTGAGTGCTGTCGGCGGACGCCGGTGTAGCAGAGTTGCTGTTGTCGATTCTACTTAATGTTGTTTATTTATCAAAGACTTATGCCCAAGGCGTGCCTGTACCCGTTGTCGGATTTGCTTGCGCCGTGATACTCGCCTGCAAGCTGGCCTCTACCGCGTCTTTGTCCACGCCGTTTGTGTGGCACCACGCAATCACGTTGGCCTCCGTCACCGAAGCAAAGTCGATCCAGCCAGCTTCCGACGAATCGGGTGTAAATCCGCAGGTGCCGTAGCTCGTTGCGAAGTAATCGGTATCGCCAATCTTTTCCGTAGCGTTCACGCGCCAGTGGGCTACTGTGATTCCGTCTGTAGGGTCTGCAAGCGTTCTTTCGCATTCGCTGACCGTCCAAGTGATTGTTGCCGCCATTTTTATTCTCCTAAAGCGTTAGCAGCTTCAGCCGCCGTCTGTGCCGCTTTTGCAGCGTCCGTGAAATAGATTGCAGCTAATGCTTTCACTTCATCTGTCTCGCCGGATGTATCATCATTTGGCGTGACCACATGCCGGTGGAATGATCTACTGATCTCAACATCATCTTTGGCAATGATCGTCGCGGTACGAACTTGCAGAACTTTGTAAGTGCCTACATCTACAATTTCGATCTTGTCTTGACTGACTGATTCGCTTAGTTGTGCCATGGTTTATCTCCGTGTTGGCGTTGGACTGTCCGACTCTAGAATCCACTAGGGTTATGATGATGTTCTATAACTTAAAAAACCTATTAATCTGGTATCATTTGCTAGGGCTGTTCTAGCAACATAGGTAGACCCTCCTGACATTAAGTACGCTTGTGATGCCGCAACATAAAAAACAACAGGGCCAGTGATGTTTGAAAGGTTGGTATAGTACCCAAGGCTCCCTCCACCCAAATTACTGTTTAACGCAGGAAAAGGTAAACTACCAATTACTGCATAAGATCCACTGGTTGAGCCAGCGGCGGTCAATCTAAAATCAAACCCTAAATAAACAAGCTGTCCTACTTTGACATAGTGGGCTGTTGTAGCCCCATAACTTTGTCCCGAAACAGGCGCAACATCTCCTCTTAAAATAGGAGTCCAAGAGCCTTCTTCATAGTCATCCAAGGTTTCAGATGTCATCCCCGAAGCATTAGCGTTAGCGCTGAAGTTCACACCGCCTGACAGGTAGATGTCCCGAACCCTAACACTGGAAAGTCCTATATCGTAAGTTGCGTCTGCCAGAGGATACATACGAGTAGCATCTACAGACCAACGTGTTGTATTGCTGTCTCCAAAACGATAGTTTCCCGTTGCTGATAAGGTCTGAAGGTTTCCGCTTGCGTCAGTACCAATACTGCCTACGTCAGCACCATTGCGCCGTAAATTAATAAGCGTCCCATCGGTTCCAGTGCGATTAACACCTAAACCCCAATCATTGTTAACGTTGGCTGAAAGATAACCCGTAGAGCTAATCCAAACGCTTGACGCATTAGAAGTTACTGAACCTTCATAAGTGGATCCGCCAAAACCAGTATTTTCTGAACTATCAATAGTAATCGCCGTGCCATTCCCGCCATCGACGATGCTAGGCGTACTACTCAATTCATTTGGGACTTTTGTTAGCGCCATC
>Ga0209336_10001101_pt1 | contig 13245 bp, 24 predicted proteins | sample LinPmetageLP32_FD_184042 | JGI IMG/M metagenome (GOLD analysis project Ga0209336, IMG submission 184042) | Marine viral communities from the Pacific Ocean - LP-32 (SPAdes) (version 2) | ecosystem: Environmental > Aquatic > Marine > Oceanic | place: Pacific Ocean | collected 2009-08-23 | reverse complement strand
CAGTAAAATTGAATTTTTTGATGAGGTTATGGTTTTTGATAATTACTCAAAAGAGATGCTTAATGATTTTTTTGAATATTGGAGTGAGCCAACAAAAAAAGGTGTTTTAAAAAAAGATACTATGAAAACATGGTCAACATCCAGAAGGCTTAAAACATGGGCTAAAAACGAATCTAAGTGGGCTTTAAATAGTGTTGGAATAAGTAAAGTGGACAAGCACCTGCAAACTCATAATGAAGCAATGAATATATTAAAACAAATTGAAAATGATAAAAAAAATAAGTGAATCTGAATTAACAAAGATGTGTGTTGAATTATTATCTAAAACATATCTTGATCTTGGACAGCACAATGTAGATGCTAAAACAAAAGTATTAATGGCTCAGAGTTTAGCTTATGATTTAAAAAAATCCTTCAAAAATTTATTGTGGATTGATATACAACAAGCATTTTGGAATGGAGTAAGAAACACAGATGATTTTAGTATAAATGCAAAAACTTATTATAAATGGATTAAAATTTGGAGGGCTATAATTTGGAACAATGAAGATATTCCAGAACAACAAAAAGATAAGAGATTATCTTACAGAAGTGAAACTAAATTAATTACTAATAAATAAATAAAAATGGCAAAACCAACAAATTTAACAGAAGATGAACTAAAAGTATTACAAGAAAATGTAAGCAAACTAAATCAAGTACACATGGAACTGGGTAAACTTGAGAATCAAAAGCATAAGATATTGCATCAAATGAATGATATTGAAAAAGAGTTTGATGATATGCAAAAGGAACTTGAAAAAACTTATGGCAAAGTAAGTATTAACATAGACAATGGAGAGTTGTCTGAAATACCAGAAAAAGATGAATAACAAAGAGGATCAATTAGTTGCTGAAGATTGGTGGTTAAAACCATCTTTATTACCAAACAAAGTATGGAGCTATGATAAAGGAGTTAATGGTGGATATGTAGCTGATTACAAAAGTATTGGTAGAGATATTCGTTTAATTGGTACACAACAACAATTATTAGAATATTTTAGAGAAAGTGGTGTTGAGATAAAAGACAGCTGGAAAACAGAGCTGACTGAGGACCATAAAAAACTATATGAAAGAAACAAAAAAAACATTGTAGTAATTCGTTTAGTTTAATTTAAAAATTATATATATTTAAACATGATAGATTTACTTAAAATAATAATATCAATTTTACTAACTCCATTACTTATGTTTTTAGGTTTGGGAGTTGTAATTTATGCTATTCACACAACAATATGGAACAATGAAACATTACGGAAAAATAAAGAAGGGGAAGCTGATATTGAATAACAAAGAACAATTCCAAGAACAATTATTGCAGTTTGAGGAAAAGGAGGTTGTTATAAAAATAACAGAAAGGAATAATAACAGAACAGCTGATCAAAACAGTTTGTTTTGGAAATGGATTGAGATAATAAGCAATCATACTGGCTACACAAAAGAAGAAACAAAAGAGCTTATATCTTATAAGTTTTTAAGCAGAGAAAGAGTTGATGCTGAGGGTTATCAAGAAGCATATATAAAAGGCACATCAACACTTACAAAGCAAGAGTTTAGTGATTTAATGAATCATGTGAGTTATTGGAGTAATGATACTTTAGGGATAAATTTACCAACTTATGATTAATATTACTAATGAGGATAACATGGAATTGATGTCAAAGTATGAAGATAATCACTTTGACTTAGCAATAGTTGATCCTCCTTATGGAATTGGAGATTTTAATAATACTAAATCAAAAAAAATACATAAAAAAATACATTGGAACAATGAAATACCATCAAAAGAATATTTTAATGAATTAAATAGAATTACAAAAAATAGAATAATTTTTGGAGTTAATTATTATGGAAAATATATAGATGATGTTGGTAGAATAGTTCATGATAAAACTGGTGGTGGAAAAAGAAATACAATGAGTAATTTATCAGATTGTGATATTGCATCACATTCTTTTGGAGTAAATATGAAAATTTTTCATTATACAAGCATAGGAAATGTTATAGGTAATAAAATAGATTGGAATAATGAAATGCGTTGGCATCCATGTCAAAAACCTATTTCTTTATATGAGTGGCTTTTAATGAAATATGCAAAAGATGGAGATAAGATTTTAGACACACATCTTGGAAGTGGAAGTATTGCAATAGCTTGTCATAACTTAGGCTATGATTTAACTGCTTGTGAATTAGATAAGGAATATTATGAAGCTGCAATGAAACGATTACAAGAACATCAATCTCAACTCAGAATATTATGAATGAAACAGATTTACAGATGCATGTAGTTAATTACATTAGAATGCAATATCCTAAAGCAAGATTTTGTGCATCACTTGGTGGAATAAGAACATCTATAAGTCAAGCTAAGAAAGCCAAGAAAACTGGTTACTGGGCAGGGTTTCCAGATTTACAAATATGTGAGCCTAATCATTTATATCATGGATTATTTATTGAGTTAAAAACAGAGAAAGGAAGAGCAACAGCATCACAAAAGCAATGGATTAAAGCATTAAACGAAAGAGGTTATAAGGCTGTGATATGCAAAGGATTTATGGAATGCAAAGAACAATTGGATAACTACTTGATGTGAGTAAGAAACAAGAGAAAATAAAAAGAGAGCTTAGAAAAATATATCATGAGATATTATTAGAAAGGAATTGTTGTGCTGGTTGTGGTCAACATGGCAATGCTGTCCCATTAAGTTTTTCACATATAATACCAAGATCAAGAAGAGGTGATTTGGTTACTGATAGAAGAAATATAACATTACATTGTTTGTCAATGGGCGAAAGAAAAGGTTGCCATGAAATGTGGGAAGGAAGAGAAAGAGAGAAACTATTAGATTATTTTCATAACTTAGCATATATTAAAGAAGTTGATTTAGAATACTATTATATAATAACTGAGTTAAATGCTTAAAGATTTAGAAATAACATATACAACAACAGAATGCTTAGAGCAAACAATAAATATATTGAAAGAGTTAAGCAAGGAATACAAGTGGACCAATGAGCATGAATACATTAGGAACATTTATATGTTAAGCACATTAGGTTATTGTTTGGCTAATGATGAATACAAAGATGAGATGGTATTGTTTTTTAAAATACTTGGGAAGAAGATAAAAGAAAATAAAGATATAATTAAAGAAGCAAAGTATTATGCCAACATTACCTAAAGGAAAGAAAAGAAGTTGGATAACATCAAGACCAACACAAGCAAGACAAATGGATAACTCTGCATTTTATCACAGCAGAGGCTGGAGAATGACAAGAAAGTTTTACATTAAAGCAAATCCATTGTGTGAACAATGCACAAGAGAAGGTAGAACAACTGGAGGGCAAATGGTGGACCATATAAAACCAATAACATTAGGTGGCCCAATGCTACATCAAAGTAACTTACAGACATTGTGTAATAGCTGTCACAATAAGAAATCAGCTAAAGAATCTGTTGAATATAGAAAAGGAATAAAAAATTATGAAAGAAAAAAGTAAACATTATTATGATTGTGATAGGAACAAGCCTATTGAAACAACTCCATGTTATTACATAGGATTAGATGGTATGAAAGCAATTGACGTTATACATGAGTTCGACTTGTCTTATGATTTAGGCAATGCTGTAACTTACATTTTACGTTGTAAAAGAAAACATGACGATCAAGGTGTTGAATGTATTAGTAAGGCAATTGATCATTTGGAGTATGAGTTAAAAAAAATAAAAAAAAATAAAGGTAGGGGGTGTTGTAATCTTAAATGATAAAATTTGCGCAACCGTTGATGGCCTTTACTTTATTCATACGTAAAATTGGATATTTAGGGTTATTCAGTTTATGTTCAAACTAAAACCAAACAATTATGTTTAAATTTATTTGTAAAAGCTGTAAAAAAACTAAAGAATTATCAAAATCAATTATCCAAATTATTGACGGAAAAGTCAGAACAAAAAATTCAGAATGCGAATGTGGAAACTACATGGTTGAGCAAGAAAAAAAGTTTGAAGGGTTTCCAAATTTAATTAGAACTGAGCCAACATTGACTAAGAAATAATGGGAAAAGGAAGAAAGAAATTACCAACTGCAATGAAAGAAATGCAAGGAACATTAGAAAAGAGCCGAGTTCTTGAAAACGAAATGCAAGTTGATTTGGTTAGTCAATTGCCAGAAGCTCCAGAGTTATTATCTACAATTGGAGTTGAGGAATGGTACAAAGTAACATCACAATTATTTAATTTAAAAATGCTGCATCACATTGATCTTAGATTGATTGAAAGCTACTGCAATGAGATGGCCTTATATATTGAATGTGAATCTGAACTAAGAAAAAATGGAAGAGTAGATATTTTTAAAAATACTAATGGTGATATAATTAGAAGTCAAGCAAAGCCATATGTCAAAATGAAAAATGATGCTTTAAATAATGCATTAAAATTAGCAGCACAATTTGGATTAACTCCAGTTGCAAGAGCAAATATATCAGCTCCATTAACAACTAACAACACACAAATAAATAATTACTTTGACTAAGTTTTACTTTGATGATAAGGCAGCAAATAAAGCTATTGGTTTTATTGAAACATTTGTAACACATACAAAAGGAGAGCTATCTGGAAAGCCTTTAAAATTAGAAGAGTGGCAAAGCAAAATTGTTGGTGATATATTTGGATGGAAAAATAAAAAAACAAATCTTAGAAAATACAGAACAGTATTTATTGAAGTACCGAGAAAGAATGGTAAATCAACTTTGTGTGCTGCCATTGGTTTATATATGTTATTTGCTGATGAAGAAAGAGGAAGTGAAGTTTATAGTGCTGCTGGTGATAGGCAACAAGCTGGGATAGTTTTTGAGATAGCTAAAGGAATGATTTTGCAAAGTCCAGAATTATCTGAAAGAGGAAAGGTGTTTAGAAACTCAATTGTCAATGAATCAAAAGGAAATTATTATCAAGCAATAAGTTCTGATTCAAAAACTAAGCATGGCTTTAATGCGAACTGTATAATCTTTGATGAATTACACACACAGCCAAACAGAGATTTGTGGGATACACTAACAACATCAACTGGCTCAAGAAGGCAGCCATTAACAATTGCAATTACAACAGCTGGTTATGATAAGCAATCTATTTGTTATGAAATATATTCTTATGCTAAAAAAGTAAATGAAGGAACTATAAAAGATGATTCATTTTATACTGTAATATATGAAGCAGAAAATGATGATGATATTACTTTGGAATCTACTTGGAAAAAAGCAAATCCAAATTATGGTGTTAGTCTAAGAAAAGAATACATGGAAAGAGAAAGCCAAAGAGCTGTTGATGTTCCATCATATCAAAACACATTTAGAAGATTAATGCTTAATCAATGGACTGATTCACATAGTGCCTGGCTTACATCTGGTGAATGGGAGGCTTGTCATCAAGAGTTTGATTACTCAATATTGGAAGGCAAAGAATGTTGGGGTGGTTTAGATTTAGCATCTACCAGAGATTTAACATCATTTGTATTACTGTTTAATGTAGATGGCAAGTTTGTTTTTATTCCTTATATATTTATTCCAGAAGAAAATGCAAAAAAAAGAAGTGAAAGAGATGGTGTTGATTATGTTTCTTGGCTAAGAGATAAACATATTTATGCAACAAGTGGTGATGTTGCTGATTATAGTTTTATAAAAGCTAAAATAAATGAGCTGTCTAAAAAATATAGAATACAATCTATTTGTTATGATAGGTGGAATGCATCACAATTAGTAATTGATTTACAAAATGATGGAGCTAACATGGACCCATTTGGACAAGGTTTTGTTTCAATGTCAATGCCAACAAAAACATTAGAGGCTGAAATACTTTCTAAAAATATTATTCATGACAATAATCCTTGCATGAATTGGTGCATTAGCAATGTAGCTTTGCAAGAAGATCCAGCTGGGAACATTAAGATTTCTAAAAATAAATCTAAAGAAAAAGTTGATCCAGTTGTTAGTTTAGTCATGGCTTTAGGTTGTCACCTGACAACTGAAAGTGGTGATAGTGTTTATGATACAAGAGGTATTTTAATGATTTAATTATTGTTGAAAAGTATAACTAAATATATTTTTTTATAACTTTTTATAATCGTATTATTGTGAAAATAAAAATTTTACATTGGGATTATTAGATAGAATTAAAAATGTTTTTGTTCCTCAAGATAATAATGCTGAACAAAGATCAATCACTTACACAACTCCTTTTGGAACTGGAACAAATGTTTCTCCAGATACTGCATTAACTTTCACAGCTGTTTGGGCAGCAATAAGATTACTAACTGAATCAGTTTCATCATTACCAATTTCTGTATATAGAGTTGAAAACAATGGTGATAAAACAGAAGCTGTTAAAGAATCTCTTTACTCACTTTTAAAATATAAGCCAAACACATATCAAAATAAAATAACTTTTTTTGAAAAAATAATGATGGATTTATGTGTTAATGGTAACTCATATGTTTACATTGAAAGAAATAGATTAGCAAGAGTTACTGGATTATATTGTATGAATTATGAAGATATGACTATCAAACAAAAAGATAATCAGTTGTTTTATGAGAATGGAGAAACTGGTGAGGTTTATGATTCAAATGATGTGCTACACTTCACTGGGCTTACTACCGATGGAATAGAAGGTCTGAGTCCGATTACACAATGTAAAAAAGCAATAGGATGGGGAATGGCCATTGAGGAATATGGAAACACATTCTTTAAAAATGGAGCAAAATTAAGTGGTGTGCTTTCTACAGATAGAAGTTTAAGTGAAACTGCAATTGATAGATTAAGACAATCATTTAACAACACATATTCACAACTTAGTGGAAGTAATCAAACTGCAATATTAGAGGAAGGATTAACATTTAAGCCAGTTGGAATTTCACCAGATCAAGCTCAGTTTTTAGCGTCAAGAACTTTCTCAATTGAAGAGATTGCAAGAATTTGGAACATTCCACCACACATGCTTGGCGATTTATCTAAGTCAAGTTTTAATAATATAGAAATGCAAAGCCAAGAGTTTGTTACTTATACTCTTTTGCCTTATTTAACAAGAATAGAAAATGAGATGAATCTAAAATTATTTAGAACATCTGATGTTGGAAGGCTATTTGTAAAGTTTAATGTTGGTGGATTGCTAAGAGGAAACATAAAAGATAGAAGTGAGTTTTACACAAAAATGATAAATACTGGAGTGATGAGTATTAATGAAGTGAGAGCATTAGAAGATTTAAATAAAATTGAAGATGGTGATAAACATTTTATGCAAATGAATATGACAACAATAGAAAAAATTGGAACTGATGCCAGCGAATAAATGTGCTAATGGAAAATGGAAGTGGGGTGAAACTGGTGCTTGTAAATATGATTCTAAAAAACAAGCCGAAGATGATAATAGTGATTACAGAGCTGTTTCAGATATAGATTTTACACCAACAGATGGAATGGTTGCAGAGGCAAAGAAAGGTAAAGAGTGGAGAGCTGAATTTGGAAGAGGTGGAACAGATGTTGGATTAAAGACAGCCAACATGATAATTGATAATGATTTAACTCCTGATAGAGTTACAAGAATGTATAGTTATTTACAGAGGCATGAAGTAGATAAACAAGGTGAAGGATTTAGTCCAGATGAAGATGGCTTTCCAAGTGCTGGTAGAATAGCATGGGCTTTGTGGGGTGGTGATGCAGCTGTTAAATGGAGTGAAAGAAAAAGAAATGAAATCATTGCAGAACAAGAAAAAGACGAAAGAACACAAGTAGGAGCAATGATTAGTGATGGAATTGAATTACCTATATTTGACACTAAAGAAGAAGCTGAAGCATATGCTGAAGAAATGGGAGGCTCTGGATCACATGAACACATAGTTTATATGCCATTTGATTCTCATGATGAAATAATGGATGTAATGAATAGTAGGTCAATAAAAAATTATAATAATATGGAAAAAAGAATATATAACGTAGAAACAAGAATTGACTCTAATGAAGAGGGAAAAGAAATGGTTGTTGGACATGCATCTGTTTACAATTCAAGAAGTGAATTCATGGGGTTTTATGAATACATTGCGCCTGGAGCTTTTACACAAGAATTAATTGATAATTCAGATGTTAGAGCTTTAATTAATCATGATGCAAATTTTATTTTAGCTCGTTCAAAAAATGGTAAAGGAACCTTAAGTCTTAATGCTGATGAAAAAGGTTTGGCATATTCTTATGAATTACCAGAAACATCTTATGGAAAAGATTTAGGTATTAATCTTAAAAATGGCAATATCAGTCAAAGTTCTTTTGCCTTTACAATTTCAGAGGGTGGAGATGAATGGTCTACTGATGATAATGGAAATGATATAAGAACAATAAACAAGATTGAAAAATTATTTGATATTTCAAGTGTAGTTTATCCAGCATATTCTCAAGCTGAATCAGATTTAGAGGTTGCAGAAAGAAGTCATAAAAAATATAAAGAAACATTAAAGAAGGTTGATGTAATAGAAGAAGTAAAAGAAGAAAAAGATTTAGTTAGCCGTTCATTAGCAAAACTAAAGATTGAATTAAAAAAAAGAAAATAATTAAATAATTAAAATTAAAAAAATGAAAAATTCTAAAGAATTAAAAGAATTACGTTCAGATTTAATTGGTGAGCTTGAATCAATCAAGTTAGTTGCTGAAAATGAAGAACGTGATTTAACTAAAGAAGAGAATGAGAACATGGATTCTATTCTTACAAAAATTGATGACAATGATGTTGCCATCACAAGAGCTGAAAAAGTTGAAAACAATTTGAAATTAGCTGCATCATCTACTGGTGCAAAAGTTTCTTCTGTAAATACTGACAAAGCTACAAGAGGATGGAGCTTATTTAAGGCTGTTAATGAAATCAGAAATGGTGGACAATTAACTGGTTTAGAAGCTGAGATGCATCAAGAAGCTCAAAACGAAGCAAGAAAAAGTATTCAAGGAATTGGATTACCAACATTCATGACAGAAAAAAGAACAATTGATCAAGGTACATCTGCAATTGCTCCAGTAGCTGTTGGTGCTTATGTTGATAGTTTACAAGCATCTGGTCTTTATAGTAGAGTTGGTGTTCAAGATTTAGGAACTGTTGCTGCTGATACTATTCTTCCAATTGCTGGAGGATCAACTGTTGCTTGGGCTGCTGAAAATAATGCTACTGCTGATTCTGGTCAAGATTTTGGAAAAGTTACTTTAACTCCAAAAAGAATAACTGGTGTTGCAAATCTTTCTAATGTTATACTTGCTCAAAATGGTCCAGCTGCTGAAGCTGCTGTTATGAGAGATATGGGAAGAAATATGGCTACTCAAATTGATGCTGCTATGTTTGCATCTGCTAATGTTGCAAATGCTCCAACTGCTATTGTAACAACTGCTGGAACTTTAACATTTACTGAAACAGCTGGTGCTGGAAATCTTGTTACTAACTTACAAAAAGCAATTCAAACTCTTGCAGAAGATCATGGCTTAGATGGTAATTTATCTTTTGTAAATCAATGGAATATGTATTCTGGTATTAAAAGTGGTGTTGAAGTATCTGGTGTTTATCCAGCTTATGTTGATGATAGATTATTAGGATATCCTGGTTATTTTAGTTCAGCTCCAGCTACAACTGCTGGTCCTACTGGTGATGGAATGTTTGGAGATTTTTCAAGAGTTTACATGTGTTCTTTTGGACCAAGCTCAATAATGGTTGATCCATATACTAATGCAAATGCAAACGAAGTGAGATTAATAATGAACAATCACATGGATTTTGGTGTTGCAAGTGGAGCATCTTTTGTTAAATATACTTTAGACGTATAATTAATAATAATTAATTCAAGAAAGGGGTGGTGGAATTACCATCATCCCTTTTTTTATAACAAAATAATATGAAAACATATCAAGTAATTACTCAAGCATCTACTTATCCAGTTTCTTTAACTGAGGCTAAATCTCATTTAAAAGTTGATACAACTGCTGATGATACTTATATTACATCTATTATAAAAGCTGCAACACAACTTAGTGAAGAGTACACAAATAGATTTTTTATTGATACTGTAATAGAACAAACTTGTAGTGATTTTGAACAGCTACAAACTTTATTTAAAAGTAAAGTAAGTGCTGTTACTCATGTTAAATATTATGATAGTAATAATTCATTACAAACTTTGGATACAGCTGTTTATGATGAACAGTTAGATTATGAGCCTTCACAGATACAATTAGCTGATGGGAAAAGTTTTCCAAGTATAACAAAAAGAAATGATGCTGTTGTTGCAAAATATACTGTTGGTTATGGAAGTGCTGCAAGTGATGTGCCAGAGATTATAAAACAAGCTATTCTTTTGACAATAGCAAATTTTTATCAAAACAGAAATAGTGTTGTAATAGGTAGAATTGCAACTAAATTACCAATGAATGTTAAATGGTTATTAGACACATATAAAGTACAGATAGTAGCATGACAATAGGAGAACTTGATAGAAGAGTTGACATTTATACAGTTAGCACAACAGCTAATGATTATGGGGAATTGACAAGATCATATAGTTTATTTAGAAAAGTATGGGCTGCAATAGAATGGAAAGGTGGAACAGAAAAATTAGATGAATCAGATAAAATAACTGGAATGACAAGGCTTCATGTTTATATTAGAAATTTAGACATGGGGACTTTAAATTTACAATCAAGATTAACTTATGATAGTAAATATTACTTTCCAAAGGTTATAAATGAAATTGATGGAAGAGATGCGTTTTTAGAAATAATTTGTGAGAATAAAGATTAATGGCAATAACATTTGGAAATAAAGGAGGCACAACAGTTGCTAAATTAGCTGGAACAACTGGCACACAATCAAGAGTTGGTGTTAATGTTTTAGGAATGAAAGAATTGCAAGATTTTATGAATAGATTTCCAGCACAACTAAACAATCCAAAAAATTTAGTAAAAATATTTAGAACAAACTCAAAACCATTACAAGATAAGATTAAACAAAAAATCTCTGGAATGCCTTTTAAAAAAGGAAGTATTGGATCAACAATATTAGAAAAGTCAGTTGGTTTTATTACTACAAGAAAAAGTAGGCAATTTGGTGGCGGGTACGTTGGTTTAAGAGCAAGAGGAGCTTTTGCAAATGAAAAAAGTGGTTTTTATGGAGCATGGATTGAAGTTGGTAGAAATGCACAAAGCCCAACATATAAATGGGGACCAGCAAAACCTTTTATAAAACCAGCATACAATGAAACTAAAAACAAATTGATGACTAATATGCTAACAGATGCAAGAGCTGTAATGTTTAAAGAAGTAAAAAAATTAAGGAAATTAGGAACATTCGGATATAATTAAAATGGAAATAGGCAAAGCAATATATAATATATTATTTGATGATGTTGATGTAAAAACATTGGTATCAACAAGAATATTTCCTAATGTTGCTCCACAAACTACAACATTTCCTTTTATTATTTATGATATTACTGGAGTTCAGCCAAATGATACAAAAGATGGATCATCAACATTAGATACAAATGATGTAATGATTTCTTGTTATAGTGAAACATATTCACAAGCATCTGATTTAGCTCAAAAGATTAGGGTTGCAATGGATAGAATTAATGAGGGAACATATGTAGGGGAACAAATACAATCAAGTCAATTTCAAAGTTATAACGATATTTTTGATGATACAAGTGGTGATGCTGGAATTTATAGAAAGGCTTTAGATTTTGAAATTAGACAAATTAATCCGACAAGTTAAAAAAAAATAATATGAAAATAAAATTAAGTAAAAATTGGAGGTATGCTGGTCAAGTAATAATGGCTGGAACTGAAATGGAAATAAAGAATGAAGAAACTATTGCTTATTTAAAAGAGAATGGTTACTTAAAAGAAAAAAAAGAAAAAAAGGCAAAACAAAAACTTGCCAAAGAAAATAATTAATTAATATAAAAAAGAAAAAAAATGGCTATTTTAAATGGAACTGAAATAAAGGTTTACAGCTCTGGAACAACTAATCTTGTTGCCTTTGCTCAAAACTGTACGTTGAATGTAAATCATTCACCAAGAGAAATTACAAACAAAGAAAGTGCTGGAAATAAAGAAATCTTAGAAGGATTAAGAGATTTCTCAATTGATGTTGATGGTGCTTATGCATGGACAAATGCAGCTGGTGTTGCTTTAACTAATGGTGCTGATGATTTATTAGAAACTAAATTGTTAGCTAATAGATTGAAAGTAGATTTTATATTTGGAGATACTGCATCAACATCTGATGTAAGTTATTCTGGTAAAGGTTACATCACATCTATGAGTTTTACTGGAGGAACAGAAGATACTGCAACTTATTCTCTTTCAATTGAGGGAACTGGTGCTTTAACTCAGACTGTAAACTAAAAACTTAGGTGAGGAGCTTTGGTACTTTTTGTTTAGTACCATTGCTCCAATCCTTACTAAACTAAACAAAAAATGAATTATACTTTTATAGAAATAAATAAAGAAAAACTACCAATTAAATTTGGTTTTAATGCATTGAGAAAATATTCATCTAAAACAAATACATCATTGCAAGATTTAGATAAACTTGGAGTGGACATGACATTAGATGGTGCTTTGAATTTAATATATTGTGGCATTGAGGATGGGCATAGAGCTGCAAAGCAAGAGTTTAAATTAACTATTGATGATTTGGCTGATTTAATTGATAATGATTTTGATTGCATAGGAAAAGCAATGGAAATATTGGCTGAGCAAATGGGTGGAAATACTGAAAAAAAGCAGAAAGCCAAGAAGTAAAAAATAAACTCTCTTGGCGAGAATTAGAGAAGATTGCTTTTGGTCAGTTAGGCATGGGAGTAAATGAGTTTTATGATTACTTGCCTAAGCATTTTTGGAATAAGTTGGATGGTTTTTATGAGCTTGAAAACATTAGAGAAAGAGGCAGTTGGGAAAGAACAAGATGGCAAACAACTTTGTTGTTAAACATCCAGATGTCAAAAGGCAAAAGGTTAAAGCCAACTGATTTGATAGAGTTTAAATGGGATAAAAGTAGTAAAAAAATAGATTACGAAAAATTAAAAGCAAAGGCAGAATATGTTAAAAAAATGTCAGAATATAAAAACAACAAATAAATGGGATTAGGTTTAGTTGGTAAATTGACTGTAATGTTTGGGGCTGATTT
>Ga0209336_10001100_pt1 | contig 13247 bp, 4 predicted proteins | sample LinPmetageLP32_FD_184042 | JGI IMG/M metagenome (GOLD analysis project Ga0209336, IMG submission 184042) | Marine viral communities from the Pacific Ocean - LP-32 (SPAdes) (version 2) | ecosystem: Environmental > Aquatic > Marine > Oceanic | place: Pacific Ocean | collected 2009-08-23 | reverse complement strand
GATTGCTTGTTATAGGATAATAAAATTGTCGCAGTTTGTTGGTTTCTGTGGCTAACAACGGGAGAACCCTCACACTAGTGGGGGTTTTCTTTTTTCAGTATATTTGTTTAACTTGCTAATCTCATTAATTTTTAGTATATTATTTAAGTAGTATGGAAGCATTTAATACACCCAACTTACAGGCTCCAAGGTTTAGAGCAGAGACTTATGAAGTTCTAAACAAAGAGTTCTTTGACAGATTTAGAGAAAAATATCCTAGGTATAAAAACTTAAAGGATAAAGAGTTAAGATCAATTATTAAGTCCTTTAATAAATTGGTCTATGAAACAGTGATTGATAACAGGAATGGTGTAGACCTACCTGAGTCACTTGGTTGGTTGTTCATAGGAACATGTCAAGCCAGTAAGAAAAAAAATATTGATTTCGCTAAATCTAGAAAATACGGTGTTAAGGTTTCTAATAAAAACTGGGATAGTGATGGCAAACTTGCTAAGATTTTTTTTACAAACGGTGCTTTAAAACATAAGTTTAAAAACAGAGAGTTTTGGGGATTTACAGGTTGTAGAGAATTTAAAAGAGCTGTTGCTAAAACGTATCCAGAAAATTGGAATAACTATATAGTAGTTGATCCACAACAAAAACTAAAGTTAGCTTATAATAAAAAAGTAGCTAACGAGATAAGATTAAAAAAGCAAGAGCATGCTTTGAAAGATTATAATGAATTTGACCTATGAGCACAACAGTTGGCGAAGCCATATCAAGAGTAAGAAATACACTTAAAGCTGTTAAGGAAGATCCCTTTTTAACAGACAGAACAATTTATTATTCCATTCTTAAATACGGTCAATCTCTTATGAAGAGAGAGGATAACCAACTTAGGTTGATGAAGATTAGTAATATCTTTAGAACAATGCCTTATGCTGAACTAATTGAAGTAGATAAAGTAGATGCAGCATGTCACGGTATTTATTCAGGATGTTATTTTAAAAGAACAAAAGAAAAACTACCAGAAGTTTTAACAGGTATTCAGGGACCCATATTTAGAACGGTATCATCAGTTGATGGTTCTATAGAGTTATTTAGAACTGATCCTGGTACTTTTGTTTCTATGAGTAAAACTACAACTTTTAAGTATAATAAACGACAATACTTTTGGTTTCTTGATGGGCACTTATACTTTCCAAACTTAATGTGGGATGCTGTTAAGATTGAAGCAATCTTTGAAAATGATATTGAAACTTGTGATTCTGATAAGTGTTTGATACGTCAAGACCAATCCCTAAATATACCAGACTATTTATTTTCTGAAATAGAACAATATGTAGTAAAAGAATTAACTATGACTATGCAAGTTCCTACCGATGGACCTGATGATGGTCAAAATACCCTTAGATAATGGATTATAACTACACGTTAAAATATAGAACCTTTGATCAACTCTTAGAAGATGTAACTGTAGATTTAAGTTCTTTGGCTTTAGAGAATATGATAGAACCTCAGCAGCTTATTAAGCTTGCTAAGAAACTTAATTATGATTTAGGTCTTAGGGTTAATCAACAGAAAGAAATCATCTTAGATGTAAATCATGGTAAAGTAAAATTACCTGATGATTTTTATACATTTAACTTTGCTTATATATGTGGAGATAGAACTTCTGCAAGAACTCAAGGGTATGACGGTTTAGCTGGAGGTACTACAATGCGTGAAGTAAAAATTACAGATGGTAAAATTCCTGAAACATATTCAGACTTTCCAGCGCAGGTTCCAGATCCTTGTGATACTTCTGGTCCTACACCATGTTGTGATGACAAAGGTAACCTTGGTACATGTTTAACACATGATCCTAATCAACCTTATGGAGATGCATTAACTAAACCTAGAGTTTTTATGAACTGTAAGGGTGAGTCCTATGAATTACTTCAGACTATAAACACAGGAGAAAGTTTTGTATATAAAGAACTTCATCCATTAAGAATGAAACCTAGTCAAAGTATAGACTGTCATTGCCCAAACTTATATTATAATACACATGATGAAGGTTGGATTAAACATGGCTTTTTATTTACAACTTTTCAAACAGGTAAAGTATACTTAAACTATCAAGGTCAAATGGAAGATGATGAGGGCAATCTATTAGTTCCTGATCACGATCTTATAAATGAATATTATGAATATGCATTTAAATCAAGAATACTTGAAAACTTATATATTAATGGTGAAGATGTTGCACAAAGAATGCAACTTATTGAACAAAGACTAAAAGGTGCTAGAAACAATGCGCTAAGTATAGTTAATACACCTAACTTTGCAGAACTAAAACAAATTTGGTCAGCTAATAGGAGAGCAATGTATGGAAAATATTATGATATGTTTATGTCACATTCTCCAAACAGCGACTTTGCTAGAGCTCATAATAAAATTAGAGTGGTTTAATCATGGCAAAACAACAACCTAATACTAATGTAAATCAGACTAGAACTTTTGTAAAAGGTTTAACTCGTGATACTGATCCATCTTTTATTCAAGATGGAATGTGGAACTATGCAAGAAATGCTGTAAATAATACTAGAGAAGGTGAAATAGGAACTCTTTCTAATGAGGAGTCAAATGCTTTGTGTGGAATTATTGGTTCAGATATTACTGTAGATAATACTGTAGTTATAGTAGGAGCGGTTCCTTTATTTGAAAGCAAGTGGATTGTATATTCAGCAGTGTATGATAATTCTTCTGCTAATAATGTTATTACATCTGAAATTGGTTTATTTGAAGAAGAATTTTGTAAGTATAGACCTATAGTAAGAGATAAGTGTTTAAACTTTAGCAAGTTCAATTTAATTAGCGGTGCTTCTAGAGAAAAGCAAGACTGCACTTGGCAAGTTTACTGGGCTGATGGAAATAATCCTGATAGGTATCTTAATATAGGAGACCCTAGGTTGTGGCCTTCTGAAGATTACTTGTGGTTAGGAGGACTTGATGGAAGCAGTACTGTTAATTATTATAGTAATGGTGTAGATACTAACTTTCTTTGGCCAGGTGTTGTGTGGAATGAAGATACAGAAAATCCATTAACGCCAGAGCCATGTGAAACTTTTCCTAATTTAAATACACTAGACTGTGAAGAAACGAGACTTGCAAGTTTAGTTAAGACACCTTGTGTTAATATAAAAAGCGGAAGTCAAGGAGGTACACTTCTAAATGGTTCATATGCAGTAGGGTTAACTTATACAATTAATAATCAAAGTGTAACTAATTATTTTTCTTTATCTTATGTTCAACCTATATTTAATGAGAATGATGGAAGAGGTTCTTTAGAAATTAACATAGAGGGTTTAGATTCGGATCATTTTGATCAATATCAGCTGTGTATAGTATATATAAATAAAGCAGTTGCCAATTATAAAATTTTAGGACAATATAGTATAGATACTGAAAAGGTAATTATTGATCAAATTAGAACTACTCTAGAAGATACAAGTCCAACTGCAATCTTTGCGGCAAATCCTGTAATTGAAACTTCAGAACAATTAGTAGAAGCTAATAGATATCTTCTTAAAGTTGGACCTAAAAGTAGATTTGATTTTAATTATCAACCCTTAGCAAACTTAATAAGATCAGAATGGGTTTCTGTAGAATACCCAGAAAGACATTATGTTAATGGTGGTAAAACTGCAGGTTATTTAAGAGATGAGGTCTATGCTTTCTTCATTAGATGGGTGTATGATACTGGAGATAAATCTGCATCTTATCATATACCAGGAAGACCGCCTGTAGAATACAGCAATGGTATACTAGAAGCAGGTCAAACATATACAGATGCTAATTCATTTCCTGGGGAGACTCAATTATTTGAAACTATTAATACGGCAACTGTTATCCCTCAATCTCCTGCAATAGATGTAGGAGATGGTGGAAAAATAATATCATATGGTAATATGGGTTATTGGCAATCTACTGAAAGATATCCATCTGATAAACCTAACATATGGAATTCTAGTTCACATTGTTGGACTAGAGTAGGTAATGATACAACTAATGATTTATGTGGAGAGTTTATAAGACATCATAGGTTTCCTGAAAACGGTGCTGACCCTAGTGTGTATCATTTTGATAAACATTCTGATGGTACATTCCATATACGATTAATGGGTGTAAGATTTAAAAATATTGTTTTACCAAAAGATAATGATGGTAATGATATTTCAGGTATTGTAGGATATGAAATATTAAGAGGTTCAAGAAAAGGCAATAAGTCTATAGTAGCAAAAGGTATGCTAAATAACTTTAGAGACTATACTCTTCAGGGTGAACCTTCAAATAGTAATAAGATAGGTTTATATGCTAACTATCCATTTAATACAATTAGACCTCAGTTAAATAATAATGCCCCTAGTTTAAATAACTTTAACTTTAATGATCCCTATATATTAAGTAGAGACGGTGAGCAACCTATATACCAAAATCAGCTTCCAGGAAGTTTTGAAAATCAAAAAATCCCAACAGATATGTTGAGTTTTCATTCTCCAGATACTTCTTTTAGAACACCTTTTTTACAAATGTCTGAATTAAAAGTATATGGAAATTTAAGAGGTAATGCAAATCAAAGATTTATAGAAGCTCCTAATCATCCTGAGTTTCAACTTCTATCTAACATGATAGTTTTAATTGGAGCGATAGGTGGTGTAGTAAATGCAATATTTAAAAAGGATGGTGATATTAAAATAAACTATCCTGCAGGTAAGTTTGAACCACAATGGGTTCCTAATGTAACAGGTGGAGATAAGAATAACAAACCTGCTTATAAGTGGAGAGTTACTGGAGTTACTACTGGCCCTCTTTCAGGAGGAACAGGACCTGTACCTCCAGCCTTTCCTGGTGATGAGACTCCAGCTGCTAATATAGATACTCATATTATTACAAATGAGAATGGTGATGAAATATTAGGTAACCAAGAAGACTATGATAATGTACAGGGTGAAGATCCTGAAGAAGTACAAGATGAAATTACAGGATGGAAAGCATTCCTTAATAATTTTGCTGGTATTATACCAGGTGTAGCTGGTGACTCACTTGATGAAATTATGGTTAATCAAAATAAAGTAATTTTTGAAAAAGGTAAGTACCTTACAACACCAACTATAAGTAGAAATTATACAAGTAAAGATATACTTCCTTCAGCAATAACTGGCATCAATACTTCTTTTGGTGAACAACTTTTTAACTTTTTAGAAGGCGTTGATGTTACTGTAGATTTATTAAAAGCTATAGCATCATTTAGACAATATGCTCTAGAGTTAATAGGACACGGTGAGTATGATGCATTTAATCGTAATATTGAAACTCAAAGTAGATTTGCAGTTGAAGATGCTATTTATTTATTTGGTGATATTCAAGACTTTCCTGAATTTCAAAATAACGCAGGAGATTCAGTTAGTTATAGAATAAATAATCTTAATAGACCTGACAAAGTTGTAGCAAGAGTAACGACACCAAATGGTGTAGAGTCAGGACCAGGTTATATTCTTCAAGGTGGTCCAAATAGTCCAAGCATTGATCAATCTTTAATGACACTAGACATGGCATCAAGTGCATTTAGTGATGTTAATCATAAACCTGAAGGTAAGAAAAAACCTTTCTCTAACCCTATAGCAAGTCATTATGGTGGTTTGAAATTTAGTATTAGAAATCAGTATGGTCAATTAAATACAATTGCTCAAATAATAGCAACACCTTGTGAACAAAAAATAGATTTTAATAATTTAGCAGAAACACAAGGCGCAGACCCAGGTTGTCCAATAATTATACAAAAAAAGATTCAACAAACAGATTTATTTTTTGGAGGGGATACTTATATAAATAGATTTACTGAAAAGAATATTATGCCTTTCTTTAGTCATTGGCTGTATGATGCACCTAGAGGACAAGAGTGGAATTATTTTTTATACCCATCTGTTCCATTTCCAAAATTTTGGGCTAATAGTGAACCTTGGGATATAAGTGAAATCACTCCTGAAAACTTACTTCAAAATCTTATAGCACCTAACGTTACTCCAGGAACTGGGTTACTACCAGGAGCATATTATAATTTAGATAATACAGATTACATTAGAGAGACTAATGACACACTAGATTATCCTGGAATTATTACTCCTAAAAACTCATTCTTTTATTTAGCTGCATGTGGAATTAGAGACTTTTTTGTAGAGAGTGATGTTTTAGTAGATTTTAGGAGTAGAGGAGATTTTGAAAGACAGTATCATTATGATAAATATAGATATACAGACTTACCTTCTTTGTTTGACACTAATCCTGAAGTATTAAAATCAGGTAACTATTATAACTATGATTACTCTTTAAGTATATCTGAGTTTTTTATAAATCAGTTTTTTAGTTTTGGAACATTGCAGTCTAGAGATTATGATCCTACTGTAGCTCAGTTATGTTTTACTTCATCTCCTAATGTTATTAACTACTCATTACCTGAAACTAAAGAAAGCATAGTTGAATCTTGGAGGACTTTCTTACCACTAAACAGAGTTGTATTTAAGAACAATGTAAACTCGGTAAAAAGTTATGCAAAAACAGGAATGTTTGTAACGTTTGAAAATGCAAGCCCTTTGATGTATGGTGGTGTAGATCAAAGAGAAGATTACATAGGTGTATCTGCTACAATTGGAGATGGTCTTTTATTTGCAGCAACTCCTAGAAATGTGACTGCTGCAGATGCTAAATATGAATACGGCTCTTCACAAGATAGATTAGCTGTAGTTTCATCACCTGCAGGACTTTATTTTATAAGTCAACAACAAGGTAAAATATTTAGCTTTGGAGATTCTCTTCAAGAAATATCATCTATTAATATGAAATGGTGGTTTGAGGAATTCTTACCCTATAAACTTACTGAAGATTTTCCTGACTTTTTATATACAGATAATCCTGTAGCAGGAGTAGGTTGTTCAGCTGGATATGATAATGGTAACAGCATGTTGTATTTTTCAAAGAAAGATTACATGTTAAAGCCTGAATATAAAGATCGTGTTACTTACATGGATGATGATAATTTTTCAGTATACCTATTATCAGATAAAGAAAAAAGAAATCCTATTGTTATAAAATTGGGTGACGAAAGAGTTTTTGAAGATGCCTCTTGGACTATAAGTTTCGATCCTAAAACTAAACAGTGGATATCTTTTCATGATTGGCATCCTAATTTATATCTTTCAGGTAGAAGTAAACATTATACAACTAAGTTAGGTGGGGTATGGAAGCATAATGCTGGTTGCAATAATTATTGTAATTTTTACGGAGTACAGCATCCTTTTGAAATAGGGGTTCCTTTTCCTACAGGTCAAAATGTAACTACATTAAGAAGCATAGAATACTTTTTAGAATGCTATAAAAGAGATAATATTTTTTGTGTAGATCAGTTTCATGTATTAGATTATAATTTTGATGAAGCTGTTATTTATAACTCTGAACAAGTATCTGGGCATTTAAATTTAAACATATTTCCAAAAAATAATGTAGTACTATCTCAAGAATACCCAAAAATAAATCTAAACTCTATAGATATATTAGTAGATAAAGAAGAACAAAAATATAGATTTAATCAATTTTGGGATATAACAAAAGATAGAGGTGAATTTCCAGAAGGTTCTGACTATCCGCCTACAGGTCCTTTAGTACCAGGTACTACAAGACTATTGGGTAATTATTCTCAAAATCCAATTTGGAACACTAAGGCTAATGGTTATGTTCAGGAATTAAATGAAGCTAACTTAGATTATAATAAACCTCAACTTCAGAGAAAAAAGTTTAGGCATTATACTAATTTTGTAAAGCTTATTAAAAACGATGTTCAAGATACTAATATGGTCTTTAAAATACTTAATACTAAAAATCAATATTCACAAAGATAATGGCAGTTTCAGGAAATGCAATACAGATTTACACACAAATACTAGAAGGTATAGGTGCACCACTTACAGAAGAAAATCTAAAGTTTTTAGTAGCTTGGCAACAAGCTGAAGGTGGGCGTGCAATGAACAATCCTTTTAATACTACTTATAATCTAGATGCGGATGCTGATAAAACTAACTTTAATTCACACGGTGTGAAAAATTATACTTCTCCAGAATATGGAGTTATAGCTACTATAAAAACATTAAAGTTACCTTATTATAAAAATATAGTAAAAGGTCTTCGTGAAAATTCTGGAGCAAATAAAATTGCAGGTTTAACAAGTGAGCTTAATACTTGGGGTACAGGAGATGGAGTACTTAAAGTTTTGAATAAAGGTGTTACTGTTAATACATCAAGTTCTAAAAAAGCTGCAGCACAAAGAGCCCTAACAAGCTGGGCTTATACTCAAGAAAAAAACTGGTCTGGTATAAAAGAACTAGATCCTAAAGGAGTAGAAATGCTCAAAGAGTATAATAAAAGAATGGGTGTAACATATAGACCTAGTGATCATTGGAGTGCTATTACAATATCTAATGCAGTAATGGCTGATGCAGGAGTTAGAACAAAAGATGAAATGAGAGCTTTAGGTTTTAATCCTACTAAAAGTCATTCTGGTTATGTAAGTGATGCCTTTAAAGCTGCTGCTGATTCTGGTTACAAATATAACAGGTACGTAGCAGAAAAGTTAGATGGAGACTATAAAGTAGGGGATATCTTAGTAAAAGGTAGAAGAGATGGCAAATCTATAGGAACATCAAAATGGTCCTATGAAGATTTTGCAAGTCACGGTAAAGGATATCCAAGTCACGGAGATATTATAATAGATAAAGGTCAGGATTCTAAAGGTAAATATGTAATACTAGCAGGAGGAAATCTAGGGGATACTTATAAAAATAATAAACTTTACTTATCTGATATAGATAAGAAAAAATATAAAGTAAAACTAAATGATACTAAAAAAGGTGTATTCATATCCGAGGATGGAAACTTAATAAATGAACCTGAATCTAATGACAAAGCTGAATCTGTAAAAGGAGCAACAGGAACACCTCTTGATAAGGCTCCCATTACTAATAAAGATGATATTGTCAGTAAAGATAAAACTAAAGATGAAAGTGAAAGTCTTGAAACTGGTGTAGATGAAGTAGATGAAGTAGATGAAACACCTCAAGCAGGTTATAGCTCTAGTTCTGGAGATGCTTTTAGACTTTCTGATTCTGCACAAATGTCATTATTTGGTCAAATAATTTATCCAAGAGGGGGTTCACGTTCAGGAGTAACTTCTAATGATACTTTCTATCAGGATTTGCAAAATACAAATGAAGAAGAGGATTCTGAGTTTGTTATTCCAGATGTTACAACAGAACCCTCAGAATCTAAAAGTAAAGAAAGTATAACAATACCTGTAGATTCAGATGAAAATGTAGAAGATAGAGAAGATGTAGAAGACCCTAAAGCAGGTGAAACAAATACAGCTTGGTGGAAGAATACAGAGAATGAGGATCCAACTGATGAAAAAACATCTGAGTCTTGGCGAAATGTTACAGAAGAAGATTCTAAAAGGCGATATGGTAAAGGAAGTTATAAAAAAGATCCTTACACATCATACTTAGATGGTGATATGACAAAAGAAGAATATCAAAAATACTTAAGAACACAACCTGAATTTAAAAAAGATTTTGATGAAGTTAAAAATACATTATTAGGATATCGCGAAAGACTTGGAAAGGCTACTAAAAATTCAGTAGGAGGGACTTCTTATATCTTAACATCAGATCAAGTAAATAAACAAAGAAAAATAGCTAAGGACTTTGCAGATAAATACGGCTATAGTACAGAAGGTTGGATAACAGATAAAGAGTTTGTAAAAGACGAGGCTAGAGATATGTTTAATGATGGTCTTTTTAAATCAAAAGGTTTAAATCAAGATGTTAAAAAGTATACTGAAGAATATGCAGATTATAATAGATTAAAAGCAGGTTTTAGTAAAGCTGGATATGATATTGATGATAAGGGAAACATTAGCTTCAACGGAGAAAAGCCTGTAACTACCATACAGAACATTGTAGAAGAGGAAAAGGCAGGTTTTAGCAAATTTGATTTTAATGCTAATGATGGTCAAGGAGGTTTTGTAGTAGAAAAAGGTGGAGAAACTGCTCTTGCAATAAGGTATCAAAATGACCAATGTGCAGAAGAAGGAATGGAATATATTCGACATTTAAATAGATGTGGAACATCTGAAGAAGCTCGTAAGTGGAACAGAATTTGTCCTAACGGAATGGTAAAAAATTCTAATGGTGATTGTCAATGCCCTCCAGGAACAGTTGGTTATTCGGGAAATTGTTGGGGAAATCAAACTGCAGGTAGTGCAGATAGTTTTTGGGCAGGTACATTATTAGGACCTGCTTCAGTTACAGGAATGCTTGGTACATATATAGCAGATGCTGCAGCAGAAATTGTTTTACCTCCTATTATTGATCCAGTTATTGATGGTGCTTTTGATCTTTATGATCTGGGATTTGGAGATATGACTGAGAAATATCAAGCTTATGAAAAATATGCAAAACCTGTACGAAATGCTGCTGCAAGATATGATAAAGCTGATGGATTTTTTAATGGGGTAAATGCATTTTTTAATGGAGATTCAAACTATTGGAAAGAAGAAGGTGGTTCAATTGAAATGGATCTAAGTAGACAAGATGCCCTTAAGTATGCTCAAAACGGTTATATAGTAGAAGAACTTGAACACGGTGGATCACACGGTGAAGATGAGATTATAAGACCTTACAAAGATACTTATGAATATAAAAAAGTAGGTGATAAATATTATACTAGAAAAAGAGAAGGTGAGTGGGAAAGTGAAGAACAACCTAGTTGGACTTTAGCAGGTGGTAAAGCAAAAGATTCAATCAGATATAATGTATATAATGAACCTAGACCTAAGCCTGCATATACAAAAACAATAACTACAAAAGACAATTCATCAGCAGATGCTTTAGAGGCTATGGTAAATCAGTATAAAAAAGATATGCCTTGGATGGATGAAGCTTCTATAAGAAGAATAGTGGCTAATGAGCTTAATAAATCTGATTCTGGATCAGATGCAGCAAACTTAATGCCTCCTAGAAAACTTGTACAAGGTGAACCAGGATATCAAGAACAACAAACTAGAATTAATCATGAGCGTGGATCAAAACTTATTAAACCTATTACAAAAGCTATTGGTCAGTTTCAAAAAACTGATTTTGGCCCTATTGGTGATATGGTCAACTTTGCTGATGATATGGTTGTTCAACCTATAGTTGATCTTGCTACAGATACATATAATGATCCTAATAAAGTATCAGGAGAAATACTGCAAATGATGGTAGATGGTGTAACACTTCCATTTGATGCAGGTGCTGAAGCAATCCGCACCAATATTATTAATCCAGATGCTGAGTTTAATACATCAGTATTAGGGGATCCAAAAAGCCTAGAAAGATTTGGTCAGATCGCAGCAGTAGTACCTGCTATCCCTAGTGTTTTTGGTAAAGCTGCTAAGACAACGGCTATTACAAATAAAGTTGATGATGTAGTTAATGTAGCTAACAAAACTAAAAAAACAATTTCTCGTCCTAAAGCTAGTACTACAACTGCAATGGCAGAAACAAGTAGTGGAAATATAGTACCTGTAAATAATCTACAAAAAGTTAAGAACAGTCCTTACATGAGAGGTTCGGATGGAAAAACTTATTTAAAAGAAAGTGATTATAACAGGTTTACAGGAACAAGAAAAACTAAAATAGATGCAAAAGTTGCAGACGGTGAAGTTGAAATTCTTAGAATAGATCCAGATGGATATAATCCAAACTATGGACATCTGCTATCTGATAAAGCTATAGATAATATAGAAACAGGTTTAAAAACAAAGTTAGAAAGAATGAGAAGTGACCAAGGTCGCAAACTTACTTTTGAACAAGAAAAAGCTTATATTAAAAAAGAATTTCCTGAGTTAGATGATGTTTCTGTAAATCAAGCTGCTAACCAAGCTGTAGATGCTAGAATAGCAGAAGTTGAGGGTATACTTAAAAACAAATCTTATAGGACAACATATGATGATTTAGATGGTATAAATGCTCACTTGGAAATATCTAATGATGTTAAAGATCTATTCTCTTCATCTTCTCAAAGTGGTAAATTCGAAAAAACAATTAATCCTGTTAATAAAGATGCGAAGCTAACTTTTCATCCTACTATAGCTAATGAGCCAGCTGTTATAGCTCATGAAGCGGGTCACCTTACACCACGAGCTATGCCTATAGAAGATGAGATATTAAATGCTGTTGATCTAGATATACTTTCACGTGAGGGTAGTAGTAAATACGGGAACTTAAGTCCTCAAGATCAAAAAGCTTATAGATATTTATTTGAAAGAAAAAATAGAAAAAAGCTTTTAATTGATGACATGCGTAAATATGATGAGGCAAATATAAATCTTTCTGAAAATGAGCTGATAGATAAATATAGTAATTTAGGTCAAAGTACAAAGCCTCTGTTTAAAGAAGACTACACCTTTGCTAATAGAATTGAGCAAGTTCAGAATCTTTCTGCTGAGACTTTACCTTATGCTCAAGAACTTAAACAAGAGTTATTAAATAGAGGTTTGATTAAAGATTGGTTCGATGAGATTACTCCTGAGATTCTAACAAAAGCTAAGAAAAGTTTTTCTGAAAAACCATCAGGATTTTATCAAGCAGACATGTTAGGCGAAATAGAAGATACTGTTACTACTACAAGATTATTAGATATAGCAGAGCCTTCAAGATATAAACAATTAGCTGATGCGTTAAATAAGGTTGCACCTGCAACTGTTCCTGCTGCAGTGGGTGCAGGAACTATGATGAATGAACAAGATGGTGGTTCTGTAAAACTTGATAGTTTTGCACCTGGTGGTGCTTATGGACCAGGTGATGGTATAAAAAAGTTTTTAAGAAAGAATAATATTAAAGGAAGTTTTGGTTTTGGTAACACAGCGCCTCACTTAAATAATTATGTACCTAAAATAGGGTTTAATACAATTATGGGTAAGCCAAGAAAAGGCTTTTTAGATCTAGGTTTAACTGCTGGTGGAGATAAGAAGGGGTTTGCTGGAAACTTAGATGCTACTTACTATGGTCCTTTTATGGGTGGTAATAGACATTTTCAAGGATTGATTGATTCAGATACATATTATGATCAAGGTACTGTAGGTTCATCTATATCAGGAGGTGGTAATTGGATAGGTGGTAGTAGAAATATTGGAAACA
>Ga0209336_10001099_pt1 | contig 13258 bp, 14 predicted proteins | sample LinPmetageLP32_FD_184042 | JGI IMG/M metagenome (GOLD analysis project Ga0209336, IMG submission 184042) | Marine viral communities from the Pacific Ocean - LP-32 (SPAdes) (version 2) | ecosystem: Environmental > Aquatic > Marine > Oceanic | place: Pacific Ocean | collected 2009-08-23 | reverse complement strand
TTCGGACAATATCCTACTTTGATTTTTAGTGAAAAGAAATTAATTAAAGCAAGAAAGATTTTAGAAGATGATCCTAATATTATTATTTATTTTTTATGGAAATGTAATGATGGTTTATTCTACTGGAAATATAGTGAAGAAGGAGATGAATATTTTATAGCATCTGGCGGTAGAAGGGACAGAGGGAAAGATGAAATAGAACAAGTAGTTAATGTTAAAATCGAATATATTAAGAATTTTAATGATTTAATTATATCTTAAAATTGGTTATTATAACTTCATCTACATCATACGCTCCTTTATCTTTTGAGGTGCTTTCATATTTAGTTTTTATTTTATAGATGTTAAACTTGGGACATATCTTTTTAACATCTAATTCCGCATCATAGCTCATCATGAACTTACCTTTTAAACCTATTAAGGATTTACATATATCCTCAATTTTAACTCCTACTTCTTTATAATCTCCAGATTTCTGGGCACGGCTATAAGGCGGATCTAGATAAAAAAAAGTATCGGGGGAGTCATATTTTTTAATTAATGATAAATAATCTTGAGAATGGATTTTAACATTATTATCATTTATTCGATTTTTGAATTTATCCAATTGAGATTGATCCTTAAACTTAACTCCAACATTCGCAAACCTTTTATCAGTTTCTAAATTCTCTCCTATGTAATTGGTTCTATCTCCACGAAAAGAGGTTAATGATAAATATAAGTTTCGATATAATCTTTCTTTTTCATTTTTAAACTTTGTTTGATTTTTTAATCTATCGAACTTGGCTCTTTTAGGTTGAAAATTAGTATTAGAGAATGTGTCCACATTTCTTATATCACGATAAATATTCATAACATCAATATCCTTATCATTTATAACTTCAAGCTTCGAGGGTTCTTTTGTAAAAAATATAGAGCCACCACCTACGAATGGTTCTACATAGGTTTCATGTTCTGGAAACTTCGCAATCAATCTCTCCGCTAATTTACTTTTTCCACCAATTCTAGCTATTATGGGTTTTACCATTTATATTATATATTATATTTAAGATAATTTTTTAAAAACGAGATAAATTAAATTCTAATAATAATATATAAATGCCGAAAAAGGGAAGACAAAATGCTAGAACTCCCAGTTCTGATAAAGATAGAAAGAAGAGAGAAGCAGAAGCCAAAAAGAAACAGAGAGAAAGAGAAGCAGAGCAAAAGAGGAAACAAAAACAAAGAGAAGCAGAGCAAAAGAGGAAACAAAAACAAAGAGAAGCAGAAGCAAAAAAGAAACAACAAGCACAAGCTCGGGCACAGAGATTAAAAAATCGAAATCAGAAACAGACGGCAAGAAGGATACCAGCAAAAGTTGGTGCGACAAGCACAGCTCCTTTAACTCAAGTAGTAGCCCCAGACGGATCACGGGGCGGAGAAGGAGCATACGCACAGAGAAGGTCACCAGCAGAAATCAAAGCAGAAAAAGAAGCACAAGCACGGGCTACACTCGGTATAAGTGATTTCCCACAACCTATTAGACAAGCCACACGCCCAGCACCCCGTAGAGTTCAAGAACCAGTTGGAGGTTTTACTGGTTTAACATCTGGATATGGAATAAAAACAAATGAAAAGAAAGAATTGGAGGGAAAATTAAATGATATGGAGGCACGATTAAAAGCTGAAATCGAAAAACAAAATCAACCTAATAACCCAGCACAAGATCCAGCCCCAGCTCAAAGACAGAAACCGCAGAGAGGCGTTTTAAGAAGGGGAGAGGTTCAAGCACGGAGACCGCCACCAAAACAAGAATTAGAAAATGTAACAACTTTTATATCACCAGAAGAGCAAGCAAGACGCAGAGCCGAGGCACGGGTAAGAGAGCAGAATAAAAGAACAAGACCATTTAACCCATTACCAGTAACAGCAAAAGGCGAACAAAGAGAAAAAGATTTAGTTGAAGAAAAACGAGTTCAAGATATAAGAATTGAACTCGATAGACAAACAAAAGCAGTAGAAGAAGAAAAACGAGTTCAAGATATTAGAGTTGAATTAGATAGACAAACAAAAGCAGTAGAAGAAGAAAGAAAACAAAAAGCAGAAGAAGAAAAACGAGTTCAAGATATTAGAGATGAATTAGATAGACAAACAAAAGCAGTAGAAGAAGAAAGAAAACAAATAGAAGAACCATTTAATCAAGCAAGAAGACTTGTTGAAGCTAAACAAAAAGAACAAAAAGAACAAAGCAAAATAGTTGACGACATCATGGGAGGTGAAAAAGAAAAAGAAATACAATTAACAGCAGAACAAGAGAACTTTAAAGTAGGCGGGGAAATCGAAGTCCCATTTAAATCACAAGAAGAATTACTTGAAGCATTTAGAAATAGACCAAATCAACCCAAACCATTAGAAGTTGTAGAAGTAGAAGAAGTAGAAGAAGTAGATAGTGATGATGATTTTAAATCTGTAGAGGGATTTGATGAAGATGGATTTGGTGAAATTGAACCAGATGAGGAAACTACAGAAGCTTTTAATCAAGCTAGAGAACTTTATAATAAAAAACAAAAAGAAAAAATCGAAAATTCAAAGAGGTCACATGAAGCTTCACAGAGAGAAAAGCCAAAAGAAAATGATCCACAAAATATTTTAAATGTTTCATCTTTAAGAAAGGATATTAAAGATAGTTTCGGATCACAATCATTATTCAAATTAAGAGAAGAACAAACAGAAAGAGAAAAAACAAAAGAAGATTTTGGGGGAAGTTCGATAGCTACTTTAAGAAGAGAACAAGCAGAAAGAGAAAGATTAAGAACCAGACCATTACCACCAACACCAGAGAGACCATTACCCGTACCACCTAATTTAAGAGAAAGAGAAGCACCAAGAATAGCAAGTGAAATTGTGGATGATGTTGTTGATAGAGCTTTCGATACAGCCACCGAGAATGCTAAAAGATTAGAAAAAGAAAGAAAAGAAAAACAGAGAAAAGATAGAGAAGAAGAAAGAAAAAGAATAGCAAGAGAAGTTGCGGGTGATGTTACATTAGGGCTTATAGGTGGAGGGATTAGTGGAGCAGTTGATACACAGCAGAGAAGAGACAGAGGAGGAGCGAGAGCCGAGAGAGATAGAAGTCGGAGAACTGCTACTGCTGATGTAACTGAAATTATTGATGATTTAGTGGACAGAAGCATAGTTCAAGGACAAGCAAAAGAAAATCAAGTTCGAGCAAGTGGACAAGGAAGAAGGGGAACTGATATAGAAAGAGAATTAAGAAATTTTAGAAAAGCTAATTCGAGGGGCGGAGGATTTCCAGATAGACCACTTGAAGGAGATGTCCCACGAGTTGTAGGACAAGATCCAGACCTCGAAGATAGGATTAATTTATTAAGAGAGAGATTTGAGGCTAGGCAAATAACACAAGACGAGAAAAACAGCGTTTTAGGAGCTCTCATGAACTTCGGAGTCAATGGTCAATATATTCCATTTAATGCTAGAGATTTATTGAGAATTACTAACACGGCTAATGATAAGGCACAAATAAATAGATTAAGGGATTTAATAAGAACTGATAGACGACCAGAAGTTCGAAAATTAGAAAATGAAATTATTTCACTCGCAGATAGATTTTTAAAATTAAAGAAACAAGAAAAAGACGACTCAAATAAAATTGCTAAATTAAGAAAATTTAGAAGATAAAAATAATATATTTAAGTAATATAAATGGCAAAGAAGAAACTACCAGCATCATTTGAACCAATTAAGAAGGGAGCAAAGATAAGTGAGGATGATAAAAAGAAATTAGAAACACACGGGAAGAACCACGGCAAACAACATATGGCATCTATGAGAATGAGTATTTTGAAAGGATCTACTTTTGATGAAGCACATAAAAATGCTAAATCAAAAGGATATAAATAAATATATAATATAAATATAAATGAGTTACATATTACAATCGAATGCTGAACCCTCAAAAATATTATATGTTGATAGCCGAGATGCTACAAATTACATGGCAACATCTCTAGGCGGATTTTCATTAACATCATATTTTCAGTATCTTTTAAAAGAAAAAATCGAAGTCCCAAGAAATCAACGAGCATTAATATCATTAAATAGTGCTACCATTCCTTATTCTTTTTATAATATTCGAGAAGGTATTAATAATAAATTAAAATGTAGGGCAACAAATGTAGATACTGGAGCTTTTATAGAAGCCACATTATCACTTAGTCCAGCTAATTATGACGCTTACTCACTGGCAACAACATTAGAAACATTTTTTAAAACTAATTTACAAGATCCCGCAAAGGCGATCACTTATGATATTCAGATTGATTATGATACAGATTTACAAAAATATAATTATAAGTTCACTAAATCAAATGATGCGGTGGCTACACCTAACATGAGAATTGATTTATTTTTTGATGATCCCTTAATAACACAAACACCACACATCGAAATGGGATTTAGAGAAGGTGAACCAAGAGTAGCATTATTACCCGCAACAGCTGGAGGTGGAACATTTGATACAACCTTAACTTCTGATAATGTGATTGATATAAATGGTTCAATTCATGGAGTTTATATAAGAACCAATCTTGTTAGTGATGGAACATTAGACACGCAATCTGGCACATTCTCAAATATATTAAGTAGAGTGCCAATAAATGTGAATGCTGGTGGAATGATATTCTCAACACCAAATAACGCAACTCACAAATCGATAGTTGATTTAAGAACAATTGATACATTAACAATCAGATTGACTGATGAAAGAAACAGAATTCTTGATTTAAATGGGTTACATTTTCAGATAGCTATTGCCATTGATTTCATTTATGCTAAAAGAAAAATTAATATTCCTATGGGATCTTTAAGATTAAACGACCATGGGGATTCCCATATTGACGATCATGAAATATTAGATAAATCTAAAATAAATAATTCAAGTAATAAGAAATAATTAATATAATATTATATTATAAAATGGGATTCTTTTCAAGACTGGGAAAACGATTAAGTGGCGGACTTCATGCTGGTGCTAGAATGGGACGCAAAGTTCTAGGACAAGTTCACAGAGTAGGAAAACAGATAGCGGAGACGGGTGAGAAAGTATTAAATACAATTGATAGAGTGCCAATTTTGGGTCAAGCTATTTCACCTATCTCGGGTGTTGTTCGGTCTGGGATTGGTCTAGTTAAAGATGTGAGTGCTGGGGCGAAAGCGGGTATAGATTTAATAGATAAAGGAGAAGCAATGCTAACAGCTGGAGAAACAGCTTTAAAATCGAAATTAGAGAAGGGGGAATCTGATGTTAGAAAAGCCGTTGAAGATACTAAATCAAATGTTAAAGTAGCCAAACGCATGGCGGGAATGTAAATTCTCATTTATTTAAGATAATTTTTAATTTCTTTTTTTTATATTTTATATATTATATTATATAAAATGAGCGATGTTGATATTTACAAAAAAGACATGAAACAACTTTATTTAAGAAAGAAAAATACTTTCAGATATTCTGTGAATTCCGCTGATGGTGAACCTACCGACTCATCTGGAGATTTTAGTTTCCAGATCCCACCCCTATCATTTACAAATAAGGACACGCAGTATTGTATGTTTAGATTGACGAGTGCTTATATAGTTCAAGACAGCATAGCTAATGCGGGGAAACGAGCATCCAATACTCTCGCATTTGATATTCCTTGTCTGTATGTTGATGTCCAAGGATTAGGCATCGCACCTAATAATACATCAACCAATTTAAATGGTCGCATAAGAGGTAATAATATGTTCTTTGTTCCTAATAAAGATGCTCTAATTAATTTAGTGGCTAATGGTCAATATCAAGTTATTTCTGGTGGAGAATATAATGGCTCTGATGTTGTATGTTCGAATCCCTCCGCACAGAAATTAAGATTTAGAATTTATGATGCCCAGCTAAATGATACTATAATTCCTAATGATGCCGATATTCAAACAATTCTCAATTTTGAGATTGAATTATTAGATATTGATTAAAAATGTTACATTTTCTAAAACTAAAATTATTTTTATTATTTTTATTTTCTCCCATTAAGTTATAAAATGGAAGAAAGCAGAGTTCACCCTCCCCAAGTTAATTATGATAATGTTTTACCCCTTGCCGTAGAAAGCCGTAGCAATCGCCGAGAGTTCTTGCCAGTTAATGGTCAGTCTTTCTCTAATGCTGGTGGTTCTACTATCTGTCGTATAGATGTTAATGCCGACTCTATGTTAGACGCAACGCATTCTTATTTAGAATGTGATATTAGAAATGATGCGGCAGCAACTAATTTCCTCGCCCTAGAGCAGTTCACCCCCGCATGGATACAGCGACTTAGGATCGAAAGTGGCGGAGTTGTAATTGAGGATATTAATGAATATTCACGCCTATTCTCTATGTTAAGTTTGTGCCAGTGCCCGAAGGAATACATTAAGAATAATTATTCTAATTTAGGATTATATAAAGAACAGATGTCTTGCGTCCAGCAAGGTGTCCAGCCAGTGGATGCTGGCGAGATGGCTTCTAGCGGTGGCTCAACGGGGCAAGCGGGCGGAGCTATAACCAAAGGCACACCGCCTACAACTGAACTGGTTTATAACATGAGTTCGGAGTGCGTCATTAATGGTATTGAAGGTGACCAAGTATCTGGTGTCCCCACGGCAGCAAATCTTAATAATCCGAGTGCCACTGGTCTGGCTAATGTCCACGCATTATCTCGCATTGCTTCTGGTTCTACTCGTAAGATGTGTATCCCGCTTGTTTCGGGATTCCTCAATATGGATAGATACATTCCATTAATTATGATGAATGCTGGATTTACAATCGAATTAACCTTATGCGATGCCAATCGTATTGGTATTACCCAGACGGAAACAGCGGGGGCAGCTCAAGGCGTCCAGATTGATAGTGCTTGGACTATCTCAAATGTTCGTTACATAGCCCACTTGATTGATATGGATAGAAGTTTCTATGATCGCCTCCGCATGGTTATGGATGGTGCTGGTGGTGTTCTCCAGTTGGCTGGACAGACATATCGCCACTACTCTGGGCTTATGGATGGTGCTGGTTCACAATATACAATTTCACTCCCCGCTCGTGTTAAGAGTGTAAAATCGATTTTCGGAACTTTTATTGCCTCCGCCCAAGTTGGTGTGAATACTAATTATGATAGTTCAGTTTTCCAGAGTGCCGATCTTCAGAGTTTCCGATTTGAGATTGGTTCTGTCCGTTACCCGCAGACGGATGTCCAGTGTAACGGCAGAGACCAGCAGTCCCAGAGGGAAGCTGAACTTGATAAAGCATTTGGCAAGATCGGTGATTACCAGCACCAGAAAGCATACGCACAGAAACATACCCTTAATGTCCAAGATGCCCGAGATGGTGAGACATGGGGCAAATCAACCCTATCTTCTTTCTTCGTAGGATATGACTTTGAGGCATTTAATCGTGTGTTACTCGAGCAAGGTATCGATACCGCCTCCCGCTCTCTCCCTATTAACTTCATCGCTACTAAGGGATTAACTGCGGGACAAGTCCGAGCGGACTTCTATGTACTATGTGACGCTATCTTCTACATTAACCTTGACGGCACTGCTTCTGTATCTGTTTAAATTGATAAAATACTTATTTAATAACTTTTTTTTTTATATCATTATATAATAAAATAATGGTAAAAATCACATATAAAGGAGAAAGCCGAAATGTCCCCGCTACATATCTAGCTGGGTTGAAAGGTAAAGAAAGACAAGCACAAATAAAATCTTTTTTCGAAGGTAAAGATAGACCAGAAACATCATTTAAATCTAAAAGAAGTGGGTGGGCTAAAAAATATGAGGATAAATATAAACATAAAATAACTGATAAAGCTTTCTTACATAAGAATATAATTTCGAAGAAAGGTGCTGAAGAGATTATCATGAAAGGTAAGGGTGCTTATTATTCGAGTGGATCACGACCTAATCAAACTCCATTTTCGTGGGGATATGGTCGTCTTGCGTCTGTTATTATGGGTGGTAAGGCTAGAAGATTAGATGCCAAGATATGGGACAAATATAATAAAATTGATAAGAAAACTAAAATAAAAAAATAATCTTTAATTATAATAATAATGGTTAAGGTTGATATAACTAAATCCCCTAGAAATGATAAAAGATTTATGGCAGTTTTTAGAAGTGATGATGGTAAGAAAATTAAGACAACGCATTTTGGTTTAAAAAATCCTAAAAAGGGAACATTTATAGACCATCAAGATACAAAATTAAGAGAGAATTATTTAAAAAGACATAGGAAGAATGAAAACTGGAAAGATCCAATGAGTGCTGGAGCATTAAGTAGACATATATTATGGAATAAATCAACTCTGAATTCTTCGATTGAGGATTATAAAAATCGTTTTAAACTAAAATAAAATATATTATATATAATATAAAATGTGGGGAGAAATATTAACCAGTATCGGATTACCTATTGGACTCGGTGTGTTTTATGGTGCTATGTATAAGTGGGGTTGGGAGAGTTCGAGAAAAGCTCAAGAGGAAAAAATAAATCACATGATAAAATTATTAGATGGAGAAAATCAAGATTTAATAAATCAATATGAAGAACATTTAGAAAAGTTAAGAAATCATAAAATCAGAAAAGGTTTAAGAGTTTTAGATGAAGCAGATAAAGTTATAAAAGAAGTTGATGAACTTGCGGAAAAATTAAATTAAAATAAATATATATTAAAGTATATAAATGGTAAAATCGAATGAGACTGAAAATTATTATAATCTTGAGAACCCTTTTTGTGTGAATTCTAAATATGGTGTAAGAATAGGATTAGGCAAAGATCCAAGACATAATAAAAGATGTGGAAAAGAAAATGTTTTTCAAGCTAAAAATGAAACCAATGGAAATACATATTTAATCAATCCCACAGATGATAAGATGTCTTATACAATCGGAACTGGTATAGAGAAGGAAATGACTGATATTTCTAAATATGATTTCGAAGTTCCAGCTGAAGTTTTAAATGAAGGTAGAAGTGATGGAAAGAAAATCCATAAAGAAGGTCTACCATTATCATTTATACAAATCAAATCAGAAGAAGAAGGAGTTGAATGGTATAAGATACATTATCCCAAAATACCAGATGACCTACTTCCCATTATAGCTCGTTACCATTGGGGAGATCCTATAACTAAAAAATCTGTTAAGAATGAGAAAAAGAAATTAAAAAAGAAGCAACAGAAAACCATGGGAGGGTTAATACATAAAAGAGCTGAAGAGGGGAAATCATTTAGTTTAACATTTGATTAAAATTATTAATATTAAGATTATAATAATATATATATATTTAATATAAAATGAGTTTGTTTTTTAATACCCAGAGAAATAACAGCGAAGGAAATTACAGACATATAGGCGACCCCGATATGGATAAAGTAGCACCAAATCGTGCCCATTGGGAAAGAGATGATTATGACCCTTTAAGACTAACTGGAAAAGGAACTGGAGTCCACCCAGTGCCAGTTTATAAGTTTGAGACTATTGCTTTTCCAGAACTCCAGAAATTACAGAGAAGGGCTGATAGTAGGCATCAAGTTTTAGAAAATCGAAGGCACGATAGATTTAATCATACCCACTCGGACTTTTTTACTGATAGGGCTTTGAATTAAAGAAAAATTATTTTCTATTAAGTAATATAATGTTTAAATGTTGTTGTTGGTGGGGTTTTGGTTGTTGTGTGCGTGAATTTACTGACGATTAATTTTGACGCTCAATAAAATATATAAAAAAATATATAAAAAAATTAAATTATTCTTTTCTTTAAGGATTATCATTTGGAATTAAATCCTCATTATTATCCTCATTATCATTTTGATTTTCATTTTCTTCTGATTTAGGATCTGGAGGTGGATCTCTTTTACAATCACACAAATAGCAATTATCAGAGCATCCGAGCCTACAATGGATTCCGCATCGGCTCTGCCACACTACCAATAATAGTGACCCAATAGCCCCAAGAATTAATACAATTGACCCAGCAAACTGGTCTATCGACATTTTTTCGATTTCGATTACATCACTCTCGCTCATGTTTATCTTATTAATCTACAGATATTTTTTTCGATTTGTCTTTTTTAGGATTTTTAATTTCATTTTCTTTAAGTCCTACATCAGCTTTTTTATCACACGCACATTCTTCCCAAAAATCGATTTCTAGTTCATTAGTATCATAACCACATTCATTAAGTGCCAATAATATTATTGAAAATGTTTCTTCATCAACTTTAAGGATCGTCATTTATAATATATGATATTTATTATTTTCATGAATAAATAAGAATTTTAATAAATCATTAAAAAGAAAATTTAAGATATTTATGAATTATGATATTTATAAGGGTATATATGATAAATGAGAAAACTCCGTCATAAATGTATTTTTTTATTATTTTTTTATAGTCGTATTATGGTCTGTTTATAAAAACTTAATTCTTCGATTAAACTTTGTTTTATTTTTAATCGTCATATCTTTTCCGAATTCGAATTTAGGCTTAACCGCTAGAAGGTTAAAATCTACACCCTCGGGATTATCATATAAATAATTATATAATTTTATCACATCGCCCCCGAACTCCTCATTGGCTTTATGAATAATACAATCATTAGGGATTCCTTTCATTCTTACATGGTAACCATAAATAGCTTTTCCGTCTTTATCTTCTGATTTTAATTTATCACAATAACATTTTTTACCCAGAAAGACGCTGTCTATTGCGTGGATCTCACCCTCTGCCCCGTCTAAATCGAAGTCAGTATGAAATTGTCCCATATCATTACCTATGAGATCCCTCCCATATATTTTCTTAAACTCATCACCCAGAGGCTTCACATTCTCACTATCAATATGAATTGAGTCGGTGTCCGTGATATACATTTTATAATTTAAATCTTCAGCGAGGCTCATAACCTCATTCATTATTCTTTTACTCATAGATAATATCTCAACCCCGCAGTGGACATTATTAAAATGCGTGTCTATTGATTTAATTTTTTCGACTTTAAACATTTTTTTATTGTCGCATAAGGTCATCGTTTTTATATTATTATAATGAAGATTTATATATTTATCAACCTTCTCAACAGCTATATATTCTTTATCACTATCAATTGGTTTCATAAATGATTTACCATAAGACGAGTTCATGAGTTCTTTGAAGACCATTTGAATTGGGTTTTTCTGTTTTTTATATTTTACTCTTTCATTAAATAAATGTCTCATAGTCTCTTTGATTTTATCATTATGTCCCTCATCATAATAATAACCTTTGATAAATTCATATTCGATTTTCATGAATTTTGTTACATCTTCTAAACCAGTTTTATCTAAAAATATAATATGACCCTCAAGTTCATTTGTAAAGTTTCTGATCCCCTTATCAGTTAAGACAGAAGCCATCGGGAAGTGATAATGTTTATTAACTTTTTTAATTCTTACTTGAATATAATATCCGTCTGCTGTATTTTTTATTTGTTCGAAGTTTTCAATCACTTTTGGTGCTCCTTTTAAAAACCCTTTCATTCTATTCATAGCCGAGGGGTATAATGATACTGCGTCAAAGTCACTTATTTTACAATTCGATTTTCTTTGTTTTTTATTATCACAAGTCATGGTGCGTCCGCCCACCACACATTTCTGGATAAAATGCCGTGGCACACCGCTTAACATTTTCACATCATCATAACAGCCTCTGCGGATCAGATAATCATTAGACATAGAAGCTAGAGATATATAATTATTAATGTCTTGTCCAGTTGCCTCTTTAACAAGTTTATAAAATGTATTATATCCGTCTCTTAATGTGAGACAATCCATATAACAATACTCTCCCGAATATTTTAAGATATTAATAGTCTGATCCTCATTTATACAATTCCATTTTTTACAATTATTTAAATATTCTTTTCTCTCATTTTCTTTAACATGTGATAAACATATTTCGATTGGGATATGTATCTGATTTACTTTTTCCTCTGTGTATAAACTATAAGGTAGGATCTCTTTCTGATTTTTTAAATTAAAACATTTACCGAATTTCCCTAAACCCATATTAATCATTTTTAGTGAGTCCGTGATTTTTAGATAGATTATTTTATTTTTATAATAATATAAACATGAAGCCGTCATAAGACCGCTCCCGCCTTTCTCTATTGTTTTTAATCCATAAAATAAATGTTTCATTAAAAACCTAAAATCATATCCACAATTGTGGGCTATTAAGTTCACATATTTTTTACCCTTCATCATTAATTCAACACTTTTCTTATTATAATAACTTACTTCACCAGTTGCTCGATCCTTATATCTAACTTCTTCTTCTTCTTCTGAATTTTTATCAATACCCCATCTATCGCATACATCATTCAAAAATGCTTTTCCGCTTTCTTCACCCCAGAAGCCTTTTTTATGATAATCACTAAATAAACAATAGGGCTTGTGATTAACTGATATTTCGTCATCTCTAGCCGTTGTGGTCTCATAATCAAAAAATATTGTTTTTAAATTCTCACCTATACTCTCTTTTGGCTCTGGATTATCTTGTGTATTTGTTTCTTCATCATAATCTAGAGATCCGAATTCATCAACTTTTTCATGATATATTGATTTATAAAGATTTTCATGATACTTAATATCAGTTAAAAATTCTTTTTTATTATCATATAATATTTTGATTAATTTATAACTATCGATAAATCTATTCTTTTTTCTTTCATAATTAGGCTCACCCTTTTTATTGTATTTTTTAATGCTCACGATTTCATTAAAATTTTGTAAATCTTTTACTTTATGATAATTTATAATTGAATATGATGTATATTCAGTGGGTTCAATTAAGAAGGCATGACTATTGATGTTGCCTATTTCGATTTTAGGATGTGACGGGTCACCATAATACAATCTTTTTTTCTCATCTTTGATATACCTTAAACAGATATAAATCCCTAGGGCTTTTGATAAAACCTTCAGATCCTTATGAGGTATTGTTCGATTTCTCACAAGGTGCTTGATTGATTTTATGTCGATTCCCTTATTAATTAATGCGTGGCATATACAATTCTCCTCATAAACATTATCATACATTACTTCTTCTTCATGTTTAGTATAAATCTGATACCTCCCTAAATCTATCTTATCTAGATTATGATTATACCCGAAGAATGCCACCCCGTTTTGTTGATTACTAGCTGGTTCACCTA
>Ga0209336_10001096_pt1 | contig 13279 bp, 19 predicted proteins | sample LinPmetageLP32_FD_184042 | JGI IMG/M metagenome (GOLD analysis project Ga0209336, IMG submission 184042) | Marine viral communities from the Pacific Ocean - LP-32 (SPAdes) (version 2) | ecosystem: Environmental > Aquatic > Marine > Oceanic | place: Pacific Ocean | collected 2009-08-23 | reverse complement strand
CAAGAAAAATTTCTAGGCAATAAAACAGAATATGGCAACAGCTGAATCACTAGCAACAACAGAAACTATAAATGGTAAAAGATACTATAATATAGGAGAAGGTAAAAAATACCCATCAGTAACAACTATCTTAGGTGCAATGACTGATAAATCAGGAATTGATAAATGGAGAAAGAGAGTAGGAGATAAAGAAGCAGATAGAATTTCTAAATTTTCTGCTAATAGAGGAACTGTAATGCATCAATTCTGTGAATACTTTTTAGGTTCAGAAAAGGAAACTGTTAGAGAAAGATTAATGGAGGCGCAAACTCTCATAGGCCCTTTTGTTAAGGAAAATGGTTTTACAGAAGAAGAAACGAATATAGGTAGAAAACTCTTTTTTAATTTTTATAACAATGAATGTTTTGATCGTATAGCAAAGGTAGTGTCTATAGAAGATACATTACATTCACCTCAGATGGGTGGTTATGCAGGTAGAGTTGATATTATTTATGAGAATAAGAAAGCTCATCTAGTCGTCTTAGATTTTAAATCTTCAAAGAAACCTAAAAGAGAAGATTGGATTGAAAATTATAAAATGCAAATTGCTGCTTATTCATTAGCGTATTGGGAAATGAATGGTGTTAAACCAGAAGGTGGTGAAATTTGGATTAGTAATGAGGCTGATGCATTTCCCCAGGTTTTTGAATTGTCATTTGATGATATAACTAAATATGGAAAAATGTTTTTAAACCTAGTAAAGCAATTCCACGAAAAGTATCCATTAAGAGAGAATATATAAAAAAATAATAAATTAAATGGCAATCAAATCATTTAAGGATTTTATAACAGAAGAATTAGATCATGTTAGACATAAAAAAGTTAAACATGTAGAAGATCATGACCCTGAAGATGGTGTAGATAAAGAAGCTGAAGCTAATGCTGAAGAATATTTACAAAAGGTAGAAGAAGAATGTCCTAGATGTGGCGAGCATGGCGACGAATGCCAATGTGAAGAAGATGATCCGTGGTCAACTCAGAATTATCATAGAGTACCTAAAGGGACAGAACATAAAGCAAAACCTAAACAAGAATTTAAAAAATAAAAACAATGAGTAAATTTAACAATTTTTTCAGCACGCATGGAATTAAGATAGTGTTAGTATTATTATTACTAAGTTATTTTAAGTCATGTAGTATTGATTCAGAAGTAGAAAGAATAAAAAAGGAACAAAGAATATTAACTACAGAGATTGATACCTTATCATCTCAAATAGTAAACAAGGAGGAAATGATATATCTTATTAAAACCGTACCTGCTTGGAAAACTCTAAGAATTGAAGAAATTTCTGATAAAGAAAGAATCTCTATCAATGCATTAGAAGAAAAAGAAGACTAAATGTGGCTAGTAGAGTACCTATAATTCCAGGAGTTCCAACTCCAAGTGATCCACAATGTTCATTAACATATTGTGGTAGAATAATCGCTCAGGTAGATTGTATTAAATACATAATGCAAGGTACTACTGCATGCATAGACATACAGTTATTTGGTTCAAACGATTTACCTTTAAATTTAAATAACTTCTGTGATATTCATATTCAATTAACAAACGAATTAGAATGTGTTATTGCTAATTTCTGGTACCCAGATATTCCTTCAGGATCAAAAGGCTATCTTTTAGATATTTTACAATTTACAGATACTTCCGGTGTAATACATAATGAAGGACTAATAAGAATATGTTTATCTGCTGATTGTACTAAAGTAAGCCCAGGTAATGTATTTGCAGAAATACTTTTAACTGAATGTGGAGGTGGAAATACTGGAGATCCTACTGGGGTAGGACCAACTGGGACTCTTCCTACTGGTTCTGTTGAGGTTTATGGAATACCTTGCTTATGGGTAGCAACTATTCTTGAATCCAAGATTAACAAAAACGGTGGAGCCACAGGGTGTGGTACAGGTGGTTTTGTAACTGGAGTAATATAAATAAAAATATGAGAACATTTAAAGAAAAAATAGTACATTTAAGTATCATTGGAATATTTGTTAGTTTATACTTTTTAGTAGCTACAATTTCAATGATTAATTCTGTGGCATTTTTTGACCTAAGTCATAGTGGATTAATGTCCTGGTCATTAGCTATAGGATTTGAATTAGGAGCTGCTGCTTCTCTTGCTGCTATAATTATTTTAGATAAAACTAATAAAACAATGGTATGGAGTTTATTTTTACTTCTTACTGCATTTCAGATGATGGCAAATTCGTTTCATGCCTTTATAAACTTAGAAGATTATATGGGATGGATAGAACTCTTCGGATTAGAAGAAGAAGAACCATTATTTCAAAAAAGAATCTTATCTATCGTTAGTGGTGCCGTCTTGCCTGTAGTAGCTTTAGGATTTATTAAATCTCTTACAGATTATATAAGACCTGAAGAAACTGTTACTGAGGAAGAAGTATTCACTGAATTAGATAAACTTAAAAAAGAAACTTCGGAAAATACGACCGAAGAGATCAATGATCAACCAAAGGATGTTATAGGAAAGGTTATTGTGGATTCATCAAATATATCTGAGGAAACCGAAGATGATGTAGAAAAAAAAACTGAAACCGAAGCCGAGAGGTTAGACAGAATCAGTAAGACGAGAGTCCATCATGTTGAAAAAGTACTTAAGAAACCTAATGAATCTTTCAATACAAAGCTAAACAATCCCGCTGCGACTAAAAAAGTATTTAAATATAAACCTTAATTTTTAAAAGGTAAAAAAAAATATTCGCAATGCCAGCTAGAACATATGATGACGAAGTATTCCGTCAAAAGAGAATTGTCAAAAACCCAATAAAATTTAATATATCATTAAACGAAGAACAGAAACTTGCAAAAGAACAAATTTTAAATAGCACAGTAACAATATTAGCAGGTAAAGCAGGTAGTGGTAAAACATTATTAGCTTGCCAAGTAGCATTAGATGGACTTTTCAGAAGACACTACGAAAAAATTATAATCACTAGACCAACAGTTTCAAAAGAAGAAATTGGATTCTTACCTGGTGATCTTCATCAAAAAATGGATCCATGGGTTCAACCGATTTATCAAAACATGTATTTACTTTATGGTAAAGAAAGAGTAGAACCTTTTATAAAAGAAGGAAAGATAGAAATTGTACCTGTCGCTTTTATGAGAGGTCGAACATTTTTAGATAGTTGTGTTATTGTTGATGAGGCACAAAATGTTACTATGTCTCAGATGGAAATGATTGCGACAAGAATAGGTTTAAGATCTAAAATGATTGTATGTGGAGATGATGGTCAAGTAGATTTAAAAAATAGAAGGGATTCTGGATTTAAGTTTTTATATAATCAAGGAAAAAAGATAAAGAATGTTACCTCTATAACTTTATTTGAAAATCATAGAGATCCAGTAGTAGATGACTTAATCGAAGTCTATGAAGAATACTATGAGAAACGAGGAAAGAATAAATAAATCAAATAAACAATATTATGACAATAAAACAAGGATCTCGCGGGGAAGAGGTTAAACAAATACAAACCTATTTAGGATTGGCTGTAGATGGTAACTTTGGACCAAAGACACATGGTAAAGTTTGTGAATGGCAACATAATAATGGTTTAACTGTTGATGGTGTTGTTGGCCCACTTACATGGAATGCTATGGGATTAGCAACTACTGATAATTCAGAGCTTACTTATGAAACTGAAAACGGTTTAATAATTCATAAACATTTTTTACCAGATAATGAATATATGACAGGAAGTAAACCTGAATATGTTTTCTTACACCACACAGCAGGTTGGAATAATCCTTATAGAACAATTGAACATTGGGCTGGTGATGATCGCGGTAAGGTTGCTACAGAATTTGTATTAGGTGGACAATCTATTAAAGGTAATGATAATCAATATGATGGGGAATTATTGCAAGCTATGCCACAAGGTGGTTGGGGTTGGCATCTAGGAACAGGAAGAAGTCATATGCATAAAAACTCTGTAGGAATAGAAGTAAATAATTTTGGATGGGTAAAAGATGGCAAAACATACGCAGGCACTACAGCTGCTGCTAGTCAACTTGTTACTTTAGCTAAACCGTTTAGAGGATATAAAACATGGCATCGTTATTCTGATAAACAAATTAAAGTATTAAAAGATTGGATACTTTGGATTGGTGAAAGGGATAGTATTGATGTTAGAGCCGGTTTACCTGCTCTTATTAAAGAAAAAGGTGCCGATGCGTTTGAATATAATGAAGATGTAAAGAACGGTAAAGTTAAAGGATTATGGACACATACAAATGTTCGTACAACAAAAGTTGATATGTTTCCTCAACCTGAATTAATGGATATGTTAGTATCATTATAAAAAATCTTAAACAATTTTTAATAAATGTATATAATTAATTAATCAAATAAAAACCAAAACAAAATGAAAAAACTATTTACACTTTTATTAGCAGCTACATTACTTGTGGCATGTAATAATACCAAAACTGAAAAGACTAATACAACGACCGAAATGAATAAGGTTGAAATTTTAGTTACAAATTCAACAGATCAAATTGTATCTATTACTGCAACTTATGGAATTGATACAAAGGGCCAAGTATGGAATATTAATCCAGGTGATTCTGCTACTATCGCATCTAACTGCAGTGCTTCTGGTAGAACCTTACCAACCGAATGTTCCGAATTTCAAGCTCAGTTATTACCAGTAGGTGGATCTGGAAATCCTTCAACTGGAAAATTTAGCTTATCGTATCAACTAGAGCCAGGCAATCAATTAAAATGTATTGATTGGAATGCTTATGGTTCACCGATGGAATCTACAATTTATTCTTTAGATACAGATTGGAAATACACATTAACATGGGGAAGTAATCCAGCTAACCAAACAGGATGGCCAATTAAAAATACCGTAGAGATAAAAGATGCTACATGTACAACTACCGCTGTAACTGGTGGTACTGGATTTAAATGTGAGTAATTGACACAATGTCATACCTAAACATAGAAAGATGACAATATTTCCGAAAAACCGTGCTACTTCACTTATGGCACGGTTTTTTCAGTATATTAATTAAATAAGGAATAATCCTTGTTATAACTAAAAAATAATTAAAACTATGTTTACATTTAAATCAAATTTTGATGAGATCCTAAAGGACCATCCGTTTTGGGGAGAATTAGATAAAATTAAAAATCCCTTTAAAGAATACCACTTCGATAAAGAAGATGGTAAATACATTTTAGAAATGCCAGTTCCTGGTTTTGATAAAGAAGATATTAAAATTAAACTTATTAAGAATGACCTTAGTGTTGTAATTGAAAGTGAAGATAATCAATGGACCCCACCTTTAAATAAAAGGTTTGGTTTACCTGATGATTTTGATAGAAAGAAAATTAAAGCTAAAGTAGAAAAAGGTATACTATATGTTACTATACCAACCAAGAAAGATTTAGAAAATGATATTGAAATATTGTGAAACTAAATTAATTAAAGGTATATAATAATAAACAAATTTATAAATTATGTCACAAGAAACTAAAGAGACTCAAGAAATGAATCAAGGACAAGCAGTTAACGTTCTTATTCAAGCTGCAAGGATTGCTCAACAGAAAGGTGCATTTACATTAGAAGATGCTGAAATGGTATCAAAAGCTATTAAAGTTTTTGTTCCACCAACAGAAGCAACTGAAGGTAATGATCCTGTAGAAAATACAGAAACAGAAACACCAACCGAGCCAGTAATTCAAGCTGTGAAGTAAACTTACTTACTAACAACCTTAAAGAGGGAGGAGAAATCCTCCCTTTTTTAGTCAAATAAATAAAATAAAAATAAGTGAGGAGAAGTAGAAAGGTTACTATTTTACCAAAAACCATTAATAGAAGAGTTAATAAAATTGTGCCTAAAAATTCTAGGAGAAGTTTAGGTGTGTCAATTAATTCAAATATTAATAATTCGCATACAGAACTAGGTAAAAATAGTTCACACTTAATGAAAGAAATAATATTTGTTGCTTATTATACAAAAAATACTCCGTATGAAAATGAAGCAAAAAAATTAGAGGCTTCATTAAAAAACCTTAATCTTATATATGACATAGTAGGAGTTAATGATTTAGGTGGATGGCAGGCAAATACTAGATTCAAGGCTAATTTTTTACAGCAAATGCTATTAAAACATAAAGATAAAAATTTAGTATATGTTGATGTTGATGCAGTCGTACATTCTATTCCTATTCTATTTAAGGATTACAAATATGATATAGGTATTAGGTACCAAGATTTTAGATGGAAAACAAATGAATGTTTAAGTGGTACTATATTTTTATCTAACAATGAGAAGGTTATGAGATTATGTAAAGAGTGGGAGAAGATAAACATAAGAGAGAAAAATAATAATTCTAATTTAGAGCAATGGAATTTAGGAGCTGCTATTGATTTATTAAAACCATCTTTACAATTAAGTGTAATAAATATACCACCAGAGTATACTTTTATATTTGATAGCATGAAAAAATTATATCCTAAAGTTAAACCTGTCATTGAACATTTCCAGGCAAGCAGGCAAAATAGACACAGAAGATGAAAAGGAGAAGAATACGGAAAGTTATAATTAATCCTTTAAGGTCAGCTAAGTCTAAAAAGCCTGTTACTATTGCTCCTAAGATAGGAATACAGAAAAGACCTATTGCTAGTAGGAGAAGTGCTGAAGGTAAAGGGTATGTAATAACCCCAGAGCTTTATTATAATAATGAAGATTTCCATAATAATTTACCAACCAATGATAAAAAGATTAAGTTTTTAAGATCTTTAGATTCTTATTCACAGAATGAATTTAATAAAGCAAAGGATTTAGGTATTCCTATAATAAATATGGTTTTCTTTGGTCATTGGGGTTGGGTTTTCAGTCATATGACTAAAATTTATGAAGAACATGCTCAAGGAAAATATAAAATTATTTCTTCTGTGTGGCCATTAAAAGGTTGTGATGTATATCAGTATTGGAGAATTGGAAATAATCATTCAAGAAACTTTTTAAATGGAATTGGATTGCGCAATAAGAATCATGAATCATTTTCTAAAGGAATTCAAATGTTTCATGATAGCCCTTATCATGAGAGTAGATTTAATACCTCATTTAAAATTAATTTTTTAGATTCTTATCATTCTCTTTTATGCACATCAAAAGAGCAATACGATTGGATTAAAAATAACAATTATCACCAACACCCCTTTTATGCACCCTTAGGTATAGATAATAGATTTAAAGAGAAGCCTAAAACTTCAATAAAAGGTAAAATTAAATTAGGATTTATTGGTAGAATTTATGGATGTGGGTTTAAAGGTGAAAATAGATTTATACAATTAGCGTCAAAATTAGATAAGAATAAATTTGAATTTATCTTTTTATCTCCTAATGCATCTAACGTCATTGGTAAAATAAGAGACTTAGGATTTACCGTTACACAGACTTCAAGTAAAAGTAATAAATTTTTAGATACATATAAAAGTTTAGACGTTACTTTAATATTAAGTATTAATGAAGGTACACCTTTACCTTTAATAGAATCTCTTAAGCTAGGTCATACTGTAATATCTACTAATGTTGGTGAGGCTCCAGTTCATTTAGAAAAAAAATATTTATTTGATAAAAATGGACCAGACGTAGAAAAAATTGCTAAAGTGTTAAATAACATTTATGATAATAGAGATATTTTATTAAATAATAAATCAAATAATGTTAGAAAAGTAAAAGATTTAACTTGGAAAAATTTTAGTGAAAAAACTTTTAAAGTTTGGGATAAGATTATTTTAGAAAAAATAAACACAACACCTATGCACCTTATTAAAAAGCATATTACTTTTTTATCCTGGCATAATAGCTTACCAGGATTTATTAAAAACCTTTATAATCAATTAAACTTACCTAAAAGTTTTATTTCAGTAGAGCATATTAAACCACCTAGTCTTTATGACAAAAACTTAATGAATAAAAATAATTCTTTTATTGAATCTGATATTCATAAACTTATAAAAAAATTAAAAGAATTAGGTAGTACTCATTTAGTTGTTTGGAATGGAGAATTTAATGATAATGAAAGAGGGTTTCAAGTTAACTATATAAATTCTATTAAAAGATATACGGATATAAAAATTGTATATACTGAACATGGTTGGTTTCCTCAGAACAAAACATTTATGATAGATCCTGAAGGTACTAATGGTTCATCATCTATTGCAAAATCAAAAAACATTCCTAACATTTCATCTAATGAAGATCTAATTAAACTTCGTGAGTATGATGGAATGGCAATAGATCCTAATGAAAGAGATTACATATATGTACCTCTTCAGCTTAACACTGATACTCAGATTGTTAATCATTCACCGTTCTTTAAAGATATGAAAGATTTAATAGAACATGTCGCTAAGTTATTTACAAAAAAAATAATTATTAAAGTTCATCCTAAAGATACTCCATTAAATAAGAGAAGGTATAAGGATGTATGCAAAAAATTCTCTCATATAAAATTTGTTGATGACTTGAATAATATAGGTTGGTGTAAGCATGCAGATAGAATGGTTGCAATAAACTCTACATCCATAAATGAAGCTCTCTTATATGGAAAACCTGTTATGACTTATGGGATTAATAACTTTTATGATAAAGGAGTAACATATACTATTAAAGATATTAAAGATATTAATTATCAAAAAGATTTTTTACAATATTCCCCTAATAGAAAACAATGCAAAAATTATATTAACTTTTTACTTTCTAAACAATTTAAAAAAGATAATCCTGATATGAAAACTGCAATAACATATTTTAAATAAAATGGAAAATCAATATCAATCTTTTACTGCTACGCCTGATGAGTTTATCAAAGAGCTTAAGCATGCTATTCACAATAATAATCCTATGTCTTTAAACAGAATAGGAGATGGTGAAATTGCTATTCTGAAAAGAGAGCCTAATATTCATACCTGGGAAGCTTCTAAGACTTGGGGATATGATAACGTTATGGACTTAGTAGAAGATATGAGAAAGGTAATTTTGGAAAGTATACAGTATAGTGACTGGTTAGGTGTGATTGGCCCAACGCCTTTTATTAAAAATTGGCATAAAGATGGTACAGTAAAAGATAACTGGTATTTAGATAAAAAATATATTGAAGAGTCTGGTAGAGTTAAACCAATTAAAGCAACTGATGCATTTATACCAAGATCATTTCAGTTAGGAAATGTTTATGAATTAAAGAAAATTTTAAAAGGCATTCCTATTGCTATAGTTTCACCTGAAACAGAAGGCCTTAAAGCAAATAGGCTTGAAGAAGTTCTAGGATGTAAAATTAATTATGTTTCAGTTCCAGGCCAAGTTAATTTTAATAAAAGAAAAAATATCATAGAAAAGATTACGAATGTTAAGGAGCACGTTGTTCTAATTGCATGGTCGGTATGGTCAAAAGATTTATCTACACTTTTATATCAACATGGTAAAGTTTCCTTAGACATGGGAGCTGTTATAGCTACTTGGGCTGGTAGAGATACAAGGTGGGATTTTAGAAAAGGCGCACCACATGCACATTGTTTTATTTCACATAAAAGTTAAAAGAATGAATATAAATCAATATTATGTACCAGGGCATTGGGAACTTGGGATAGAAAAAAACTTATTAAGTAAATATAATGATGTTAATAAACCAGCCTTTTTTTATTCTACTTTGTCATTAGAGTATATACTTAAGAATCATTTAGGGCCAGCTGTATTAATTGTTAACAATAATATTTTACCTATAGAAAGAAACATAGAAGCAGTAAGATTAAAAAAAGATTTATATTTCATAAGTACATCAAAATTAATGTCAAATTACTTAGACTTTTTAAAGTTGAGTTATGTAGAATTTCCATGGGGTACTCATACATTAAAGCCAATTGCCCAGCCTAAAGGAAATTCGGTTTATTTTTATGGAGATGCCTCTAATAGAAATCTTTATGGTTATCATATTATTTCAAAGATAATGAAAGAGCATTTTCCTCATCTTAAATTAATTGCAACATGTCACCCTCTCAATCAACCATTAAATAATGGACTGAAAGATGGTTTTATAAGTTATGATAAAAAAGAATTAGAGGAAATATACAGAAAAGTCTTTATTGGAATAAGATTAACTAGATTTGATGGTGGTGCATCTACTGTTCAAGATTTAGGCTTAAGAGGAATTAAATGTGTTTGGAATGGTGGATCTCCATCTGCTTTATCATATTCATCAGAAGAAGATATAATAAATCATATTAAAAATGAAGAAGAAGCAATAGGTTCTATAGATAATGATACATCTAATAAATCTAAAGATTTTTTAGACATAACCAAACCAAAGTATAAATATATGTTTGATCTTACTACTTACCAGGATCCTATTAATTCACCTAAATTATTTAAAAATGATAAACCATTAACAGTAGAACCATATAATAATTGGTGGGACGAAAGATATAATCTAAATAAAAAGTTAAAAGTATAATGATAGAAAGTATTAAAAAGATTTTAGAAAAAGAAATTGAAGCTATAGGAAATATTCCTTTAGATAATAAATACGAAAAGGCGGTTAATATAATTAGGAATAAAGTTCACGGCTCTGGTGGTAAATTAGTAATATCAGGTATGGGTAAAGCCGGTCAGATAGGATTAAATATTTCAACTACATTTAGTTCAACAGGTACGCCTTCTGTTTATTTACATCCTAGCGAAGCACAGCATGGAGACCTAGGAATACTACAAAGAGATGATGTATTGATTTTACTTTCTAATTCAGGTAAGACTAGAGAAGTATTAGAATTAATTAAATTATCACGAAACCTTTTCCCAAAGATACATATAATTAGTATAACTGGTAAAAGAGATAGCGAATTAGCAAAAGAATCAGATGTTTGTTTACATATAGGCAACGCTGAAGAAATTTGCCCATTAGGATTAACACCTACAATTTCAACAACTCTTATGACCGTTATGGGTGATATACTTGTAGTAGAAACAATGAAGAAGATTAAATTTACAAAGAAAGAATATTCTAAAAGACATCATAGTGGATATCTTGGTCAAAAAAGTAAAGAAGAATCAAAATCTCCCCCAGGTAGTTTATTAAATGAATTACCTCCATCAGATTATCAAATGGGAAACTAATGAATAAAGTAATTGCAATCATACCAGCAAGATGGGGATCAACCAGATTACCTGGTAAACCTTTAGCAGATATTAATGGTAAGCCAATGATACAATGGGTTTATGAAGCTGTAAAGAAAGCTAATGTTGACAAAGTTATTGTCGCAACTGATAATGCACTCATCATAGAAGCTGTAAATGATTTTGGTGGTGAAGCTGTTTTGACTAATGTTAATCACCAAACAGGTACTGACAGAGTTTTAGAAGCTTATGAAAGATATAAAGATGAGTATGATTTTGTAATTAATGTCCAGGGAGATGAACCTATTATTAATGAAGAAGATATTAATAATCTCATCGGTGTTTTAAAACGTAATAAATTTGCTATATCAACTCTTATAGGGCAAATTACAACAAAACAGAAAACAGATAGAAATACAGTTAAAGCTATTGTTGATGAACAGGAAATTATAATGTTTACTAGGAGTCCTTTGTTCGGATCTCCTCTGTTTATTAAAAGACACATTGGAATTTACGGATTTAGTCGAGAAATGACAGAAAAGATTAACAAAAATATAATGATTGAAACTTCAAATGAAATCGTTGAAAACTTAGAACAAATAAGATGGGCAGATAATGGAATTAAATTTGGTTATGCTCGAGCTGCTGGTTTATATAAAGGAATAGATACACAAGAAGACTTAGATTTTGTAAGAACATACTTAAACTAATCATTAAAAATACATATAATAATAAATGGACTTTATAATTAAAATACTTAGAAAAATTAGATCTTGGTTTTTACCAAAGCACAAAGGAGCATTTGAGTATTCTCCTGAAGGTTTTATTAAAGCTAGGCGATGGGCAAAGAATCAAGCTCATCCTAAATTACCAGACCACCCAACACAATCATTATGGGACTTTGTAAATTCTAATTGGATAGATTCAGAATATAAGCTAAATGAAATTAATAAAGTTAAAACAAATGATAACTAATCCATATAATTAATAATGGCAATGGAAGGTAAACAAATGAATGTTGATTTAGATTCAACACAAGAAATAATTTGTGATGAGTGCGGTCATAATGTATTTAGGCCAGCTTTCTTTTTAAGGAAAGTAAGTAGGTTTATTTCACCAGATGGTCAGGATAGGCTATTACCATTAGATACAATGGAATGTAGCAAATGTTTAAATATTAATAAAGAGTTTACAGCAGTAACACCGAAACCTAAAACAAAAACAAAAACTAATAATTTAAAAGATGGCAAAGACAATTAAAATGGACAAAAAATATGCATCTCAAGTAGGGCCTCTAGGTTCTAAAGAAGAGCAAGAAGCATTAGCATCTGAAGTAATTGATACTAATCCTCGTAAGATGAGTGAAATTATTGCAGATAAACAAGAAGCATTAAAAAAGAATGAAGATTTACTTAGATCTCTACAGACTAATGAATATGATATTCCAATGTCTTCACCTAGACTTTATAAACAATTAATGAAGTTTTTAGAAAAAGATGCTGAATGGGGTCATACAACTGCAACAGGTTTAGTAATGTTATATTCTAATCTTAAAGAAAATGCTAAAGCAGTTCAAGCTAAAGACTGGGATGGCGTTGTTAAATTAAGAGGTACAAGTATTACTATCTTATGGACAATGGTAACATCTATGAAAGGTAAAGGATTCTTTGAAGCTAGAAATTTTATTGAATTAATGGCTGCATTTGGCCAAGATCTTTCTACAGTAGTACAAAAAGTACATGAAGATAACTCAGAATTAAGAGCAAATCATGTAAAGTTATCTGAATTAGATAGTGAAGTTAATAAACCAGATGTTATTCTTGATGTATCAATTAATGAATACAATAAAGCTGAAGAAGGATTAACTGATCTGATGAATGAAGTTGATCCAGTTGTAGAAACAGTTTAAATATGGGATTCCACAAAAGACATGTAGATAATGATCAAGTTATCAGATTTTATAATGACGGTGGGGTAGAAAGAATAAGAAGTTGGTATACACGAGGAGTGGATGCTTTAATCACAGAAACCGGCCTGGCATCACAGGTCGGTTCTATTCTTTCAGATGATGAATGGAGACAATTAGGAACT
>Ga0209336_10001092_pt1 | contig 13291 bp, 28 predicted proteins | sample LinPmetageLP32_FD_184042 | JGI IMG/M metagenome (GOLD analysis project Ga0209336, IMG submission 184042) | Marine viral communities from the Pacific Ocean - LP-32 (SPAdes) (version 2) | ecosystem: Environmental > Aquatic > Marine > Oceanic | place: Pacific Ocean | collected 2009-08-23 | reverse complement strand
AAGAATGGAATCATGTTCGTAAAATAATTAAAGCAAATTTTAAGGAACTAAAGTTTAGAACTAATGATAAAAGAACTATTCATATAAAAGGTATGAGTGGGTTAAGATATAGGATAGAGGACGAGTAATATGAATCAGATGATGATTGGATTGGTACTTATTCTAGGGTTAGGAGGTTTTTATCTATATAATGAGAATCAAACACTTACCCAGAATAATATAAAATTAGAAGCAGCCGTTGAAGAACAAAAACAAACAATGGCGATAATGAAAGAGCAATACGAAAAGCAAGGTAAGGCTCTTATGAATATGAGTAGAGTTAATGCACAAATAGAAGCTGATAAAGCAGAATATTTGGCTATATTTTCTAGGCATAATTTAGATGTACTTGCTTTAAAGAAGCCTGGACTTATGGAAAATAGGTTTAATGGTGCAAGTGAAAAAGTGATGGAGGGACTTGAAGATGATACTAAAGAATTATACAACCTTAGTAATCCTACTATTAATAACTAGTGGGTGTTCTTTATTAGGGACAAAACAATTAGAGGTAATATCTAAACCTGTTCAAATAGATATAATGCAACCAGATTTGCCACGACCTGTAGATTTAACAGCACCAAAATGGTATGTTGTATCTGAGGCACGAATCACAAATCCATGTAAAAAAATAGAAGATAAGCGACCAAAAACATGCGAGTTATCTGAAAGAGAAAATCCAGAATGGCCAGAAGGTTATACATATTTGGATAGATTCCTTGATGAAATGAAGGAACAAAATAATGGCGAAGTTGTATTTGTAGCAACATCAGTTGGTGATTATAAAGTCATGGCTGAAGATATGCAAGAGCTGAAAAGGTATATTAAACAATTAGGCGAAGTGGTTATATATTACCGAAGTGTTACCATGCCAAATGGTGACAAAGGCATGGGAGTTGGCATAAAAACTCCAGAAAACATAGCTGATATAAAAGGCTAAAAATTAAAAAAAATATAACAAATCTTTTGTTTACAAAGCAACTGGTTTGTGGTATAATATACATATATTATGAACAACACAACAATTATAAATGTCACTAAGCGTGACGGCACAATCCAGAACTTCGATTTAGATAAAGTACATAAAGTACTTGAATGGGCAGTCGAAGGTATCAGTGGCGTATCAATGTCCGAAATAGAATTGAAATCAAACATTCAACTCTATGACAAAATCCCCGCCTACAATATACACGAACTATTAATTAAATCAGCTGCAGAGCTTATATCAGAGCATACTCCAAACTATCAGTTTGTCGCAGCGCGTCTTATATCATATAAACTAAGAAAAGAAGCCTATGGCGAATTCGATGTTCCATCTTTAACAAAAATAATTAAAGACAATATCAACCATGGCGTATACGATGAAGAAATCTTGGAGATATATACTGAGGACGAAGTGGTCGAATTAGATGCATATATTAAACATGAAAGGGACGATAGCTTTACTTATGCAGGTATGGAACAATTTAGAGGCAAATATTTAGTCCAAGATAGAAGAACAAAACAGATATATGAAACTCCACAGGTATTGTATATGATGATTGCTATGACTTTATTTGGCAAATATACAGAAAATAGATTAAAATATGTAAAGGATTATTATGATGCGATTTCTCAATTTTATATTTCACTACCCACGCCTATTATGGCAGGAGTTAGAACGCCGACGCGTCAGTTTTCTAGTTGTGTACTTATCGAGTCTGGCGATAGCTTGGACTCTATTAATGCTACTGCTACTTCAATCGTTAAATATATAAGTAAGAAAGCAGGGATAGGCATAGGCGCAGGCTCAATCAGAGCTTTAGGTTCAAAGATTGGAGATGGTTCAGTAGTACATACAGGCCTCATCCCATTCCTTAAATATTTCCAGTCGGCAGTAAAATCATGTTCACAGGGCGGCGTTAGAGGCGGTGCAGCAACGGTTTACCTACCATTATGGCACTATGAGTTTGAGGACTTAATCGTATTAAAGAACAATAAAGGTACCGAAGAAACAAGAGTCAGACACATGGATTATGCATTTCAGTTTAATAAACTTATGTATGAAAGATTGTTAACAGGAGGTAATATAACCTTCTTTGACCCAAACGATGTACCAGGTTTATATGAATCCTTTTTTGATGACCAAGAAAGATTCAAAGAGTTATATGAATCATATGAACGCAAGACCTCAATAAGAAAAAAATCACTACCAGCTCTTGAAGTATTCCAGATGTTTTTAACCGAAAGAAAAGACACAGGCAGAATATATGTAATGAATGTCGACCATGCAAATGACCATGGGGCATTTAATCCTAGAAGAGCACCAATCCGAATGAGCAACCTTTGTTGTGAAATCGACTTACCAACAACACCTTTAAGCAGCCATGATGATACAGATGGAGAAATATCTCTATGTACATTGTCTGCAATTAATTGGGGATTAATAAATGAAACATCTGAATTTGAAAAATATTGCGACCTTAGCGTGCGTGCTCTTGATGAGCTTCTTGATTATCAAGGGTATCCAGTTCCAGCTGCAGAACAGGGTACACTATCTAGACGGCCCCTTGGAGTGGGAATCATCAACCTCGCATATTTCTTAGCGAAACGAGGTTTAAAATATGATGAATCAGCCTACGATATAGTAGATGAATATGCAGAAGCATGGAGTTATTATTTAATAAAAGCCTCTGCAAATTTGGCTAGTGAGAAAGGAAAAGTGATATATAATAATGATACGAAATATTCTCAAGGAATACTTCCTATCGACACTTATAAAAAAGAGGCTATAGATAATTTAATAAAGCATAGAGAACTGCACGATTGGGAAGGGTTGAGAACGCAACTCAGAGAAAATGGTATTCGTAACTCTACGCTAATGGCATTAATGCCTGCAGAAACTAGCGCTCAGATAAGTAATAGTACAAATGGTATAGAACCACCAAGAGCATTGGTATCGTACAAACAGAGTAAAGATGGAGTGATGGCTCAGGTTGTACCTGGTTATCATCATCTAAAAAATAAATATGATTTACTGTGGGACCAAAAGTCACCACAAGGATATCTAGCGATATGTGGTATATTACAGAAATATATCGACCAAGGTATATCCGTTAATACATCATATAACCCAGAACACTATGAGGATAACAAGATACCAATGTCTGTTATGATTCAAGACCTGGTTACAGCTTATAAATTTGGATTAAAACAATTATATTATTTCAACACCCACGACGGTGCAGGGGAAATAAAAGAAGATGACCACCCATATTACACAGGGACACAACAGATTGAAGATGACGAAGACTGCGAATCCTGCAAAATCTAAAAAGAAATTTGTTTCAGGGTATGATACTATGCCCGATATAGAAGATTTAGAAAGGATAGTAGATAGAGAACTTAAAAAACTAGAGGAAATAGATAATGTCAGTACTGAAGAAAAATAAAAAATCCCACCTTGACAAGAATATGTTTTTTGATGAGCCAGTAGATATCGCCCGATATGACCAATTAAAGTATCCACAGCTAGATAAAATCACAGAAAAACAATTAGGCTTTTTTTGGAGACCAGAAGAAGTGGATGTATCAAAAGATAAAAAGGATTTCCATGACCTTACAGACCACGAAAAACACATATTCACATCTAATCTCAAAAGGCAAATACTTTTGGACTCTGTACAAGGTAGGGCCCCGAACCTTGCTTTCCTTCCTATATGTTCGCTACCCGAGGTTGAGAACTGGATTGAAACCTGGTCGTTTTTTGAAACTATCCATAGCCGTTCTTATACTCATATTATTAGAAACATTTATGCGAACCCCGGTATAGTATTTGACACTATGCTCGATGTAAAGGAAATTGCCGAGTGTGGTAACGATATTGGTGTTTATTACGATGATTTAATACAGAATAATAGTTACGCAACAAATAAAAAGCAGCATAAAACCTCACTGTATATGTGTTTAATGAGTGCAAATGCATTAGAAGGAATTAGATTCTATGTATCATTTGCATGCTCATGGGCCTTTGCTGAATTAAAGAAAATGGAAGGTAATGCAAAAATAATTAAGTTTATCGCACGAGATGAAAATACTCATTTGGCTGCAACGACAGTAATGATTAAAAGATTAATAGAAGAAGACCCTCAAATAGCTAAGATTGCAAAAGAAGAAACAAAATCAGCCACTGACCTATTCATTAAAGTTATTGAACAAGAAAAAGATTGGGCTTCGTATCTATTTAAAGATGGTTCAATGATTGGATTAAACGAAACAATTTTAAAACAATATATAGAATGGATTGGAAGTAAAAGAATGAGAGCAGTAGGATTAATAAGTCCATATACAGTGCCTCAAATGAATCCCCTACCATGGACAGAAAAATGGATTGGTGGTGGTAACGTGCAAGTGGCACCGCAAGAAACAGAGATTACATCTTATGTGACTGGTGGAGTAAAACAAGATGTTGATGATTCAACATTAGCAGGAATGAGTTTATAATGAAAAGAACTAAAGAGGAAAAAATACTTCAAGTAGTTAACTTAGCACCAAGCGAAGATTTAATAGAAAAACTTACAGAAATACACCCAATGAAACAAATATTTTGGGCATCAGTAATTCAAATATCTGTATTTGGTTTTATGTTGGCTTCTTTTGGCGTAATAAATTTATATTTAAAAGGATATTAATATGAAAGAATTAGGAATGGTATTATTTGGATGTTTTTGTTTTGTATTATTTTTTAATGCAGTGATATTACCCGACATGGAGATTAGAGGTTTCTCTAATAATAGTTCTTGTACAGGAGAATGTTACGAAGAATATGTTAGGGTAAATGGAACATCAGTAGAAATAGAACAAAAAAAGAAAGCATTAGCCGCAGGTGACCCATTTAGTTCAATCAAACCTTTATGGGCTGGTTGTGCTGCATGTCATGGCGCAGATGGTGGTGGTGGAGTAGGGCCTAAACTCTCTGGCCAATCAGCAGACTATATAATCGGCAGACTTACAGCATACAAAAATAATGAACAAATAGGACCAATGAGTGCTATGATGTGGGGCCAAGCAGGTATGTTATCCGAAAATGATATAGATACTATAGGCAAATTCATACAGGAGACAATGAAATGATAGAAATTTATGGAAAACCACAATGTCCTTTTTGCGATAGAGCAAAGGCTTTATGTGAAGCAAAGGGATATGAATATACATATAAATCTCTAGGCACAGACTTTGGTCGTGAAGAGATGATGGAAATATTTCCAGACGCAAGAACATTCCCACAGATTATAGCAGAAGGCAATAAAATAGGTGGGTACGATAAGCTTGAAGCGTGGTTCTTAAGCAGACAGGCTTGGACATGATATTGGATTGCCAATATTGTTATGCACGTATTGTAATAAAACCAGCAGATGATGAACCAGTGAAAGTAAATTTTTGTCCTCATTGTGGTGAACCCACAGACGATGATTTAGAAGAATTAAACTTTAATGAGTAATTGGTTATATCAAGGCAGAGAGTATAATCCACCTGAGGATTTTACAAGAGAAGATTTACAGGGATTTGTTTACTGTATTACAAATAGAGCTACAGCACGCCAATATATTGGTAAGAAATTCTTTTGGTCTAAGAAGACCCTACAAAAAACAAAAACCCGTAAACGCAGAAAGATAACCTATGTAGAGTCCAATTGGAGAGACTACTTTGGTTCAAATAAGCATTTAATGGAAGAAATAGATAAACAAGGACCAACCATGTATCATAGGGAAATCCTACATCTTTGCAAAACCAAAGGCGAATGTGCATATATGGAAACAAAAGAACAATTCGATAGAGAGGTTCTATTATCAGACAAATACTATAACGGAATAATCAATTGTAGAATAGGTTCAAATAGTGTAAAAAACATGTTTACATCTGATTAAAAGTATGGTATAATAGTACCTACTATGGCAAAAATAATACAATTCCCAACTGGCGAAGAAATCAAACAAAGGTCTGAGACCAAACAAATTAAAGATGAATATACTTTGGTCAGAGAAGCATCTGACGAGGCTGTTACATCAGCTCAGTACCTGCTTGAAATCATGGAAGAATTTATTACAACTGGAGATGTATCTCATAATTTTATGGACATGCAATTCAGAGATGAGACCTTTCAGGAATCAAGAGATATGTTTGTTATAGTAAATATGATTAACGCCATGTTTCATCGTTACTATGGAATCCCTCATTCTTTACATAGAGAGTTTGATAGGTTATACGGAATGATTAAAGTAATGGACAAAACAAATTCAAGAGCTGAATTCAGCCTTGACGACGGAGATGATGATGATACTACTTGATTATTCACAAATCGCACTATCGAATATAATAGTGCAAAAATTAAACGATGAAACTATGATAAGACATATGATACTTAACAGTATCCGTATGTACAATAAAAGATATAGAGAAGAATATGGCCAAATGGTTATATGTGCTGACGGTATGAACACATGGAGAAAAGAGTATTTTCCAGAATATAAAGCACATCGTAAAAAAGCAAGAGACAATTCAGAAATGGATTGGACAGAGATATTTAGAATATTACATTTGGTTCGCGATGAAATAAAAGAAAACTTACCATATAAAGTATTACACATGGACGGCTGTGAGGCAGATGATATTATTGGTACCCTCGCAATGCAGACACAGGAATTTGGTATGCATGAACCGGTTATGATTATATCATCAGACAAGGACTTTATTCAATTACAGAAGTTTAATAATGTTAAACAATTTAGTCCAATACAAAAGAAAATGGTAGCAAATGAAAATCCAAGAACATATTTATGGAACCATATATTAAGAGGCGATAGTGGCGATGGTGTTCCAAATGTATTATCCAAAGATGATACCTTTGTATCTGAATCAAAACAAACGCCTTTAAGACAAACCAGAATAGATGATTGGATTCATAATGCAGAAAGATTAAGAGAAGTAATGCCTGAAGAAATATTTAGGAATTATCAGCGTAATAAAAAACTTATTGATTTGGCTGATATCCCAGAAGATATACAAAAAAACATTATAAATACTTTTAATGGTCAAAAACCACCAATGAGAATGAAGGTTTTAAACTATCTAATTAAAAAAAGATGTACTAATTTGATTGAAGTCGTGGAGGAATTTTACAATGGCTAAAAAACTAATATCAGATGTCCTAACAGAGGCGTCTAAATTAACTAAAAAAGAAGATAGAATCAATTATCTTCGCACAAACTCATCACCAGCACTTAGAGATGTATTAAGAATTGCATTTGATGCTGATGTTGTATCACTATTACCTACAGGGGCACCTTCGTTTGAAAGAGACGACGCACCTGCTGGGCATGAATTTTTAAACTTACATAGAGGTCATAGAAGATTTAAATACTTTTTTAAAGGACCTGTGGCAAATGAAACGCCAGCACTACGAAGAGAAGGAATGTTCTTATCTTTTATTGAATCATTAAATGGTGTAGAAGCTGATATGGTTATCGCAGCTAAGGATAAAAAATTAAAAATTAAAGGTATTACCAAAGCTTTGGTAAAAGAAGCCTTTCCAAATCTAATAGTTAAATAGGAGAAGCTTATAAGATAAAACCCTTTGTTATGTTAATCAATAAACAATTTTTTAGGAGAACGGATATGGAATTAACAACAAGAGAAGATAGAATATATCTAAGCGATAAAGCAAGAAAACGTAGAAAATCTCTCAAACAACTTAGGGAACTTAGGCAACATAGATTTTATGCCCAACAAAAAAAGAAACGAAATAAAGTTTGACCCAAAGGAATTAGCTAATTCCAATAGGATTTATAAATCAGCTACCCCAAAACAGGATTTATCCTGGTATATAAAATGGGCAGCATCGACCGTGCTCTTGACAGGAATGTCAATACGAGGCATTGACGGACTACAAGCATGGGATTTGATTTTATCAATCTTTGGTGTTAGTGGTTGGTTATGGGTTGGTCTACTATGGAAAGACAGAGCTCTAATATTATTAAATGGCATTGGATTGGCATTATTATTAAGAACTTTCGCACAAACACTTTACATTTGAACCTAGTTATGGTATAATATACCATATTGACGAGGATTATATTATGATACAAATACTAAGAGAAATAACCGACTGGGGTGACCAGAAAATATCCAATGGAGACTATTATGTCAACAGCCATGGATATCTAATTGGTTATATGCCACAAGGAAAAGCTTACAAAGAGTTTAAAAACCCAATAAAACAGTTTTCAAAATCAAGGCGTAAGTTTACATTAATAGGCGAATGGCCTGAAGACTTACCAGAGGGTGCAATAACTGTGAAAGGTAGTAAGGGTAATACCTATACTATTATTAACAAGAAGTGCTCATGTCCTGGATTTAAATTCAGAGGTAGTTGTAAACACTTAGCACAAGTCGCTTAACATGAATATTTTTATATTAAACAATGACCCTATTATTGCAGCACAAGAGCAATGCGATAAACATGTCGTAAAGATGATTGTTGAATCAGGTCAAATGTTATCCACGGCTCATCGTATGCTCGATGGCACAGTCGAAAGAAGGCCTTCAAAATCAGGCAAAACAACAGTTAATTATTATAAACTTCCAGATGAACGAGAGGACATTATGTACAAAGCTGTGCATTTTAATCACCCATGTTCTGTGTGGTCAAGAGAATCTATTGAAAATTACAGATGGCATTATGACCATTTCATTGCCTTATGTGACGAATATACATATCGCTATGGTAAAATACATTCAACAGATACTAAACTAAGAGAAGTTTTATTTAAAGTACCAAACAATATGCCGGCAGTTAACTTAACTCCATTCAAATTGGCAATGCAATCGAACCCAGAGTGTATCGCACTTCAGGACCCAATTAAAGCATACCGAGCTTTCTATCAAACAAAACAAAAAAGATTTAAAATGGAATGGGCCAAAAGGCCAATACCGGAGTGGTTTAGTGTTATATAAATATATTTACCAACAACTAGAAGAGGAATTATTATAATGCCAACTTATGAATTTAAAAATAACGACACAGGCGAAGTATTTGAAAAGATAATGTCGTATGATAGTAAATTAAAATTCTTGGAAGAGAATCCAAATTGCCAATCACATTACACCACACTAAACATTGATTATGATGGAGGTGGTTCAGTACTATCAAAAGCCGGTTCTGGTTGGAAAGAAGTCCAAGACAGAATCAAATCAGGAATGCCACCATCGGAGAGACATAAAATAAAAACAAAATGAATTTTACACACGAACCAATTGATTTAGGTTACAACGACCTAACAGCAACAACATCTAAAAAGGGGAGACAATATGTCGACCCAGAGGGTAATAAATACCCATCGATTACCACAGTCCTATCAATATTATCAGAAGATGGTATAAGGGCATGGAGAGCTAGAGTAGGTGAAGAAGAAGCAAATAGAATATCAAGACAAGCAAGCTCTCGTGGAACAACAGTACATAATATTATTGAAAAATATGTAGCCAATAACCCAGAATATATTAAAGGTGAAATGCCACATAATATACAAACATTTAAAGATGTACAATCTGTTATTGACGAAGGTGTTACAAAGGTATATCAACAAGAGGCTCCGCTATATTCTAAGCACTTAGGAGTAGCTGGAAGAGTTGATTGTGTTGGACAATGGAAGGGAGTTGATTCAATCATTGATTGGAAAACATCTCGTAAATTTAAAAAGAAGGAATGGGTATCAGGGTATTTCATGCAGTGTGCAGCTTATGCGATTATGTGGGAAGAGAGAACTGGTATGCCTATTAAGCAATTAGTAGTATGTATTGCTGGTGATATGGGTCATCAAGTCTTTATAGAAGATAGAGATAATTGGACTGGTGAGTTACTAAATACTATTGCAGAATATAAAAGAAGAAAACTATTCGGGAGATAATATGAGTTTTTTATTAGAGGCTTTAATTAAAAAGCTAGAAGGCGACATGCATGTGGCACAAGCTAACATCATGGTTTATGTTAAAAATTCAGCGGGTATTGGAGAACATTCTGATATTATTGAAACAATTGAGAAGGAAGTTGAAAAACTTGCTCATGCAGCTGACAAAATAGAAGCAATTAAGACCTATTGTAAATAAATTTTATATAAATACTTATAGCGTGTTTACATTTAAAAGTAGATATGGTATAATACACCTATGTTAAAATTTAATAATTACATTTCAGAAAGAGCAAATAAAGGTTTAACAATCTTTGACATTGATGATACATTATTTGTATCCAAAGCTCGTGTATTAGTTAAAGATAAAAAAACCGGTAAAACAAAACCACTGACTGCTAAACAATTTAATAGTTATAAACTAGGAAGTTCAGAAGAGTACGATTTTGGTGAATTTAAATCATCTAAAATATTTTATCAAACCGCATTACCCATCGCAAGAATGATAGCTAAGGCCAAGGCAATAGTTAAAAATGCAACTGCCTCAGGTAGTAAAGTAATTATCATTACTGCAAGGGCTGATATGGACGATAAAAAACTATTTTTAAAGACCTTGGATTCACATGGTATACCATTAAAGAAAGTCTTTATTGAAAGGGCTGGTAATATTGGTAGTGGAAGTAGTGCAGCAAATAAAGCAGTTGTTATTAGAAAATACTTGGATACCGGATTATATGCAAGGGTCAGATTATTTGATGACCATAAGGAAAATCTACAGGCTCTCTTGGACTTAAAAAGAGATTACCCACAGGTTGAAATGTTTGCATATCTAGCTGATAAAAATGGAAATGTTAAAAGAATAAAATAGGATTATATTATGAATTATAAACACAAATACTTAAAAGAAACTAATAAACATAATGGTGGTATACAAAAAGTATATCAATTCCCTAATGGTTATGGCGCAAGTGTTATTCAACATAAGGGGTCCTATGGATACGAAAAGGGACTATGGGAATTAGCTGTCTTAGATATAGACGGCTCATTATGTTATAACACAAAAATTACAGATGATGTGATTGGAAGGCTTAACGACCCAGAAGTAGATAATATATTAGGACAAATACGGGAGTTATAATGCCAATCAAATTAGGAAAATCACACACAACAGTAGATAGAGCTACTAAAAAAGCAACAACGGTTCACCCATATATAAAGGGGTTTGCCAAAGCCGAGTTAATAGAGAAATACAATAACACAAATACTCGGGCAAAAGATAAACAAAAAATTAAAAATGAATTAGTGCGTAGAGGCGGCGTAGAATTTAACTGATGAATAATTTAGATAGGATTAAGGAAGTACTTGATTTAGAAGATTATTATAAAAGGCAAAAGATTGCTTTCAGAAAAAGAATCTTAAGTGCTTTCCTTGCTATCGCATTAATCATCGCTGGAATATATATTTGGTTTTATTATGGACAATAAGCAATGGCATGGTGGAAAGGGTTCGAAGAGAAGAAACTCCAACGAAGAAGCATATGCTGATGGTTGGGAATTAGCATTTGGTAAAAAGAAGCCAGAAATAAAAGCTAGAAAAGCACAACCAGACCATTCTGTAACACAAATTCATAAAGATAAATCAAAAGTTATACCTAGGAAGTATAAATACAATAAAGAGGAAGAAGTATGAGCATAGATATAGACAAATTTGATTTTGGATTTACAGCTGTAGACGAAAATGAACTAGAGGCTGTACAGAAATTAACTACAAAAGCTTCAACGGTTTCAGCAACTGCAGAAAAGACCGAAGATAAATTAAACAATCTATATAATGCAATCTTACCTTTACTATCAAATTTAAAAGCAAATCCAGAAAAGGACTACATTTACTGGCCAAAGAGAACAGAAAAAGTAGAAGCCTTTGAGGATATGATTCAGGAGATTATTAAGTAATGGCACTACCTAACAAAAATACTGATAGTATATCAATATCTCAGATTAATACAGAGAATACTTCAACAACAAGTAATTCTTTAAAAACACTATCTGATACAGCAACAGCCGGGTCAGACCCAGCAGATGGCGCGCCTTATGGTATAGGAGAGTTTAGTTTATATGCTCATGCACTACCAACTGTTTCAAACGTACAAAACTATACTGGAAGTGTTGCCGCAGATTTTGTAAGGGTACACAACTATTCAGGTGGTTTTGGATTAAGTCTTATTGATTTTCAATTGGTTATGAAAACAACTGCAAGTGGTAGTAATTATGTAGCAACTCTTTATGTTGAAGAAACATCAAATGGACTTGGAGTCTATAATAGTGCAGGAATGAACACAGGAACTTTATATCCAATTCAAACAGTCACGTTTACTCAAGCTAACTGGCCAGATAGTTATGCTTTAGACCATTCAGTAAGCAATGTAACTAGTTCAGGAGGAGCCTTGCAAAAAATAACTAACCTAGTAGGTGGAACTGGAGAAAGCCATACATCAGGAAATAATTGGGATAATACAAACTTTATTCTTTTAGATCCTACGACTGGAACTGCATTTAAAGTAAGTCATCGGACAACAGGAGAATGTTTTACAGGAACAGTGATTTATACTAATACTATTGCTCTTAAATTTATTAAATCAGGATTTCCAACTTTAACAGCAGCTACATTTAATATAACTGCCGAACAAGATATGAATCATTCAGGACTTTGCCCATAATGAATATAACAGCACCTACATCAGAAACTTCAACAATAAAAATAAGCAATAGTTTTTATACTATAGTCTATGGCGCTAAAGTATGGACCGAAAATAGGACAGATGGAGTTATTGAGTCCATTGATTTTAAAATAAAAGGATGGTTAAAAGATAATGCGCCTGCAGGCTCATTTAGAAATACTCCCCCAGAAGGTACAGGAACTCCAATTGCAGTTGACCAACCAGGAACAGTGGAAGAATCATTTACATGGAGAGTACCTGAAGATTTACAAACAACAGAAACATTTGGTGGTAATGCAAAAGATTCAAATGATAACGAATATAATATATATTATCAACAGTGGTTAACAGCAATAAAAAGTACTGGTACTTATACTGCTACATATAACTCAGTTGTGTCTCAGTTGGAGGCACTCTAATGTTTTGGAATAAAGGGGAAAAAGAAATGAATATAGAACAATTAAAAGAAACACTAAAAGTAGATGAAGGAGTGGTGTATGAAATATATAATGATCATCTTGGTTATGCAACATTTGGAATTGGGCATCTCGTCCTTGAAGGAGAACCAGAACATGGGTTATCGGTCGGTACTCCT
>Ga0209336_10001089_pt1 | contig 13312 bp, 19 predicted proteins | sample LinPmetageLP32_FD_184042 | JGI IMG/M metagenome (GOLD analysis project Ga0209336, IMG submission 184042) | Marine viral communities from the Pacific Ocean - LP-32 (SPAdes) (version 2) | ecosystem: Environmental > Aquatic > Marine > Oceanic | place: Pacific Ocean | collected 2009-08-23 | reverse complement strand
TTCACGACCGTAGGATCTATATCTTCCGGGCATTAGCAGTTCCAAGCCTTGCGGCTCCAGTAGTTAGCCGACAACTTATTTGATTTACCTTTGATCCCTCCGCTTCGTGCACAGTAGCTTTTCTTCCGTGCCGGACGGTTTTTCTTTATGGTCATGTTTGCATCACCAAACCTGACGACTTTTTCTTTACCACCTTGGCAAGCCTTGACAACGAACTTCTTCCCACCTTGCACATCTCTGCGAGGTGAGTTGCATTTCATTTTACTTTTATTTATTGCCACTTATTATTAATATTTGAAGACAGAGTCTTTCTTTTTTAAAGCACTTACCGTACGAGCATTCGACATATTTGTATCAGTAGTTTTCATTTCGGCTTTAATTTTATTTAACTTTTTTTGGTCCCTTTGCTTCAGGTGTTTAAACACATCTAATTTGTCAATCGCACCTGAAAGTATTTTTCTGGCACTACCTTGGCTTCCGGTTGCTACTGATTGTCTATCAAACTTTTCTTTACTTGGTGTTATTAAACCCATGATTATTTTTCCTTATTGTTGTTGTTATTTTTTCTTTTTCTTTTTAGGAAACCCAGCCTTCATATTTTTGTAAGCTTTGTCTGAAATTGTAGATTTAGATTTTGATCGACTGGTTCCTGCTTTCTTACGTTTGTTTATGTTTTTATATAAACTCATATTTATTTAACTTGAGATGATCCGAAGTAAAAGCCAACAATAGCTATTGCTGTCTGGCGAACCTCCGGTAGAATCACAAAGCCCTGCACGGTGTCCCATTTGAGGGTCTTGAATAGCCCTAGAAAGCCGTTTGTTTCCCTAGCTACACTTACCCCTACGTCAGTCCAAGCAAAGACGAATGGAGCTATTACAATGGCAAAGAACGTTATTGCTACTAATGCACGGCGAACCCATACACCACCACGGGCGGATGCCTTGTCCGCAGACAGGTCCGCAACGTTTTGACGTTGGATCATTGCCTCAAGGGCACGACCTTGTGCTTCGGCTTGGGTGGCTATGAATTTCATTATGAATCCTGAAACACCACCGCCTAGCATTGCTAATAGTTCTATGTTCATTTACCAAGTCCTTTCCATATTTTAATGATTGATGATACCATGTATCCAAGTGTAGCCAAGCCCACGAGCAGGCTGACGAATGCATTAATTTCTTGTAGTCCCAATGTAGCCAAAAATCCCCCGGTTCCTATAAATGATTTTGTGAATATTTCTTCCATGATTAAGAGAGCTGATCCATACGTAGTCTAAAATTTCCGTTTTGTTGTCCGGGTTGATTAGAAAATTTTGCAACCCTAATCGCCTCAGGAGCTAGTTTTAAAATTGTTCGGCTTGTCATTTTATGCCCATTGTTAGGACGAGGAACACTTCCATCAAATGTATACCAAACCGTTTCAAAAAATCCCCCCTCCCTGCCTATCGCTTCAGTTACACTAAGCAGACAAACTTTTGTATTTTTGTGAACTTGAGCAGGACCAAATGATCTTGTAATTTTATTTCCGTTCTTAGGAAATAATACGTGCTGAGAAGCGATACTCGGATTTTTAGGCGGATATTTACTTACCTCAAACGAGTTCATATATTATTATTAGTTAGTCAATTCAGATGCATAAATTAAAGCACTACCTGCATTGTTTGGATCTTTTTTAAATTTAGCTTGGCTAATGAGATCTGAGTTAAAGTAATAATTATTACCTGCATACAGCTTGTGATTATTACTGTTTGTAGGATCGCTTCCGTCTACGGTCATAAAAACTCCACCATCTGTTACACTCATAAACATAACCTTAGTGTTTTTATTGAAAGCCGTAAATTGTCTTACGGTCGCATCATCGAAAGTTATTAATTGAGCGGTTGCACCCGGTGTAGGTACATTGTATCTGTTCACTACGTAAGTATTCATTATCTGGATTGTGTTGAAACATAAGTAGTAAACTTACGTCGAATTGTATTATTGTTTGAGATTATATCGAGCTTCTCTAGCTCGTTTGCTAGGTAAGAGGTTGCTTTATTTTCTTCGTCCATCGCTTTACTGGTCTGTCCGTCCATACGAAGGAAGTCAGCATAAGTAGCATGAGCCGCGAAGTAGAAAAATTCTTCAGGAATATCTGTTGAAGTTTTTGTAAAATCAGCAAATGATTTTTTGTATGTTACATAAACCGAACTGTCAGTTGTGCTACCTAGGTTCATTACGTGAGCACCGTTCGCATCAACATAAAAGTTATACTCCAGAGTTCCTGAATTAAGAAACGGCTGGTCGCGATGAATACGTTGGAACTCAGATATAGTATCCTTGAGAGGACTTGCTTGTGCAAACGGGACAACTTGGTCACTTGATATTGTTCTCTTCTCTCCTACGATAATGTAAGGTGTCCACATCTGTGAAGCACTGTAAGCCTCATACAGCCTGCGATTAGCCAGACGTAGGATGTCATTTTCTTCACTGGAAGTAAATGAAGCTACCCCGGCTAAGGACCGGACTAGTTCAAATAAATCTGAATACTTTTTGGGTGTAGCCATTAGACTTTATTGGGAGCAAGTTCAGGCATTTCCTTTTGGAAAAACTTTAAAAATTCTTTGCTGTGCACTTCTTCGGTTCCGTATTGTTGGACCAATCGAAAGTATTCACGAGCAGGTATAGTTGCAATGCATTTACCAAGCACCGGGTGAGTCTTCCCGACATTGGAGTGTGCCTCTTCTTTGGCAACATCAACACGTTCTTTTTCTGTTTGAACTTCATTGACCAAGTATTTGTCAACGTATTCGTTTAATTCTGTACTTATTTGTTCTGACATATGTGTAGATAAAAAGAAGCTCCCTGCCCCAGATGGGGCAAGGAGACTTCGGATTGAATTAGTCGATCTGAGTGATCTTACCGTGAGCTTGAGGATGGTATACACCAAGTCCAAGAACACAATCAACGTAGCCACGTTCGCCACCACCTTGATTAGGCAGACGAGTTGAACCCATTGGGATCAGTTCGTGGATGCCGTAGTACTCGGGGTTAACCAAGTATCCAGTAGCAGTAGTTGTAGTACCAGTCGAAGCAGGCATACAAGCTGGGTTACCATTGATGATGCTAACGATACCGTGGTCACTTTGGTAAAGCTCAACTGACAACTTGATTGTGGAAGAACCACCGTCATAGTTAACAGAACGAACTGAATCAGAGAGAAGTCCACCGACACGAGCGAAGTCAGAGATTACACGACGAAGACCTGTGTCAGCAACAAGAGTCAAGCTATCTACGTTGCCTGTTTGGCGGTAGATGCTGGAGATCAAGTCATTGAACTCAGCTTCGTTGAATCCAGTTGTAGCATAAATGCTTTCACTGGGAGTCTCGAATCCAGCAGGAACTAGACCTGTGGCAGGAGTGTCATCGATGAAAGCACCAAGACCAGCAGTAAGATAGGAATCAGTTGCATTTCCTACTCGTTTGTCTTGAGAACCACAAAGAGTAAGCTCGATGTCACGTTTTAGTTCACGGATTGACTTAGCTTCAGCCTCAGCAAGTTTAGCAGGACCGACAGAATCAGTAGCCTCTTGGAGGTCTGATACCATGTAGTCACGGCGGAACTTTTGAACGTAGTTAGAAGTACGTTCACGAGCGGCGAATGCATCAGTGAATGCCGCAACGTCAGCACCTTCGACAATACCTGTAGCGGCTGGATCGTCCAGCTTGTCAAGTGTCCACTCGAAGTTAACGTTACTAGCTTTTTTGCGAGAACCACCGGAGAGAACTGGAGTCTCTTCGGGGGCAAGGATAGACAGGATGTCGGTTAAGTCTTCTCTATTGGAAGCCGCCGATCCCGGTGCAGTTGTGAATGTATTTGAAAAATCAGGCATTGTATTAAATGTTTATTGATTAGATAATTGAAGGGTTCGTAGACGAATGAAATCACTTTTGTTTCCGCTATCACGGAATTGTTGACTTATTGATTTGATGCTTTGAGCCTTCTTAGATGTAGAACGATCTGATACCGATGCCGAAGGAATGCCGCTTTTAGGAGGATTCATGGATCCAACTGGCTTCCTTGCATACAAACTATTTGCCGCATGAGCAATTAGGTATGGTAGTTGTGCGGAGACTTCGGGCATGACTGATTCAAGTTTTTGCAAACGAGGATCTTGTAACATAGCCTGATACTTTTGGTTAACGTCATTGCTGTCGTCATCCATCCACGTCAATTCTTTTTTAGCTTGTTCAGCAAATGCAGATTTTAATTGCACTGACTGAGCTTGCTCTTGAAGTTGACGTAGGCGATCAGGTAGAAACGTATCCTTTGTTTTACGTGCATTACGTAAAGTCTGACGGACTTGAGCTTTTGTAAGCTCTTGACCATTGGCTTCGGTAACAACGTCTTCAGGTCCGTAACCATCGCTATTAAAAATAAGATCTTCTGCCCATTCGATTACCTGATCCATTTCTTGTGACTTGCCTTGCAGTTCTTCAACTGTATTCAAATCATTGAAAGGATTGTCTTCGATTGGCTTCTTTGTATTAAGAGGATCTTCGGCTTGCATCTCTGATTTTAAACGAGCAAGCTCTTCTTCGGCTTGTTTACGTTTAGCTGTCAGTTCTCCAAACCTAGCAACGGCACGACTCCCTAACTTTTCAGCTAGTTCCCGTAATTCGTCTTCGGACATATCGTCCATATTCATCTGAGAAAGAACATCATCAGCAGATTCTTCTCCGGTTTGTTCAACCGTTTCTGTTTCTGCATCAACAACTAGGGGTTCCTCTTCAACTGACTCAGGAGCTACTTCCTCTGTTTGTTGAGTAGCAACTTCTTCTTCAGTTGGGATTCCTCCCAAGCGAGCTTGAGCGAACTCAGCTACACTGATATTTGTACTGTCCACTGAACTTGCGGCTTCAGCGATCTCCGTATTTGATTCGTCTGTCATAATTACCCACTCCTTAACGGCGAGCGATGCCGATGGTTTTTATTATATCACACTTAATTTCTATGCTTCTCAATAAGAGAATCATAGTCAACCATGTGTAAAATTTGATCATATGACAACAGTCTACCACTGATCTGTTGCATATTGTCTGAGTTAGCAAGGTGCAGTTCTTCGATGCACTCTTCTCTCATTGTTAAAACAAATCCCATGAAGCGAGCAAATGCTTCGTATTGAGATAGTGTGTCTAAATCTTCTTGTATGTTAGTAACTGGACTCGTTTGCATTTTGTGTATTTACGTTGCCGACTTCTGCGGGGGATGTTCCGATACGTCCGATCTGTGCATTCTCTGCTTGTTGCATTTGGAATGTATACTGACCCATATACTTTTCTAAACGTTGAGCAAACATTTGATCTTGTTGTAAGCGACCAGCTACATCTTCTTGTTGTGAATATTCTTGAATAAGTTGGACTGCGGTTTGACCGCCATTAGGTCGAGCTGGCATTTCAATACCGGCAAAGATCTTAGCCAAGTCATCAGTTACTCCACGAATAACTTCGTCTTGAGCAACTTGAGGTGACTGAAGTATTCCGTCCGCCAGAACCGGATCAATAGATGATGCGATTGCCGTAAGTAAGTTATCTACATTCATTAGACCGTTGCGATCGTACTGAAGCATACCAAGCATTCCTTGTAACTTTTGTGCCTGTGCTTCTGGATCTGTAGTCAATACATCATAATTAATCATGATGTCAAAGTTTTCATTTGGATCTCCCTTAACCATTTGAACTGACTCAGGGACACCGGTGACCCGGAAGAATGTGCTATCAGGTCCGAACCGTTGGTAGCACTTGAATGCCATACGTAGGACCTTAGCATTGTGCTGAAGAAACTTATCGACCAAGAATTGCTTGCGAACACCGCTAATTTGACTGGTTTCATCCAGTCCGCACAAGCGATCAGCCTGAGCCTGCTGGGTTTGTTCCATCTCAATGGACCCGGTGGGCGGTGGCGGAGTAGGTGCAAAGTCAATATCCCCCTTGCGACGATAAGGAATGTAACGACCGGGACCCCAATCAGTTGGTGCCTGACCCACTGGGTGAATGATCGGCGGCATTGTAGCAATGCTGTTCCGGTCAATCCGTGAATCACGTTCGATCTTAATTTGGTTTTGAATACCACGAAGGATCTGAGGGAAGGTCATCGTATCATACATACGTTTGCTGTCCTCAGATAAACGTGTGACTACCACTGGGTAATCCTCGTATCCGTTAAGTAATTCAAACTTAGCAAAGCCGGGAATGTCTCCGTCTCCGCTAAACTCCCTGTGAAAGACTGTGCAATAAATTCCTTGTGCCCCATCGTCTTGATCTACCAAACGTTGATAGCCATAGATGATTTCAATTAGTTCGTCTTGCTGATCAGTATTATCAGTAAAGATCATGCTACGGTTTTGATCGCTATCACGATCAACCATGTTGTCGCTTGATCCGCGATACCTTTCGATGATGTGCTGAACAAAGTCAGCATCCCATCCGTCAGTAGTAACCTTACCCTCTAGCTCTTGGGCTGTGTATGATGTCCGCCAAAAACAATAGGGTGCCCGTTGCGGATCAGTAACATAGCTCGGGAAAAAGAAATCTCCGTCAGGGGAAAGTGTTTTAATTTCAGGTGCATCTACTAAACGGCGGATCAAAGGAAGAACCGTCTCGCTAGTATTGCGAAGTTCTTTGATAGCTTTTTTTGCTGTTTTAATATTGATACCATCAAACGTAGTCTCAATAAAAGCGGCGAGTTCGTCATCGTTACCCCCATCAAGGATGGAGCGATAGATCTCTGGGTTCATTTGTCCTATCTGATCCATGGTTACAGTTTGTTTGAATCGGGTATCTTCCCGGTTCCAACCTACGTATGTAACCATTAACCCTCGTTCTAGCATATAATTAGCACCTAGTTCCATTTCTTCGGCGAACCGATTAATGTAACCACTTGTAACCATCCAACGGAGAAAGTTTGAAACAACCTTTGAACGTCCGATGTCACTGATCTCAACGGGGAATGCCCGGATATTTGCACGAGTAAGTGCTGACATGAACAAAGATACTAAACGTGTAATACGTTCGTCAATGGTATGGGACTCCATGTCGGATGCCCCATCCCAAGGGAAGGCATCTGCTCCATGCTTCCTGAGATCCCGGGACTTACCGTTCCAGAAATTGCGGCGGTCATCATAAGATGTGCGGCACACATCAAAGTATGGTTCTAACTCAACTACCGTCTGATCGTAAGCACGGCGGAGAGCATTGACGTTTGGTTCATCCCCAACGTATGTTAAGGATTCAAAAATATCTTCGTTCTGCATTTAGTTTTTTTCTAACGGTTGTGATGACCTGATGGACATAGCCCTTATTCACCCCGATTTTATCACACAAATCTAAAGGTTTCATAGGTATGTTTTCTTGGTTGTTACAATACCTCTGTAGTATCTCCCAAGATAGCAACCGGTCAACCTGTTGATCAATAAATTCCGGATCAAGGGTTATGTCTTGTTGGGATGTATCTGTAGCTGGATCCTGCATTGTCTGTAATTTCTTCTACCTTAATTGTTTTACCATTTAGTTTGCCCTTGAACCTACGTGGCACAACTACCGGAACTCGTTTGTTTAGTTCATTTAAATAAACATAAACGTAGTTAGGGTTAGGTGCTTGAGTTAGCACCTTGCCAATGTAGTAGTTAGGGATTAACTCCGGTGCCTCTAGTTTGTCTTTAACTATATTGACCGCATCCTCGGTTAACCAAGTGTTCTTACCCTTGCCGCTAATATCATCTTCGGAAACATTCTCCTCAATGATAGTAGAGATAGTTAAAAAATCTACCTCTAGTTCTTCTGCTAGTGCTGTTGCTTTTGTCTTAGCCATTTAATATCCTCCTGTTGTTTTTTGTGTTACCTTCATATCTTTGTTGGTAACGTGGTCCGGACCTTCGCCTCGGTTAGCCATACGTAGATAACGAATCACGTCAAAGAAATCCTTTAGTGGTTCGTCAGCTTTTCCGTTAGCATTGTAGTTAATTAAACTGTCAATCAGGTTGCCGCATCGTTCGTGAATGTAGCAACGAGGTTTATTCATTTCATCGATGCTAGCATTGGGATTATAACTGAACCAATCATCCAGTGCACTAATGCCCATGTCCTGTGTCCTGCCATCTGATGGGACAAAGACTAAGCCATGATCGTAGAATGTAGTAAATAAGTCGTCATTATTCTCGTTTTCCCGGGCAAAGTAACGTGAATCTCCTATCCTTTCAAAGACTTCTACACCGTGTGATTCCTCTATTCCTAAGAATAAATCGGTATATCCCTGCACATCGTAGCCTATTTTCTTTGATGCTGGTCCACGTTTCCACTTTGGGTCCCCGAACATTGCCCACTCTCCGTATGCATCCCGGTCCGGGAACTCATCGAAGATGTATATTTCCCCGGCTTCGTTGACTGCCGCCCAGATAGCTACACTGTTTCGGGCACCTGCCGGATCCATCACCATATAAATTGTGTAGTCATCGTCATTGATGTCCGGGAACTTCATTCCGTATTTGTTTGGAATGTCGCCAAGAACATTTACCTCAGTCGAGAACAGGGGTAGCAGTGATGTCATTGACTTCACCGGTACACCGTAAGCACGAACTAGGATCTCCTCCTCTGGGCGACCCTTTAGATCTTTGCTTAGACGTTTGTAACCACCGAATGGATTCTCATCTGAGTGCAGGTAAACAATGCCGGCATCTCGGTTAGGACTATACTGCCGGATTGGTAGCTGGCGGTTCTTTAATAGACTCGCTTCACGAGTCTCTAGTGTTTCCGCATTGGTGCAATACTCGCTAATGAAAGGTGTGAACCCATCAATAGGGGTAAACCCCAGTATCATCTTTGAATTAAATGTAGCTAAACGGAAACGAAGTGTGTTAACCAAAGCCGCATCACCAAGGTATTCATCAAGCCATGCCCCCATGTTTAGGTGGTCCGGCTTAGAAGGGAACCCGAATTGCATACCCTCTAGGATGGTTTGGTTATTTGAGAACTGTGTGTAAGTCTTGAAGTCAACCCGGGTCCGGGTATCCGGAAAGATAAACGAGCTTCCGGTAAATCCATTTTGCATAGAGAAGTTAATGTATCCCTCCGTGCTCTTGGTCTTCTTCCGGAACTCCTTGGGCATCATCTCCCACATGGCGGCTTGCTGAACCTTGACAGAGGTATCCGCATTCTGTGAGAAACAAACTATGTGACCGTTCATGTTCTCCATGACCGCCTGCATAATTATCTTTGCACACCCGGTAGTCTTCCCGGATCTGTTACCCCCTAGTGTAAGGACCTCGTTGTATTCCTTTAGTCCGTTCCGGATCCTGCCCCAGCCATCTAAGTCAAAGCCGTAGCGAACCGGATCGTTGGTGGCGGCTTCAATCCTGCCCTCGTGAGCACGGTGTAGATCCTCGAGTAGCTTAGGATCTTTATTTGCTAGGAGTAAAATCTCTTCGTCACTAGGGGCATCTAGTATCGGGTGCGGGGTAAACTCAATCATTCTTCGTCCTCGTCCTCCTCTACCCACTCGAAGTCAAAGTCATCCACATCTAATTCGTCCCGGACTTCTCTCATTAGCATCTTGCCTATTGGCAAGTTAGTGAAGTCATAATACAAATCCCCGTCATCATTCATTACTATGAACATATAGTTCGGGAAGTGCTCGGATAAGATAGCCCGAACCTTCTCGTGTATATCCTCATGGTATTCTGAGTTAATCGACATCAATCACTTCCGCTTCTTTTAGTTTCCGGATCCGGTCCTCTGCCGCCTTGGCGGTAGCCTCGTAGTCCTCTTGGGTATATACTTTCCGGTCCTCGGTGATATTGGTTGCCTCACCCCGGGCGGTCAGTGCTTCCCGTGCGGCATTAGCTTTAGCTATTGAAAGTTCTTTAAGATCCCGGAACGTAGCTTCTAGTTCCCCGGATTCGAGCCGGTCCCGGACTACCTCAATGAGGTCCTCTTCTAGGCTGGACATATCTAAGTAGTTCTTGGCGGCTATCTTACCGGATAGTTCCCGGAACTTACCTATGTGATCTGCATAGTCCGTAAGCACTGAGATGACAGTATGTCTATCGAAGCCATACTTCCTAACTAGCCGGGTCTGACTAGATCCTGTGGCATACAGGTATAGCATCTGAGCTACCCGTTCCGGAGCAAACCTACTTAGACTATTCAGCTTACCTAACTCCTTCTGTTCAGATATGTCCTGAATGGACGTGGTTATCTCCTGCATTAACTGTTCCTTCTCATCCATCTTATTTAAACTATTTCTTAGTAGCACTTATGTGTCAAGTATATTATATGATACAATACACCTGTGGTACGTAATAAACCTTTCTGCCGTAGGCGAGAAAGGGAATGAGGATCAAGAGAACTCCTTATGTATCACCTGATTGATCAGGGCTGTCAAGTCCAAAATCCTATGAGGAGCATATTTTTTTATAGCCATGTTTATGTATTTAGAGAGATGTTGTCGCAAAAAGTTTTGACCCCCTCCCCCCATGTCGCCGTAATGAGACTGAGACTCAATATCAATAAGCACGGATCCCTAAATGAGACTGGGTCGCAAAAAGTCGGGCTGTAGTTTTAATGAGACTGGGACTCAGTAGCACCTAAGAATCATTCTAATGTTCCACGTGGAACAAAAATATTTCCCTCATAAAGAAAGTATTACGGGGGTGAATTTGGAATGAGACTGACTCTCAATAACCCCTAATGCGACTGAATCTCAATAGTTGAGGTTAGCCCTGTATGATCGCCTGTGAGCCTTCGAGGGGTAGGGTGCCATTTGAAAATCGGACGGCTTAAAGGGGCATTTATGGCTTACTACGGGCTATACGATATTACGTAAGTCGTTGATAAAAGTCATAAGTCGTTGATAGCAATTCTGTAAGTCGTTGGTAATATCTCCCAGAAATGGTATTAACTGGCTATTCAGTTTCATTATTTTGTATGAGGTGTTCAAAATGATTGATTTCTATTCACAGGTTATTCATGTATAATACTTTCATCATCTAATTATAACCTAATAAACACACACCTAAATACTACTAAATATGAAAGCAAAAAAAGCAAAAATCGACCTGCACGAAACTATCACTAACCGCTTCATTGAAGCACTAAGCAAGGGCACTAATCCTTGGACCAAGCCTTGGAAAAGCAACGGGGCAGGCGGTGCCATGACGGGGCAATTTCCCGTTAATGTCTCATCGGGCAAACAGTATCAGGGCATCAATACTTTGATGCTGTGGATGGAGGCTAATGCACAGGGCTATCAGTCCACTACATGGGGCACCTTCAAGCAATGGAAAGACAAGGGCGGTATGGTTCAAAAAGGTGAGAAGGGCACACCCGTGGTCTACTGGGGGGTGCTATTTTTCGAGCATGGTGCCGGTGGTAAACTGGGCAAGAAGCTAATCCCGGGCAAGCCCCACAGCATGAAGACACTCGAGGCTATGGCACGGGCTGGCAAGATCAAGAAAGTGATGTATGAGAAATACTCAACCGCTTTTAATCAAGATCAGACTGATCTTAAAGAGGAAGTCGAGCAGGTGCCTGCGGTGACGGGTGACGTGATGCCTCACGAGGAACCCGAGTTCAAAGCCTGCGGTGCTACTATTGATCGGTGGATAGGGGACGAAGGGCTAGCCTTCAGCCAAGGCGGAAACAGGGCTTGCTACAATCCTAGTCTTGATCACATCAAGATGCCCTTAGTGCTTCAGTTCCATAGCCCTGCTGAATACTACCACACCTTCTTTCACGAGATGGCTCACAGCACGGGGCACAGCTCACGGCTTGACCGCCTCGAGCCTGCAACCTTCGGGTCTGACCCGTATGCCAAGGAGGAATTGGTCGCTGAGTTGACTGCTTCCTTTCTCTCAAATGCTCACGGCATTTTCGCTAAGACTGAGGATAACTCGCAAGCTTACTTTAAGAATTGGGCGGACGTGCTCAAGGCTGACAAGAAGCTGATCTTCAAGGCATCTAGAGAGGCTCAGAAAGCCTTTGATCTAATCACGAATGCCTAACCACTCACAACGGGTAAGCCCCCATTCTGGGGGCACCCACAACCCACATATACCTACTACTAAAATGAACAAAGCAATACTAAGCCAAGAGAAAATATCAGACATCTTATGCGATGCTCGCGATGTCCGAAGTGCCCTTCGATTTGCATCGGGGAACTTGTTGAACAAGCCTAAGGACGGGGATGATACCGATACCACAATAGGAGACTGCCTTGATAATATCATCGAGACACTCGAACACACCATGAAAAACTCATACATCAGAATCGAAGTCGGGCACCCGTGCGGTGCAGGGGCAAGCCACCTATCAACCATCTGGGAGGGTCGAGATGATGAGTGCCCGTGGGATGAACTCGAAGAGGTAGCCAAACAAGAGGGCAAGGTGCTCGTCTCGAGTTGCCTGTCATGGGTCGCTACGAGCAAGGGCATGGAACTCATCCCCGACTAGGTCGAAACGGGCACCGCCCGTCTAGCAGTTACTCTGCTACTGATGAGACCATCAGCTAACCACATACCAAATACTAAAATGAATAAAGCACTACTAATCAAACTATATGACGAAGCCACTCAATCGACTAATGACCTCACCGATATGGGTCGTAAGGAACTGGCTCAGGAACTACTGACTGAATGCAACTCATTCCTTCAAGCCTACTATCCCGACTACGGGGACGAGCACATCTCAATAATAGATGACCTCGAAGAGGTGGTCTTTGAGACTACCGAAGAGGGCAGTCATGCCCGAATGCTCAGTGAGAAACTGGGGTATAGCCACTGCTTCAACTGGCTAGTCAAAGAGGTAGGCAAAGCCTACACCTTGGCATCCGAAAACAAACTGAAAGGTGAGGGACGGGAGCCATCCGGTGACAGTCACATCTTCGGTGACGGAATTTAATTCAAATATAATTGACACTCACCAATCTATTAACTTATTATACACACTCACAAGGGATAAGCCCCCGTTCTGGGGGCACCCTCAACCCATAAAAACACACCAATATAATGAACTCAAAACTAATTAAAGCCCTCGATATAATCACCACCGAAGCAGAGGTATCCGTGCTAGGAGATGACAACTCTGACCCTCACGTTCAGAAGGTGCTCGATGCCCTCGAGTATCTTAGCAAAGAGCTTTGCCTCGATAAGATCACCACCTATTGCAGGCACTCATTAGATGCCGTGATGTCCACCCGACTGGGCATGAAAGTAAAGGCAACCGATGCTCAATGGAGGCAGGTATCAGATTCAATCTACGACGATGACGAAGCATGGTCTTAC
>Ga0209336_10001086_pt1 | contig 13323 bp, 9 predicted proteins | sample LinPmetageLP32_FD_184042 | JGI IMG/M metagenome (GOLD analysis project Ga0209336, IMG submission 184042) | Marine viral communities from the Pacific Ocean - LP-32 (SPAdes) (version 2) | ecosystem: Environmental > Aquatic > Marine > Oceanic | place: Pacific Ocean | collected 2009-08-23 | reverse complement strand
TATTGGTAAAATACTTTTTAGAAAAAAGTAATATCAAAAAGTAAAATAATTAACCTATTTTTTCAAAATTCTTATTTAAATATAATCCTGTTTCTCTATTATTAGAAAAATTAACAACCATAAAATCGTGAGCTTCTCTTACATTATCACGAAATAATGATTTAAATTCTCTTTTTGAATTTAAATAATTATAATGTTCTGTTGTTATATCTAACTGTCTATCACTCATATTATAAAATATACCACCTGAAATATTTGCTAAACAAACTGGTAAAATATGACTTACATATTGAGAGGTTATAATAATAGATATAAGGTGCTTTCTTCCATTACAAAATATACGACTGACCGAATTATAAAATCCACTTCTTAAAGAACCATCAAAACTTAGATCATCTAATAATATAAGCTTTGGTTTTGGTTTCATTTTACCTTCAACGGCTTCTTTATATTCTTCAACTAATTTATCATATAAAGCGTTTAATATATCGTCATCTAAAGAAGTATATACATTTATATTCGGTATTTTCTTAGTTTTTATGACCTGTTCCATTTTATAATCGTTTTCTAAAGGACTAAAAATATAAATATTATCGCCCCTAAAGTCTTTAGAATAAAACTGCTCCAAACACATAAGCGAAGCTATACAACTCGTTTTTCCACAACCAGTTTTTCCAATTATGACTAAACGGAAGGGAATATCAAATATCATTTTTTTAGGTATAGTAAAACTATCTCCTTTATCTTTCATTTTATAAATTTTTAAATCACTCATTTATTATAATATTATATTATTTTTTTTTTATCTTCTTATAACATAATAAATGGATAATTTAAGTAATTATGTTTCTGTTGCTGGCGGTGTAAATGAAACAAATAAAGAAGATATAGCAAAAATAAAAGACTTATCCACGCAAATGCAAGAAAAGATTAAACAATTTACAGACCCTATAGGGGAAGGTTTTATGATGGAAGGGGGAAAAGGAACTTTAATGAAAGGAGTAGATAATTATGTAAATAGTTTATCAAAAAAAGGGGTTAATATTGGAGATGCTAAAGAAATTACGGGAGCTTATAGAAAAGGAGGAATAAAAGGAGTATTAAAACATTTATATAAAAAACATTTTAAAAAGGCAGAAAATAGCCCACAAGGAGAAACAAGCACCATAGCAGGAGAAGGAGAAAATATTAAGGACTTATCACCCGACGCTTTTGAATCATCACAAGGGGCTATAAGAGTATCTTTAAAGCATAGATTTGAAAATGAATTTCAGGAAAACCAAAAAAAAAGAATAGTTAGAAAATTTAGAAATGAAAAATTAAATGAAAGCGATGAGCCACACCTACCAACAAGACAGCAAGCAAACGCCCAAAAATTTAATGATGTTATGGACGATGAGGCACAAAGAGGAGCAATAGCAGAGCAAAATTTACAAACAACAATAAGAAACCCAGCATTAGAAGAAGGAGATGATTTATTCGGTAATGTAGCACAAAAAAGTATATCAGGATCAATAAAAAAAAATATAGTAGGAGATTTAAATAAATCATTAGAGAAAAATGTAGAGGAAGAAGCCAGTAAAAAATTAGAAGGAAATATTTTAAAAAGAGCAGGAGAAAAAGCAGGCGGTAGAATTGTAAAGGAGGAAGCAGAAGAAGGCGGGCCAGAAGATTTAGCCGGTGATGTTGTTTCAACATTAGTAGGAGCGGGGACTTTTTTTGCTGGTGTTTTTGCTTCACGACATATAAAGCCACAATTACCACACGAAAATATTGCTAATGTTTCATATCAATCAGGAGTTTAAGAAATTATTTATATATTTTAATTAAATTAATATTATGAAAATAAAATATTTGATAATATTATAAAATGGCTGAAAAAAAAATTAGACTTCTTCCAGTTCAAGCAGAAAAATTAGACGCTCAATTTAACTTATTAGATATTGATATTCCCTCAGGAATGGTTGTAAGAAATTCAAAATCATATTTATCGTTATTCGTAGAAGTAAATCCTACCGATACAAATACAGTCGCAAATTTACCAGCAGATTCAGGGGGACTCGGTGTTTATAATGTAGAAGCTGTAATTCAAACAGGAAACGCCAACACAGGAACAGATTTTATTAAAAGAATGACTCCAATAGCATTAGTAAAAAACGCCACTTTAATTAGTGAAAATAAAGGAATGTTAGAAAATATTAGAGATGTTAATAAATTAAGATTATCACAGCAAAGTTTAAAAATGGATTTTCAAGATAATAGAGGAGAAAATCATATAGGCTTAGGAGAACAGGTAAAATTATGGGGTTTTATAAGCCCTTTTATTGAAAAAGGAAATAGAGATGTAGGAATACAAGCCGAAAAAATAGCAGAGAAAGAAGTAAGAATTTATTTAAAGGATATTTTTAATATGTTTCAAGGCTCACAAGATTTTAATACTAATTACTTAGGAAAAGTTAGGGTTCATTTAGAATTAGATCTAAACAGATTAGCAGGAAGAACCTGTTATAATAATGAGTCTAATAATGATGTTTTTTCAACTGCTACTACTGGATACGGTTTAGTAGATGATACCGCCACCGCTGGTGCATTAACTCAAATAACATTAACAAAGACATATTTACACGATAATTTAGATGAAATACCATTTTACGAAGGACAAAAAATAAGGGTTATAGCAGGACTTTTAGACGGCGGAGCAATTCCAGGAGTTAATAGAAAAATTACACAGATAGATTTCGCGGGTGATAAATTTACTTTAACTGTTGATAATTTATTAGGAACTATAGCGGGGGCAGGGCTGTCGGGGTGCGTAATTGCTCCATTAGATCCCGCCACTATTCCAGTTTCCATTAATAGAACTGAATTAGTAATTCAAGAATCTCAACAGAGTGGAGGCGGTAGTTATAATTATACAACATATACAACAGAAAAAGACACGGGCGGGGGTGCTGTAGAATTTAATAGACAGTATGAAGTAGAACCTGAGGCTATTAATTTATTAATTCATACAAGTAATACAGAAGGCGGGCTTTTATCCACTTTAAGACCTGATAAAGTTAGAGTTTCAATTAATAACGAACCGACAACTAATAGAGATGTAGCAAGACATACACCTTTATATTATAATAGATTAATTAGATATGCTCTTAATCAGGGTCTAAATATTAAAAGTTTAAGCCAAGACAGACCAAAAAGATTATCTGTGGCTCAAACTCTCCCTGAATCTCTTAACGATGAGGCGTGGGTATATGAACCTCTACCAGCGAGTAGTGATATGAAATTAATAGAAGTTGATTATTCCTGTAGGGCTGGTAATGGTGTAAAAGATATAGTTTTATTTAAAGAAGTTGTTAGAAGTGTTTAAGAACAACCTTTTAGGAAAAGGTTAGACCAAAACCAAATATTTATAATACATATTAGATTTATTAATAAATCATATTTTTAATTAAATTAATATTATTAAAATAAAAATGTTTAATAATATTATAAAATGAATGTAGAATACGCAAAAATAGACCCCGAACAAATTAAGGATACATACGGAGAATATGATGTCGTGGATTTTATGATTAATACAGATAGAAATGTCGTGGCTGGTTCAATAAGAATTGAAGGAGATATAGAATTTCAAACAGCTGGAGCAAGAATAGATCATACCAACTCAATTTATTATAATCCTCATACAGGTATGCACGGAGTATGTGAAAGTATCTCAACACAATTAGGAGGCTCAGGAGAAGTAGTAGAATTTATTCAAAATGTAGGGCGATATGTTAATATGAAAAACGCAGTTAATAAAGATGAAGATGATTATTTTAATAGTAAAGATATATGCGAATTAGCAGTATCAAGCCCCGAACAAGCAAAACAAATATGTAGAGGTAAAGTTCATCAAAATTCAGCAAATACTATAGAAGATAATGATTTTTCATTTGTTCCTATGTTTTGTTTAAATAGAGTTTCAAATTCATCATCAGTAAGTTTAGCACCATATAATAATTTAGTAAAAGTATCAATTAATTTAGCCCGTAATTTTTCATTCCTTACTGGTTCGGGTGTTGTTGCTACAAGTCAATATTTACTTAAGAATTTAAAAATGACTTATAGGACTGTTCCATCATCTCCAACACCTAATATTATGTGTAGGAGTTTCGTATCATTAAAACAGACTATATCAACAAATAACGCATCTGTAAATACTCGTGTCCCCGCTATTGCTGAGGGTGTTTCTATTTCCTTTTTACAACAGGCTAAAGAAAATACGGGCATAGATAATAATTATCAATTAGAAAAACCACCACTTCCAAAATCAGTTAAATATATGTTTAATGATAATTCAAGTAATTATATTACATATTCTATTACAGACTTAGGAGAGATGGTTCAAGGAGGTATTGAAAGTATGAATGGAGGAAGCCACAATTCAGTTAATCCAACTAAGCAAGGCGGGGTTAATGGCTGGGTAATGGGGGCTAATTTTAATGGTGCTATTGATTTACGAAGTCAAAAATTTACTATGGAATTAGAAACTCAAATTTCAACTATTCCTTATTTGGTGTATATGTTTTTTCATACAAGAATAAATTTATCAAATGCTCCAAATCAATTATCTTAGGAATTTTCAATTCAATTTAATTAAAATTAATATTATGAAAATAAAAATATTTTATAATATTATAAATGGCTTTCTATACACCGAACAAAGTTAAGACTGAAATAATTGATCCTCATTATTATTCTGCTAATGAAAGAGTAGAATTTAGATTAGACCGTGGAACACTTATGAATAATATTAAGTTAGTAAATTTAGGAGTTGTATGTGCTGGTAATCCTTTTTATAATGAAGACGCAGGAGTTTTATCAGTAATTAAAAATATTCATCTTTATGATGGTAAAGTAGTTTTACAATCTCAAGAAAAAGCAAACCTAAGATATGCTTTTCAAAATGCTATGAATTCAAATACTTATAATGGAAATGTAGATAGATATATGAAATTACACTCACAAGGATATACAATAGCAGGCTCTTTAGCAAATGGTAAAGCAGTAGTATCTTTAGGAGATGCAATTAATTCAAATGTCCCCGCTGTTGATACAGTAGGAAACGCAAAAAAAGGCTCTGTATGGATTGGTGAATTACTGCCGATTGTTAAAGTGCTTAATTGTCTTCCTTCCTCTGTTTTTAAACAGCTGAGATTAGTTATAGAATTTGAAAGTGATGTAAGAAATATTTTATCTAAAGACAATCAAGTTCAAACTACTATTAAACCCGTTTTAGTTGTAGATAGGATTATAGACCAGCAAGCAGAATCTCAAGAAATAGCAAAATTAGGAAATGCAACTTTTATGAATTATGAATGGACTCAATTAAATATGCCCGCTAATGCTGGAGGAACTCAAGAAGTAAATAGAAAAGTTATGGCTTATAATAATAAAACATTACACCGACTAAGACTTATAATGAATTATGCCGATAAAACTAAATATGTTAATGCTAATAATATATTATTTAGAGGAATTGTTGGCTCTTCTGTAAATGTTAGAAATAGAGCAGTGCAATATAGAGTAAATGGTGCTAATCTTTTACCCCGTTCTAATATTAAAGGAGATATGAGGCGTTTAGCCCTTTTAAATGATACTTACGGGGTTATTAATATGACCCCTGAAATGCCTACAAGTTTAGCAAATGAAACAACGCAAAATGGAGCAGTTATTTTAGATAATGATGATGAAAATATCGGTAGTAAAGATTTTGATGGTGTTTATGTCGGTCAAGTAATAGAAGATTTACAATTATTTATACAAAGAGAACATATTACCGATACTTCCAATCCATCACGATATAATGATAATTTAACTATTCAAATTGAAGGAGAAGTTGAAAAAACTATTCAGTTTGGAAATGGTGGCTATAATGTTGGATATGTAGCTTAATTTTTTTCAAATTTCTTAAATTTATTATATTATTTTCTTTTATTATAATATAATAATGAATAATAACTCAGTAATAGAATTAAAAGAACAAAATGCAATGAATACAGACCACACAAATCCATTAGGAACAAACGGACATTTTAATGTTGAATTAAATGATAAAAATATACATATTAATAATGGCGATACAATAGCAATAAGGAGTTGTTTTTTAGACTGTGTAAATGAAAATACAGGAAAAATAAAAATAGATAATTCTAATAAGGATATTACAATAAGAAATTGTATGTATATGACGGCTTTTAGAACTGACGCACAAGGAGATAGAGAAACTTTTTATCAGCAAGGAGTAGGAGCAAATGAAAGAGGACAACCAAACGGAAAAATATTCGTTTTATGTGAACGACAAATAACCGCCCCGCCTGCAGTTTATGATACGGGATATATTTTAACACGAGCAAGAGTATATCTTAAACATACCCGTATAAGTTCTAATTTCGGTGGATTTTCAACAACTTTTCAATATTGTAATCAAAAAGGACAAGAAAACACACCAATTATTTTATCTTTTCCAGATACAAATAAAAAAGATAATGGAGGTATTAAACATATAGACGCTCAAATAAATGGAACAATTTTTTTATTTGGTAGAAATCCTATAAATTTAAGTTTAGATTTTTTCCAAACATCAGGGCCAACGAGAGATGAAAGACAGAAACATTTTAATATTGAAAAAGGAGAGATTGAATTAACTTTTGAGGATGCTTCAGTAGGAGATAGTTTAATCCCTAAAGAATTTACTAATACATTTTCTTTACCATTAGGAGATTATACCCCCGATTTAGTAGCCCGAATGATTACTGATAATCTTTCTAATCTTCAAGACTTTCCAGCAAATGCAACAAAAACAGAAATATTAAATAATAAATTACCCGTTATACCAGCCCCCGCAGTATATAGAACAGACCCGCTCACCGCTTATAATGAAACATTCCCGAGCCGTTCTATATATGCGAGTTCCACTAAGCAATTAGCCTATGATAATGATTTTTATGGTATGAATTTAACTAACGCAACAAATAGAGATTTATATTTTGTAAGTGCTGATGGATTAAATATTATGACTTTTAATAACGCACAAGCAAATAAAAATTATTTCGTTGGTTCAAGTGAGATAAGTTTAGAATTTAACCCCGATGATAATAAATTCTTATTTACACAACTCCATACAAGTCAATTTAATAGTTCTCAATTACCTATTGTAAAATATTTTAAAGATAATTTAAATAATGGTTTTTTATCTACATCAATAGGAGGAGTATTTTTTACAGATTTACAACCCCCTCAATTATGGGCTGATGCTTTAGGATTTGATAGTTCTGTTTTATGTAATCCCGATATACCCGTAGCACGAAATTATATGAATTTTGCTAATACTCTTTTAAAATTTAACGAAATAATAACTCCAACTTTTTTAAGTATGGAAAGGGGCGTTAATATTACAAGTGATTTAGCGGGTTTAGATAGTTCAGTTGATAAAGTTTTATTTACTCCAGCTGGGGCGGGTAGTGATGTAGTCCCCGATTTAAATGATTTTGCTGACGAGCAAAAAGAAGGCACAGCAGTATTAAATAATCTATCAATACGAGCATCTAAACCTTTTCAAGATATTCAACATTTAGACGGATATTATATTATACAAATTACGGGTATTCCTTCTATTGATTTATCTTTAACACCATCTCAACAAATAAGTGCAATTGTTTCAAAGTATTATACAGCAGGAACATATTTAATTATGGAAGGTGGAGCGGGTAGTTTTTCATATACTCATAGAGGAGAGCATTTTTATTTACAAGATCTAAATGTAAAAATTATGGAAAGTGATGGAACAACTCCAACCAAATTAGGAAATAACAACACTATATTTTTAGAAATTAACAGGGCTAATAATTTATTACAATTTTAGTAAATAAAATATTGATATATAATAATAAAATGGTTAGTGAAAAGGAAGAACAAGAAATAATAGATAAATTAAATAAATTTTATGATGAATTATTAAAATTTAAAGAAGAATTTGAAAAATTAGAACCAAAAATATCAAGTGATTTAAAAGATGATTATAATTTTGAATTAAGACAATTAAAAGATGATACAGAACAAGCCAGAAAAGTTAAGAATAATGTAGGCTTTGATATTTTAAGTATAAGACCCCCGGAGGCTTATAGAAGATTAAGACGATATATAAAAAACGCTAAAAGCGGATTACAAGCCGTAAAATCATTAGCGAGGTCAAATGTTATAACAGGCGGAACCGCAGAAGATAAAACACAGTTTAATTTTACTTTAGAGAAAGCCTTTGAAATGTATTTAGCTAAGTTTCAATTAGTAGGATTTTTAGAAGAATATTTTAAAGAAAACCCCGATAAAGAACCATCAAACACAAAAAGATTATTTAATAAAACTAAATTAAAAATTTTAGATTATATTTTTGATAATTTACCTGAGGAAGCAATACCAAAACAAATAAGATATTATGATAAATTCCCGAGACCCTCAAATATGCCCGCACAAATAGAAAAGAAAACGGGACTATTAAAACTCACAGAAGAAGAAGCACAAGAATTAATTAATAGACAAGATTATAGTAATATATATGAAGGTAAACACCCTTTAGGAAAATTTACAGGAAAAGGAAAAATAAAATTATTAGACCACCAGAGAGCCTTTTTAAATGGTTATTTTTTAGGTAATTTACGCTCTGCTATTGTTTATCACGGTGTAGGAACAGGTAAAACTTTTTCGGCTGTTGCTTCTGTAAAATTATTTTTACAATTATACCCTAAATCAAATGTTTTTATTTTAACACCTCCAGCCGTTTTATTTAATTTTATTGATGGCTTAATAGAATATGGTTTAAACGCTCAGGACAAAAGATTAAATTTTATGAGTTATGATAAATTTACTCGTAATAAATCAATTGATACAACCGACGCTTTAATAATTGTAGATGAGGCACATAATTTAAGAACTGAAATAATAGGGACAGTTATAGGAACGGGTGATGACGAAGAAATCCAAGACGAATCAAGCCAATTAAAATATGATTTAAAACAAATTATAAAAGGAAAACGCCCCGCATCATTAATATTAAAAGGAAGACCAGCCAAAAAAATTATATTATTAACAGCAACCCCTTTTGTAAATACTCCTTATGATATAGAAAATTTAATAGCCATAGGCTCAAGCCGTCCAGCTTTAGGAAAATCCTATTTTGGTGAGATGGTAAGTAGTAATGATTTTAGATATGATTATTTTAAATATAGAATTTCTAAATATGATAAACAATTTTTAAGTGGTGATTTTCCTGATATGAAAGAAAGATATATAGGTATTGAAGCCCCTGATACTGAATTAAGTATACGGGCATTAGCGGGTCCAACAGATAATAATCCATTTTATTCAAACTCAAGACGAGCAGGTTTAACCATAGAAAAATTAAAATATTGTATTAAAATTATTAATGAAAATCCAAATAAAAAATTTGTTATTTACTCGGCATTTATTTTTGCAGGAATTGAAAAAATAAAAAGAATGTTAGAACAAGATAATATTGATTATGGTTTTATTACTGGTGGAATGAATGTTAGAGAAATAGCCCGATATATTGATGGATATAATAATTTTAATAACCCCGATTATCCAATAGATAAAATTAGAGTTTTATTAATTTCTAAGGCTGGAAGTGAAGGTGTTAATTTATTAGAAACACGGGGGATTTTTGTAATTGATGGAGTATGGAATGATGCTTTATACGAGCAAGTTGTAGCCCGTGCAGTAAGATATAAAAGCCATAAAAATTTACCTGAAAAAGAGCAATATGTAGATGTATATAAATTATTTTATTGTTATAAATTTGAATTACCATTTATAAAAAGATTAGATGACGGTAAAGGCTTTGATTTTCAAAAGTTTTATAATTCTTTTGCTTTATTGAAAAAAAAGAGAAAAGATCAACAGAAAAAAATAAAGGCTATGAATACAAACAGCGAAGATGAACTATCTAAAAAATCACAATTAGAAATAGCCCAAGAATCACCGAATTTTAATAAGGAGGAATTTTTAAAACTTAAAAAAGGAAGTAAGGAAAGAAAAGAATATTTAGAGGATAATTTACGATTTGGAAAAGATAAAGCAAAATACGAAATTAAAACAGAATTATCAGCCTTAGAAGGTAAAGTTCCATCTACAGATTTTTATATGTTTGTATTACAAAAAATCAAACAAAATAAAATAAATCAATTTGTAAAAGAATTAATTAAAATTCCTATGATTGAAGATATTGTTAAAGATATACCAAAGGCTAAAAAATTATTAGAAGAAATAAATTCAGGTAAATTAAATGAAGTTGATATTATTGATAATTTAGTTAATAATTTAGTAGGTAAAGAAGATGAAGTAAATGATATATTAAAAAAAGGAATGGTAAGCGGTGAAAATACTTTAGCTATTTTAATACAAAAAAGTTTAATGTTAAAACAATTAAGCCAAGACAAAGCAAGAGCAAGATTAAGACAGGAATTTTTTACTCCTAATTCATTAGTAAAAGATTTAATTGTTTTGAGTGGAATTGATAAATTAGATAAATATCAATCAGTCAATATTTTAGAACCTTCCGCAGGCTGGGGTAATATTGTAAGAGGTTTATTATTATTAGGAGGTAAGAAAAAAATAAATATGTTTATTGATATGGTAGAATTTGAAGAATCAAACAGAGCCGAATTATTAAAATTAGAAAATGAAATACCATCAGCCGTAAGTTTAGCAAAACAGAAAAATTTTTTATTGTTTACACCTTCCAAAAGATATGAATATATATTTATGAACCCTCCTTTTTTCTTACAGAAGAAATTTAATAAGGAATATAAAAGAGATGTTTTTGATTATGATTTTATTTTAAGGGCTTATGGAATGTTGGATTTGGACGGCGTTTTAGTTGCTATTACGGGTATGAAATGGAAAGAAAACGAAGCAATTAAAAAATTTTATAAATCAGTAGAAGCCGATATTGAAGAAAGGAAAGGGGTAAAATGGACTGGAGCGGAAGTGAAAAAAGGAGGAGAAGTAGCAAGTTTAGATATTACAATTATATATATTAAAAAATTAGTGGAAAATTCAAAATTAGATAATGATCTATTTAAACAAGGTTTAAAATTATTTGTTGATAGTGAGGAAGAATTAGAAGGAGGAGGAGGAGGAAAAAGTAGAGTTCCAGATGAAGACCCCGCCCCCGCTGTATTAGATGATAGAGGAGGAGGAAAAGCTGAACCAAAACCAAAACCAAAACCAAAACCAAAACCAATACCAGCACCCGAACCTGTAAAATTACATATAAAAGAAACTATACAAGACCTAATAAAATTTAATCAAAAAGAGCCTGTAAATTTTCAGTGCTATGAAAGAATGACTTTTTATTTATTTTTAGAAGTTTTAAGAAGAAATAAAAATGATTGTATGTTAGGTTTAGGAGATTTAGGAAGTTATAATAAATATGGAAATAAAAGAGATGATAAAATAAATTTAAAAACTGCTTATTATGGTTATTTTGTAAATATAAAAACATTAAGAAGTGATGAATTTAAAAAAGCCTGTTTAAAAAAATATCAAGAATGTAAAAAAAATAAAAAGATTTTATGTATACCAACATTAAAAACAGGACACGCCAATATGCTAATTTTTAATTATGCTTTAGAATCAATAGAATATTATGAGCCTCACGGGGAAGGGACGAAGGGATTTAATAGTGCTGTTAAAAATATTCATAAATATTTTATTAAAAACGGAGAACCAAAAATGAAATTATCTCTTAGTGATGAATCCTGCCCGAGAATACCTGCTGAAATAAAAATTAAATGGAATAAATTGTATAAAACTAAATTAGATGGTAAAGATGATGCTGGATTACAATCATACGACTTTACAAATTTAACAAAGGCTCAAAATATAAAAAAAGGAAAAACACCAAGCGGAAAAACTTTTACAGAAACGGGCGGGTTTTGTTGTATGTGGTCGTTTTTACAGATGGATTTTAGATTAAAATTTCCTAAAAAAAAACCGAATGAACTCGCCGAAGCCTTAATAAAAAAAATTAAAATAGAGCCTGCAGTATTTTTTAATAGATTTATTAGAGGGTATACTTTTGATATAATGAAAAATTTAACTAAAAAGTTAGGGGGAGAAGATGAACTTATAAAAATAAATAAAGGTAATATAGATAGTAAAGCAAAGGAAAAATTTTCAACTATAATTATGAAAATGTGGAAGGAAGCGGGGGGGAGTTAAATTTTTGATATTTTTATTTCATCTATTACTCCATCATTATCAGTATCATTTAACACGCATTTAGATCCGCAACAAAAATATATTTTTATTTTTTTCAAAAACTTAAGCATATATATATATATAAAGTTATTTTATTATTTAAATATTTATGTTGTTATATAACTATATGAAATATCAAATACACGATGAATTTTTTAGTAGTAAAAAAAAGGCTACAGACCACACACGAAAATTATTAAAGGATAATTATTATAAAACAATTACAGAAGGATATATTTTTGATTATTGTATGTCTATGGTAAATTTACATCCTGATAAAGAAAATAAAATAGGCGATGGTATAGAATCTTTTTATATTGGAGATGATGCTTATAAAAATACAGCATTATTTATTAATCAAAAAATTAAAAAACTTATTTCTATTTCTTGGATTACGGTTTGTAATTTTAAACCACCGAGTAAAGAAAAATTATTTAAACAGGCTTTAAGACAGGCAATAGATTATCAAATTACAGAATTTAGACAAAAATGTAAAAGAAGATGTGAATTATGCGGGAGTAAGGAAAATATACATATAGATCATATATATCATTTTAATAAAATTTATAAAGATTTTATGGAAGAATATAATTTTGAAATACCTAAAAAATTTAGTAAAGAAGAAGGAACTAATAGATGTAAATTTAATTACACAGAAGAAAAATTAAGGCTTACTTGGTGCGAGTATCATAGAGAAAAAGCAACTTTAAGACCACTTTGTAAAACCTGTAATTTAACGAGGGGTTATAATTAATAATATATTTTTCTATCAATTTCTAAAATACTTTTTTTATCTTTTTCAAAAACAACTAATAAAGACATTCCATACCATTTAAAAACTTTTAACATTTTCATCTTTGTTAAACCGTATCCTGATTTTTCTAAAGTTTCAATTCTTTTAGCCGTTAAATTTCCTATACCGATTAAAAAACTTATTATTCTTGGTTTCAATTCTATATTTTTTTTTATCCATTTATCCATTAATGAATATGGCGGATTTTG
>Ga0209336_10001082_pt1 | contig 13348 bp, 16 predicted proteins | sample LinPmetageLP32_FD_184042 | JGI IMG/M metagenome (GOLD analysis project Ga0209336, IMG submission 184042) | Marine viral communities from the Pacific Ocean - LP-32 (SPAdes) (version 2) | ecosystem: Environmental > Aquatic > Marine > Oceanic | place: Pacific Ocean | collected 2009-08-23 | reverse complement strand
AATGTGTATCTGCTTTTGTGGCAATGGCAACTGTGTCATATTCTAAATCACTTTGATACAGTTCATCTTTATTAGAAAAATATTGAACATCATAAAGTTCTTTTGCTTTATTTAAATTATCTTCGTTGTTATCACATATACCTACTAAATTTTTACCAAAAACTCTAGCTAAGTTCTTACCCCAATATCCGTAACCTATTAAACAAACTCGCATACAAACTTACCATTATTATATAGACTTCGTTTTACTTCTTTGCCATCCACAATAGGATACTGAAAGGCAGGAAATATCAAAGCTCTTAACTTATTATGTGTTTCTAAATCATACTTCTCAATCTTAAAATTTTTTAGTGATTTATAATCTGCGTCTTCTTTACCATAGTATTTACCAGCAAGTTCTTCATTTTGTGGTTTAGATTTATAATCATCATATAAAATATCACTTATTCTACATTTAAATAATTTAACTGCTGTTTTCATTAACTTGATATAGTTATCTTGTGCTGTATCATTTTTTCTAATCTTATATTTAATTTGTGACATAATAGGTCCGCCATCTATACTATTATCCATTTCATGTAAAGTTACACCACTATATTTTTCACCATTCCATAGTTGAAAAAAGTTAGTATGACAACCTCTATACTTAGGTAATAGACTAAAATGAAAATTAAATAACTTCTTTGACTTAAATTTTTCTGTTTTAATAATTCTATCAAACTCTACTGAAAAGAATAGTAAGTCTTCTTTATCATAACAATCTTCTAAACTACCTACTGTATGTCTATTCTTCAACAAATACTTTTTAAAAGAAGGTTGCCAGCCATCATTTACATCATCATCTTTATTAGGTATACCCATAATATCTAAATGAGGGTATCGTCTTTTGATATATTTAAATACATCAACAGCACATTGATTTTTACCAGCTATCACTAACATATGGCGTTTGATCTCCTTGTAATGCTTTAATTACTTTATATGATTCAGCTTTTCTAAATTCTGTTGATTTTAATTGACATAATGTTAAGAAGTAAACATGTTCTTTTATAGCATTCATACTAGGAATATATGGACTGTCTATTTGTTTTAAAGACTTCTCACTTAAAAATGAACCAGCATTAGGTCCTGTTACAACTGCTGGTATGCCAATTGTTATAGCCTCCATTGAAGCAATACTATTGTAAGTTACAATACAATGATAGTTACCTGATTTTAATTGATCTTGTACTGTATATTTAACTCTTTGATCTCTACCTACTTTTCTTCTTAACTCAATAGGTCTATCTGTAAACGTTTTTATTTCTTTAATTAATTTTTTAGTATACTCTTCAGCATCGCCCCCAAAATGATTAAATACTTTTTGACTTGGCGGTACTATTAAAATTGTATCACCTCTTTGTGCTTCAAATGGTTGGTACTCATCAAAGTTTACACCATGAACATCTTTAAATCTTTCTTCAAGCCAAAATTTAGCGTCTGTTCTTTTTAAAACTTCTTTTAATCTTTGTTGTATCTCAAACAATTTTAAATGATGTAATGTCTGTAAGTTATTGTAAGCAACTCTGTGCCATATTTTAGTTATCTCGTTACCAAAATATCCTGTGTCAATATACATGTAGTCTATATTATTTTTAATACACGCTTTTATATGAGGTGATTTACCTAGACCTCTGAATACACATGGTCTTTTATCAGTTTGATCTATGACTAATTGCTCATCTGGCGTATATATACCATTTGTAGCTAAAGTAAAATCATAGATATAAGGATCATATCTATTCTTATTTTTTATAAATCTGTCATTTGCTTTTTCAGTAGACCAGTCTACACATCGCCACTGTTGAGCACCTTTGTTTAAGTGAGGTAAATTATGATCCATTAAACTCTTTCATTATTTCATCTTTTACTTTTCGCCAGTAATCACCATTACTAATTTCGTTTAAAGTCCAGTGTGAATATCCTAAATCATAACACCATTGATCTCTGTTATTAGGTATCTCAGGACTTTCTATTGTATTTAGTTTACCAGATGACATTGAATGTAAGTAACTAGTTTCGTTAGATACAAATAAAGGTTTGCCTTCTATGATTGCTGGTGCCCCAGCAGATGATGTAAATACACAAACAGCATAACTATGTTTTATCTCATCTAGTAAATTAGGAAAATTAAATTTAGGACTATGTATCTCTATCTTTTGTTGTTTGTTAGCAAACTTTTCTAACTTTTGATAATCATCCATGTATTGAGGATAACCTGATGATTTGTGTTGTCTAATTTTTATAGGTCTATCACTATGTTTTCTTATTTCATTAGCAGTTTCTATTGCCCAATCAGCAGCATTCACTCCTAAACCTGAATAACCAGCACTACCTCTGTTACAACAAATATAAATGTAATCACCTGATTGAATTTTATAGTCTTTTAATTGTATGTCTTTAATTTTAGCAATACTATCCCAACGGTCTTTAGGTGAGTTTTTGTTAAAATATTTAGCAACGTTAGGATAGACTTTACTGTATGCTATTCTAACAAATGTTTCTTTAGGATCCTGATGATGTTTTGAGTAAGCAACTAGAACATCACTATCAAACATCCATATTCTACCATCGTTAATATGTTTATCAAATGCTTGTATTCTTAAATCTAAACCTGGTCTTAAAGGTTTTGTTTCACTTCTACTATCTGGATTTTGAAAATTAAATATAAGAGAGTGTGATGTTTCCATTAAACTATCTTGGTCATGTAAAACTACTTTTTCAAACTGATCATCTTTTATTATAGGTTGTGTAAATGCCTCTAGTAAAGATTTTTTGTACCCAAACGGCACAGTTGTTGTCATGTAAGCAGTTAAACTAGGTTTCATTAAATATTAATTTCTGTTGTCTCGTTAAAGTGATCGTACCATTCTTTACTGTAAGGACAATCTTTATATTCTTTAAAATAAGGACCACCTTTAGTATAGTGTAAATTCTTAACACCTTCTTTTACAGGATAACCTGGTTCATCTACTAAGTAATTCCACTCTAATGGTATCTCACCTATTAAGTCGTCATTCTCTAACCATTTAAATTGATGTAACTGTAAACCTGTCGCTGTGTTAACAAAGTCAGGTGTTAGTGATTTACATTTATCACAATTCATTAACATAACACTAGACCAGTTTTTCTTAACGTATTTTGTTTGAACAGCACCCATAAATTTTTTATCTTCTAAAGGTTGATAGTCATGTTTAGCAACTTGAACAGCATACTTCTCGTCTCTTAAACGCCATATTTCTGCTACATCACCTAACATCAACTGGTCACAATCTAAAAACAATGCCCAACCTTGATAGTTCATTAAGTGTGGTACAATAAATCTACTGAAAGAGAAGTCTGTTGATTCTATATTACTTCTTTCTCTTATGAAACTATCTTTTATATTAGGTAAATAGACAGGTGTTATAGCAACAGGTAGTGTACTATATTTTAATATACTATATGATAATACATTAAATGCCACCTTTTCGTTGTTGTCATAACCTATAAAAACATTAATCATTAAAATCAGACCTTACTATATGTTTTCTCAAAGCCCTTACCAGTTCTTCAATCTTATCAATAACAGAAATCATATCTCTATCTGTAATGTATTTTTGTTTTTCTCTTAACTTATCATACTCTTTGATAGTTAGTGTTACTGTACTTTGTTCATTTTCATACGTCTTATCATGTTCCGCTGTTGTATCTAAATGTTCATCACTCATATTATTTCACCTTGTTGTTTACAAATTGCCCTTGTGATTTTCTTTCTATATCATTATGATCAAACTCTGCCCAATATAACTCAAAAGCAACACCGTTTTCCATACCGATAAATTGATGAAACAATCCAGGTTTAACTTGCATAAAGTCACCTGCGTTTAAAATAGTTTCATCTACCATACCTTCTTGTTTGCCTTCTTGCCATACTTTGACCATCATCTTACCTGTCTCTACAAAGAAACCGTTCCATTTAAATTTATGTCTATGTACGGAACAAGCAACATCTTTTTTATATTTTATTCTATGAAACTCTAACACACCATTGGCATGTATAAGTTCAGTTTGTCCCCAAATTTTTCCTGCTTTCATTTTAACATCACTCCTGCGTCTTTTCTAGTTTTACCTTTTAAGTGATCGCAATATTCACTCATAAAAGTATTAGGCCATGGATTGCCGACTTTATCAATCTTAGGCGCCAAGTTGTGGGTTTTTATACCATGTAGATATTTTTTTCTAACACAATCCCACACATAACTGTCGTGCCATTCACTTTCACTATACAATAAGTCTGTTGTATAATAACGTCTTAAATTATATATAAAACTTTTAGTTACTTCGCTTTTCAAATTGTAACCTATAAACCCACATTCACTATAATAAGTAGGTCTATCTATGTAAGATATAGCACAATGTTCAGGTAGTAATTTGTCTGTAACTTCTTTTTCTGTAATAGGTTTTTTAAATACGATATCTGCGTCTGCCCAAAATACATAATCATAATCACAATCTAGCATTAAATGTGTTTTAGCAAATACTTTAAAACAAAATCTAATGGCGTCATTTTTATAGTTTGTGCCAGGTATAATTATACTATGATCGTTAGGGTCTGTACTGTTAATATTTCTATGTCTATTTCTTTCAATAAACTCTTTAACTTCAGGATTAGTTTCGTGTATGTCTCTAAAGAATACGTTTGACTTATCTGTTTTAGGATGCCAACCTTCATGGTAAACATACAGATCAAACGGCCAGTTATAGGTATTCATAAACCTATGAGCATAATAATCGTATAACTTTTGATTAAATGATGTTACTATTGCTATTTTCATAACCAACTTTCTTAATAAAATATGCGTCTGCTATATCTGATACAGGATTGCCTACTTTATCTGTATCTAATAACTTCTTCAAATCAATGTTTGTTTCTTTTATAAATGCCTCGTACATCATATCTTTATCTGCGTTACCTTTTCCTGTAGCACCTTTTTTGACAACACTAGGTACAATTGTGTCATAAGGTATATTTGCTTCTTGTAATCTGTATTTGAGTATGCCACAGTTCTCAGCGATTTGAAATACGCCACGACCTTTTGAGCCGAAAGAGTAACCTTCAATAAAAACTTTAGGGTTGGGTACTTGATCAATAACATCAAATACAAAATCTGAGATATAGGAAAATCTCTGTATAGGGGTTGTATATTCTTTATGTTCATAACCAAATATATTATTACCAAACTTACCAATGTGTTTCTTTTTACTTGTTAGAAAAAAAAACATTAACTCACCATTGTCAATACACACGGCAGGACTTGTTAAACTATAATCAATTCCAATTATCGTCCTCAAATTTGTTTGTCCAGATTGTGTCTTCTTCATCATTAGATATTTCCTCTACTTCATGTCCACAAAAAGGACAAGTCAATGGTTCAAGGTCTTGTTCTTCAATGTCCCATTGTATAGAGTATTTAGTCTCACAACTAGAGCAAGTTTTTTTTCTCTCTTCTATCATTATAGTTTAAATTTTTTAAATTGATCTTTTGTAACGTCTTGTTTAATACCACCAATAACATAACTTTCTATTTCTGTTTCTTGTGGTGCGTTTTGTAAACTTCGACTATTTAACCAGTGATCTATCCATGGTAATGGGTTAGTTTTTTGTTCATAAACAGCGTTTAGACCTATACCTTTCATACGTCTATTTGCCATATATTCTACAAATTGATGTAAAAGTTTTTCTGATAATCCTATCATAGAACCTTTACTAAACAAGTAAGTTGCCCAACGTTTCTCTTGTTGTAATGCGTCATCATACATTTTATAAACTTCTTGTTCACATTCTTTTCTAATCTTAATCATATCTTTATCATCATTTCTATCGTGCCAATTATTAATAATTGTTTGTGACATTGCTAAATGTTGACTCTCGTCTCTAGCAATAAATGATATTATTTTAGCAGAACCTTCTAATAGTTTTAGTTCACCAAAAGCAAAACTACAAGCAAACGAAACATAAAATCTTAAACCCTCTAGTATGTTTACAGTTACCATAGTTTTATATAAAGTCTTTTTTAACTCATACATATCAACTTTAGATTTGTCAATCGCCCACTGATAACCCATATTAATTAATTTATCATATTGTTCCGTAACTGCGTTTGCTCTTTTCTCTATCTTTTCATCTTGTATAATTGTATCAAATACTTCATTAGGTTGTGAGTATAAGTTTTTAATTATATATGTATATGATCTACTATGTATAGTTTCCATAAAGTCCCAAGTTACAATAGCACCTTCTAGTTCAGGTAAAGAAACAAAAGGTAAAAATGCCATACATGGTCCTCTACCTTGTACACTATCTAACATAGTTTGATATTTTAAATTAGATGTGAATATAAATTTTTGTTGTTCAGGTAATTCTTGGAAGTCGTTTCTATCTTTTTGTAAAGATACTTCTTCAGGTCGCCAGAAATAACCTAACTGTTGTTGTGTTAGTTTATCAAAGACAGGATATTTCATTGTATCATATCTTTGTACAGCAAGATCAGGACCAAAAAACATTTGTTGTTTTGTGGCGTCTAAATTTTTATCTTTGTTAAAAACAGTTTTACTCATTATTGTATTCGTCCTTTTCTTTTACATTTCTTTCTTTGTCTTCATAAAAGTAATCATTACTATCGCCAAATGCCCATTTAGACTCTTGTTCACAATAAAAGTTTCTAGTTGAAACTTGAAAATCTGGTTTTTTCAATTCGTGTGGTGTTAAACTTTGTTCATACCATAACATTCTATTATTAGGTTGAGCAAAGAATTGACCGTTATCTAACTTGCCAAAGTTGTGTTGTTTGTGTTCAGACGGCACTTCACTAACACCTGTGTCTATCATGTTTACATCGCCATGGCAACTATCTATAGTGAACATATATTCACCTTTCATTCTACCACCACCTTTTAACACAATTTCTACATCACAATTCTTTAATAATCTTTTAGACCATAACTGAATATTATTACTAAAACTATCCCACAATTCAATTGTACTTAATGGTAATAGTTCTTCTTCTTTAAAATCTTCTTTCCATACAAAAGCAGATAATGGAAACTTATCAAAACAAGCACCATATTCTGGTAGATATGCTTCAAACATTAAGGCACGACCTTGAACAGATTTTACAGCAAGCATTACTGCCTCAACTAATTCACCATGACCTCTTTCTAAATCGTGTAGATACTCTTTTCTTACCCAACATTTAATGTAAGGTGTATTAGCAACAAAGTTCATTTATATTGTACAAGACTCACAAGCCTCGTCCTCCTCTTTTGGTTTAACTTCTTCAGGTACATTATCAACAAACCCTATAGGGTGTGCTGGTTCGTCTATATCATTCTTGCCGTCATATGTGTTTTGATAATATGAAGTCTTCCAACCAAGTTTATATGTAGTCAATAAGTCTTGTGCCATTACTGACACTGGTACTTGATTGTCTTCAAAATGTTCAGGATTGTATGACCAGTTGCCAGATATTGCTTGATCAAAATACTTTTGCATTACTGACACTATATTTATATATCCTTCCATTCCCTTCATATCCCATAATAACGTGTAATTATTTTTTAGTCTTTTGTAATCAGGCACAACTTGTTTCAGTGGACCTTTTTTACTTTTCTTAACACTTAAATAATCTCTAGGTGGTTCAATGCCGTTAGTAGCATTAGAAACCACACTAGAGGATTCTGATGGCATTTGGGCAGAGAGTGTGCTATGTCTTAACCCATGTTCTTTAATTTCTTTTCTTAACCACTCCCAATCGTATGTAAGTGATCTCTTGTTTACAAGTTCATCTACATCTTTTTTGTAAGTGTCAATAGGAAGAATACCATCGGAATATTTTGTTCTATCAAAGTATTCACATTTACCTTTTTCTTTAGCAACTTCTAAAGAAGACTTTAATAGAAAGTATTGAAAAGCCTCTGTTAGTTTATCAACTTGACGCCATGCTAATTTTTGATCATATCTATAACCTTTTTTAGCAAGATAATGAGCAAGACCGATATAACCTATTCCTAAACTTCTTCTTGCCTTTGTAGATATTTCAGCAGCCCTAACAGGATAACCTTGATGATCTATTATTTCATCTAAAGCCCTTACTGATAAATCACATAGAGGTTCTAATTCGTCTCTCTTATCTATTTTACCTACATTAATAGCAGATAGAATACATAAAGCAATTTCTCCTTCACCGTCAATGTGTTGTACTGGATCAGTAGGTAAAGTTATTTCTTGGCATAAGTTTGACATTCTAACTAAATCTTTAAATGATGAGTGAGTATTACAATGGTCAATATTCATAATATAGATACGACCTGTTTCTGCTCTTTCTTTTAGTATGTCAAAAAATAGTTCTTGTGTTTTTACTTTTGTTTTAGTTACTGATATTTTTCTTTCTGCCTTTAAATATAGTTCATCAAACTCTGGTGAACCCCACGCCTCATATAATTCAGGTACTTCGTGTGGTGAAAACAAAGTCATATCTTCATCATTAATAAATCTTTCATAAAATAGTTTTGATAACTGTATAGAATAATCTAATTTTCTAACTCTGTTATCTTCACTACCTTTATTATTTTTAAGAACAATAATGTCTTCTATTTCTTGGTGCCAAATCGGAAAGTGTACTGTTGCTGATCCGCCTCGTACTCCGTTTTGGGTACAGCACTTAACAGTTGCTTCAAATTTTTTAAGAAAAGGTATAACACCCGTATGTTGAACCTCACCGCCTCTAATACGAGAGTTGATACCTCGGATTCTTCCTGCGTTAATTCCGATGCCAGCCCTTTGGGCAACATAACGCCCAATAGCCATGTCACTGCTAAAGATACTAGGTAAAGTATCGTCAACGTCAACAAGGACACAACTAGCATACTGCTTAAGAGGGGTACGGACACCAGCCATAACAGGCGTTGGAATATTAATTTTAAATTGCGATATAGCGTCATAGTATTTTTTAACATAAGTCATCCTTTTGTTTTTTGGATAATTAGCAAACACTGTAGCAGAAATCATCATGTACATAAACTGTGGTGTTTCAAATATTTCAGCGTTACTTCTATCTTGTACTAGATATTTGTCTATAACTTGTCTTAAACCAGCATATGTAAATGTGTAATCTCTTTCATGGTTTAACCAGTTTTCCATTCTATCAATATCTCTTTTGTCATAGTTGTCTAATATAATTTTATCATAAACACCTACTTTGATACACTTATTAATGTGTTCAAAAAAGTGTGGGTGATCCCACAATTTACCTATAACTTGTTTTCTCAAACTATAAAGTAATAATCTAGCGGCAACAAATTGATAGTTAGGAGTTTCAAGTGATATAAGATCAGCTGCTGATTTGACTAGAATTTTTTGAATATCATCTGTTGTAATACCATCGTAAAATTGTAGACCACTATTCATTTCTACTTGTGATGAAGAAACACTTGATATATCTTCACAAGCATATTCAACCATTTCGTGTATCTTTTCAATGTTAAGAGGTTCGTTACCTCTGCCGTTTCTTTTCTTTACAAATATTGAATTGGTTGCTTGTGTAGCCATAAAACTCCTATATTTTTTTCCAGTATTTTAATTGTGTTAAAGCAGATAATTTTGAATGAGTGTTACTACTTATAAGAGTCTGTAGCTCTGTTTCACTAAGACCTGACATAATCATATCATTAATGTCCTTATGTCGCATATCTTCAGGCCACACTACTAAGTTGTAATCTTTTTCTATCACGTTATACATTCTATCTATTATTTCTTTGTTTCTTGGTTCGTTATCAAATATATATGTTATCTGATCGTTAGGTATTGTGTTCTTTAAAACTAAATCTGCGCCAGCAGCAGAGAGACAATTATCAACAAATAAACTGTCAATAGGACCCTCTGTAATGTATATATGTTTTTGAAAATTAATTCTTTCAAGCCCATATACTTTTTGTTTTCCTTCATCTAACTTTATTGTTAGATATTTCGGTTGTTCATTTCCGAAACTACGACCTTGAAAAGCAAAAAACTTTCCTGCTGTATCATAAAAGGGTATAACTAATCTAGGATGATCTTTATAAACTTTGTAAGTATTAGGTTTTACTTTGTTTACTAAAGTCATAAACTTATCACATAGGTATAATATACTATGATACTTTTTAGGTATCATTCGTTTGTTAACATAATCTAAAACAGGATGATCTTTAGGTAAACTACTTACCTTTGTTAAATCATCTAGTAAAGTTGTTTCTTTAAACTCTGTAGGTTTAAAGTCAAACTTTGGTTTTGGCGTCGCTGGAGCCGATTTTTTATATCTTTCTAAAAGATATTGGGAATACATATGTTGGTCAATAAACTTAATAAAGTTTGCTAGATTTTGACCATTGCCACAATTGTGACATTTAAAGAACATATCATTTTTAACTCTATAAAAATATGCTCTTGCTTTTAATTTATTCTTTTTAGAATCACCACAATGAGGACATCTGAAATTAAACAGATAGTCACCTTTTTGTTTAAACTGACTTAATCTTCCAGATAGATTGTTGATAAATTTTAGATCAATATAACTTGACATAGCAATACTAGTAATATACTATATATGCTCGTAATAGTCAAGGCTAAACGCCATTCATCATGTGAATTAATGGCATAAGGTTCTTAGATACTGCCCACCCTATGACTATGGCACCACCTAGTATTAACCATCTGTATTTTTCTAATATACCAACTCTGTTATCTAGTTCGTTTCTGATAGACTTCAACTCACACATCAACCTTTTCTCTGATAATTCAATTTTATCAGTCAACTCTGAGTTGACTTTATCTAGTTCATCTGCTCGTTCTCTTATCTTGTTAAAGATTACTTCATCTATCTTTTCTGATTGACTAAGTTTTTCTTCGTGTACGGCTAACATAGATTTAATAGATGTAGAAACGTCTGTCAATTTATCAATAGCCGTATCTAAACGACCTTGAATAGAGTTAGTATTTGCTACCTCTGTTTTAAGTGATTCGAGTTCTACTCTTATGTCTGTGATTTCTGCCATACGCTTATTTATCTCAATAGTTATTAAGTCTAAAATTTCCCTTTGGGATGTACGCCGACAAGCGTCTTTATACTATATTGACTTTAACTATTGTATTATTATTTATTTTTATGCAACTTTATAGACACGTTTTAAGTACATCAATTGTCGCAACTTCCATAATTTAATGAGGGTTTTCTTTCGTCTTCGTTCTTTTTGTTTTCTAATTTTAAGCCAGTGTGTATTAAGTAAGTATAGTTTGATTTGTTTTTCATTTCTTATTATCCTTTTTGCTATTAGTCGTAACTTTCTTTGTTGAAGTAAAGTCATAACCCTCCATTAAGTTTATTACTGGTTTATAAATGGTTACTAACTCATCTTTACCCTTAACCTTAATTTTATCTAGCTCAATAGACTTAATATCTTTCAGTTGTTCTTTTGTATAGGAAGAATAAATCAAAGGTGTAACCTTTCCATTTTCATCTCTATAATTTCTTGTAGCAGCTTCAAGTCTAGCTGCCAAGTTTACCGAGTCACCTATAACAGAATAATCTAATCGGTTTTCACTACCCATATTTCCGACAATACAAGTTCCAGTATTGACACCAGAACCTATGTTTATATCAGGAAGACCTTTCTCCCTAAATTCTTTCTTTAACTTATCAGTTTCTATAGCACATTCTATACCTGTTTTAACTGCCATTTCAGCATGATTAGAACAATCTAATGGTGCGTTCCAAAATGCCATGATACAATCACCCATATACTTATCAATCGTACCACCGTTCTTCATAACTATTTTACTCATACGATTTAAGTAATCATTAATTACTTCTACAAGTCCTTCAGGATCATCTTTATTCTTGTAGTGTTCAGAGATAGGTGTAAAACCTACAATATCCATAAACAAGAATGACATTTCTTTTCTATCACCACCTAGTTTTAATTTTTCTGGATTCTTTACAAGTATAGCAACTTGTCGTGGATCTAAATATTTTTCAAACTGTTTTCTGATTTGTTGTTTTAGTTTAAACTCTAATATGAAACGTAAGAATACACTATGAAATCCTACAATGGTAAATGTAATTATAATCCAACTTACATCTACTAACATTAAATGTGTTGTAAAGAAATAATAACTTAACCATACTGATATAACATACCAAGATAGAAGTTTTATTCCTATAAACCAATAAGGTAAAAATCTTGTAACTAGTATTATAACACAGCCTAATAAAAAGGCAACTGCTAATTCTGATATAAAACTAATATCAACTCTTGTTATATTCTTACCATCTAATACAGTTGATAATGTTGAGGCAGTTATCTCATACATGTATCTCTCACCTAACGGAGTTGCCACTATTGAATTTAAACCCTCTGCTGTGGTGCTTATAATAACGGTCTTACCTTTAAACTTGCCAACTTGGTCTAAATCTGCTAGACTGATAGTATCATATTCTTTGTTCCATCTTAACCATATACGTCCATTTGAATCAGTCTTTATTGTAGAGAAACCAGGTACTCTCATAGCGATAATACCACTCTCTCCTGCCTTCACCTGATAGCTTGGTGCGCCTGTAGAAACTCTTATGACCTCTATTGCCATTGCTGGATAGGTCTCATCTCCGATCTTCATAATCAATGGTATTCTTCTTACAACACCATCAACTTCAGGTACTGTGTTTACAACACCAACACCACTTGCCTTTTCACCTAACAATGGTATAGGTCCTAACATACCTGGCCATTCAAACATCCATGCCATAGGGTCATTGATCTTGGCGATACCTCTAGGAACGGCATTCTTATTCGCCTGTGTTGTTCCTACTTGTGATATGACCACACCATATTGTAATACCTCTGCTAATTCATTGTCGCCACCTAATCTATCTTCTTCACTAAACAGTATAGGCAATACTATAATACCTACTTCAGCTTCTCGTAGTTTTATAATAACGTCAGCAAGTACATCCCTTTTCCACGGCCATTGACCATACTTCTCTATTGCTTTTTCATCAATAGTAATTACAGCTATGTCTTGTGATAGTTCTTTCTTTTCTGATTGTAAAAGTAAATCAAAACCTTTAAGTCTCAATATCTCTTTGACTTGTGGGTCTTTTAAACCTATGTAAGTAATAACAAATAAAGTTATAAAAGCAATTGTCCAATGCGTTAATATTTTTTTCATTTAAAATAGTTTACCTAATAGTTTAAGTCCATATAATATTCCTATTACAGAAAGAACACCTGTAATACC
>Ga0209336_10001078_pt1 | contig 13373 bp, 27 predicted proteins | sample LinPmetageLP32_FD_184042 | JGI IMG/M metagenome (GOLD analysis project Ga0209336, IMG submission 184042) | Marine viral communities from the Pacific Ocean - LP-32 (SPAdes) (version 2) | ecosystem: Environmental > Aquatic > Marine > Oceanic | place: Pacific Ocean | collected 2009-08-23 | reverse complement strand
AGAAAAGGTTATGTTAGGTGATGGGTCTGACTATGTTACTACAGATATATTTGATGCTTACCAAACACGCGACCTTATGCGTGATTCACTAAAAGTATAGGAGTGTATCATGACGGTAGTAGTATGGATAGTTTTTATTATTTTACTTTTGAGTCTCATGGGGCGATTATGAAAGAAGAAATTATTTTAATAATCGGTGCGATGGCTTTTTTATTAACGATCAAACTAATGGGGTGGATATGACCAAAGAACTAAAAAAAGAACAACCTAAAGAAGAAGAAGAAAAAAACAGTATGGGGTGGAGTAGAGCAATTGATATTTTAGAACGCCACATACTTCATAAAGATTATGTTAGCCAGAGTTCATTAGAACTTGCTTTAGAACGCATTAAATGTGGATAAAGCAGGATAACAAAAGAATTGTATGCAACCTTAATTGATTGTATACTGTAATTATACTTGTTAGGTGGGAAAGATACGCCATTATATTTATATAAATGATGTGCATCCTATTAACCAAAGCTCTTGCGTGTATCGGTAACTTTGGGGGTATATTTAGGACAAGGTGTATTCATAATTTTAACACCTTATAAAATAAAATCGCCTTGTCCTTTTATTAACTTTATCTCTTAGAAAGGGGGATACTATGCAGTTTAAAATGATAACCAAACAACAGTATGATCAACTGTACAAACAACATGATCAACGATTACCACTTGATAAAGCTAAAGTAGTTGTCAAGTTATTTAATCCTACTGGGATTGGTACTTGGTGGCTTTCATCTGTTGACCCAACCAATGAGTTAGCATATGGGGTTTGTGAACTACATGAAAAAGAATACGGACCAGTTAGCTTAAAAGAGTTACGTGAATTACAACTACCTATGGGGTTGACCGTTGAACGTGACCAATGGTTTCCTACTAACGAATTTACATTACAAGATATTATGGAGGGTAAACATGAGTAAACAAGTTATTACTGAAGCTCACAAACAATTACAAAATATGTATGAGCCAATAGCAAAAATAATTACTGATAAAAAAGAAAAAGAAATTATTTTGTGTTTAATTCAAGATTTATCAGATAAATTACTTGACAACTTAAAGGAGGGTAAACATGAGTAAAAATGCTATGCACTATTTAGTTGATGTTAAAAAGGCTTGCCGACATATGGAAGTAGATCCTAAACCAATACTTGAGGATATGATTTCTGGTGATCATGAACATTTGTTAGAGTGTTACACTTTGTTTATAGATAACCCACTTGCTTGGGAGGAACGTCGTGAAAAATAAAGTAAAACCAACTATTAAAAAGAAACCAAAGATCATTTGTATTTTTGGTAATGAATGTGATTTTATATGGGATCATTTTGAAATGTCTAAAAGGCGTGCTAATGATCGTTTGTTTTTAAAATTTATAGAATATAAAGGAGAGTAATATGAATGTAGAAACTTTAATTGAAATATTAAGTAAAGTAAAAGATAAAAAATTACTTGTAAGTATTTCTGTTCCCTACAAAGGTGTTGATGATGAACATCATGATGAATATCCTAATTATTGGCTTAACAGTATATTTGTCCATAACAAAGGGGATTCAGGTTACGAGCAAAATGGTGAAGTTACTTTATGGGGGAGTGAAGAATAATGGAAAAGAAACAAAAAATATATATGAGAACTATTTACGAAGAAGGGGATAAGTACATTGATTTTGGTACAAGGGACACGCTACGTAAATGGAAAACAGAAAAAAGAAAATGGGAAAGTGACGGTAATGCCTGTGATCAAGATACAATAAAACGCGTCGCTACTTTTGATGGAACTAATTTAAATGAAATTATAGAATTAGTAAGTGAGTGTGCTAGGTATCATGGGAGTAATTAGGAGCACAAAAGAGTTTTAAACCGAGTATAATGAATGTATACTATTATTATATATAACATTTTATAAGGAAATATATTATGACAAAAAACGTAAGTAAACAATATGAAAAATCTATGTATGATCATTACACAAAACTACTTGGTCATAGAATTGTAGATTATTTTTTAGATTCAAGTGATCCAGATGTAGAACCCTTCCCGATCTTAGTAACTTCATACAAAGACAAATTGTATAACGTAATTATACAAAGAGATCCAGAAGGTAATGGAGGGGGTTTTGTAAACATAAATGAAATAAGTTTTGGAGGTAACTAATGACTAAAAAACCAGAAGTACAAGCGTACCCATACAGGGATTTTACCGAAATGGAATTACGTAACAATGTGTTAAAGGACAAGGTTTCTTTCAAAATTGTTGTGCCGTTAAACCCAGAGTTTGTAAAGTGCAAGAGTTGTGGTACGGACAAAGTTATCTACGACCAAACAGAAATAGAACAAGCATTTTATGATGAATTCAACGATTTTGTTGATAAAGTGTACAATGCACTTGGTGACAAAGTATTAATAAAAGAAGGAGGTAAAATACAAAATGAGTAAAGAATATAAATATACCTATAGTTTTAGTGAGCAAACAGTTGACACTAGATACTATAAAGTACAATCTAATAAAAAACTTACTAACGCAGAAATGATGGATTTAGGTTTTTCAACTGAGCTAAAAGACGGAAGTGTTTTTGAATGCGAAGATGGGAAGGCTACTTTTATAACCACTGAATTTGGAGATGATGCCCAAATAGAAATAGAACAAGGAGAGGAGGATTTAAAAGATGAGTAAATTAAAAGATATACAAGACGCATTGTTTTATATGGAAGAAGTACACGACTGTTGTGCATTTACCTTTCTTGATTGGAAAGGTAATGGCAAGTTCGGTAGATTTAACAACATGCCAATAGGAGAAAAAACTAAGATAACTGTTGGCGACAATATTAACGCAGTAATTGAAACACTAACTAAACTAAAAGAGGAGTTGGAATATGACGAAATTAAATAGCACTAACCAAACTGAAGTAGGGACGGTATTTTTTCAGTACATTAAAAAAGATTTACAAGAAATTTTAGATCTTGGAAAAGATTTAGAAAGCAAAGATCTACATGCTCGCGGATATCTCGGCGGACAAGTTGCTCTTGCACAAAGACTTATGCAATACGTTAAAACTACAGAACAATTTATGAAGGAACAATCATCATGACAACACAAGATATCAAATTTTATATTGACAAAAGTTATAACGACGTCATACAAGCTGGCATCACAACTGACCAAGCTCGTGAAATATACTTTGCTTTTGAAAATACTACTTTCGCACAACTACGCGATGAACTTGACGAATGGCTCGCCGTCAAGGAAGCTGAGCATCTTGCTTCAAATCCAGGTAGTGAGTTTTTTAAACTTGCTACAGTATTTAGAGAAATTACTTTATTAATGCAAAAACAAAAAGAGGTGCGTAAACATATGCTAAAAGAAATTATTACCCATAAAAAAGCCCAAAAATAGACGGTTTTAAAGCCCTTCTGACACTCATAATGGTGTGTTGGTAGGGTAATATACCCCAAGTACAATGGACTTTCCCTATATAGGTAGAAAATGAAATTGTGATAAATTTGTTTTTTATGATACTCCGATATACAATATATAGCTATATCCAATATATAATCTAACTTTCTAGGATCGCGCGGCGACTTACAGGATAAAATTAGATATTAACAAAATTTCATTTTTGACCTATTATAGTAAAGTAGGAGAAAAATAATGGCGATAGCAAAAGCAACTCACAAAAATAAGTTAGAGATAGTGGCAAATCCACGCAAAGAGAAAAACATTACTCCAAAACAAGAGGAGTTCTGCAAGATTTACGTTTGCGAAGACGTTAGTCAAACGGAAGCAGCAATCAGGGCAGGATTTTCTAAAAAATCGGCACACGCAATAGCCTCACAATTACTTGACTCTAGAAGATATCCTCACGTAATTGAAAGGATTCGAGATTTGAAGTTAGAATTAGCTCAAAAATATGAAGTTAGTTTTGAAGGTCACGTAAAAAAGTTATCTGAGATAAGAGATACCGCACTCCAACAAGGGGCTTACTCTGCCGCTGTCGCTGCTGAAAAATGTAGAGGACAAGCAGCAGGGATCTACATTGATCGTAAAGAAATACTCCATGGGAGGATTGACCAGATGTCTAAAGAGGAAGTCATGAAAGAAATTCTCAAAATCCAAAATGAGTACCCAGCTTTAGCAGCGATCGTAGAAGATAATGTTACCATAGACGCTGAGGTAACAGAAGGCAAATCCCAAGACAAAAAAAGATAAAGTAATTTAAGTCAGCTGATTATACTACTTGTATACTGTATATTATTAACAGTATTTTATAAGGAGTAAATTATGCAAGGATTTATATTAGCAGAAGGACCAGAGCAAACACACAGATTTAGGTTGCGTACTTTGAAAATGGGTTTGCAAGCTGAGTTAAAAGGTATGCGACTTACAAGAGGTAGAAGTTGCTACAGTATTATTAAAAAAGAGTTTGGCTTAAAAGGTAACAAAGAGAAAGTGTTACGTGAGTTTACTAAATTAATAGGAGAGGTGTAAAATGAGATGTACTAACAAAGGAATGCAAGGGACTTATAGTAATTATTACGATAAGGTTATATACCACGATTGTGGTACAACCCTACCGAGTGGTGAACAAGATTACTGTGAAAAATGTGAAAAGATTTACAGTAAGGACAAACCACAGTTAAGTAGATTAATTAATGAGGAAGCAGAATCTTATGGAGGGGGGTGTTATTAATTATGGCAACAAGATCTTTAGTTACTGTAAAAACAGTAGACAAAAATTTAGGTGATGTGTATGAGACAGTATACTGCCATTGGGATGGCTACCCAGAGCATATGCTAGGTAAACTCAAAGCATACTATAATAACTTTGATAAGGTTAAGGATTTAATGGTAGAGGGTGACAGATCTACCATAGAACCTGACGCAAAACTTTACAATGAGCCAAGCACTCAAGTAGTAGGTTTACAAGATCTAGTAAAAACTGCTTGGGATTGTAATGCTGAATGGGTATACTTGTATAATACTGACATGGGTAAATGGCAATACTTTGAGCCAAAACACCCAAGTAAGGTTGACATATTATATGGAGGTTAAATGCCTAGTAAACCAGAGAGCAAGTTTTGGAAACGATTGCAAAAAAACACCTTAAATCAGGACGTGCATTGGACACGCCTTGAGTCGTGGGCAGTCCCAGGAGTACCAGATCTACATGGAATTGTAAATGGGTACGCCTTTTGGGTTGAACTCAAGATTAATAACTTAAAGTCACTAAAGTCTATCTCATTATCGCCTTTGCAAATATCATGGCAGATCCAGTATTGTGATCATGGCGGCAAAGTCTGGAACTTGGTTGATCATCCTTCTTCCCGTACTGTTAATTTATTTTGGGGCGGGAGAGCGCAAGAATTGGCAATGCAAAGAGAGCCATTGACCGCGGACTGGAGTGAAAATTACGATACACTCTGGGGAGAGAGACTGATCAAATATATTCTAACACACTGAGAATCTTGGCACAAGGGTCATGGATCGTGGTTGATCGCCCGATAACATTTGAGAAAAAAACACTTGTCACTCCAGATGAGATCAAGATAGATCAACCTAGATCACTGAACATTTTAACCAAGCATGATGGTACGATCAACTTTGATCAAGGTAGATCAAGATAGATCATATAAGTTTTTTTCTCAAATTGATAAATTAGTGCTTGTTTATTGATTAATCTTTTAGTAGTATGAATGTATACAGTAATTATACTGTATGTTTTTATAACGACATAACAACTTTAGAAAGGAGTTACAATATGTCAAAATCATTAAAGGTTGTTGCACCTCAAAAGCAAACTACTATTAAAAGTCCACAGTTACTAGCAAACAAGGACAAGGAAATCACCGCAAAGGATATCGTTGATTTTGTTAACAATCACGGTGGTGGTCAGTATGCCAACGTCCTTATACAACCACTTGATAACGTAAACCTAAAGGACAAGCAACCTGTCCCATTCGGTTACAATGGTCGTAAGGGTGGCACTCGTGAACAAATACAAAATTGGATGTTACGTGGTTTCAAGGGTGATTTTAAATTGTCCACTATATTAAATGTCTCGGCTAAAAAAACCGCGTCATTTGTTGGTGGTCATTCTAAAGCAAAGCCTGTCTGTTTGCTTGCTCTACTTAACGGCGGTTACTCACCATCGTCCAAGCATTGGGGTACACCATATGTCAAGTTAGTTGTCCAAAAATAACTAACCATCGGGGAGGGTCAACGCTCTCCCCGCACTCTCTCTCCCACACTCTCCCACGATTGAGACTCTCTCTCTTTTTCCTAATCATACTTATGAGTATGATTATACATGATCATAATAGATCAAGGTAGATCGCAAAAATGTTTTTGGGAGATGTGGTAAAAATACAACACTTTAAAATTAATTTAACTTATTTTAAAATTAACTATTGCAATACTGTATACATGCACTATATTAATAGTATACAGCAATTAAGTTGTATTTAAAAAAAGGTGTTAAAATGCAAAATGCAAAAAAACAAAATCCAACTAGTACAGTTGTAAAAAGTGCAACGTTAACTTTTACCAATAACAACGGTGTTGGTGTTAACGGTAAATTGCTTTGGCAATTTATAAATACCCATTGTGGGGGGCAGTTGGCTAACGCTTATGTAAAGGTGCTACCAACTACAAACCTTACTAATGGAAGTTTTACCCAAATTGGTAATAAAGGTGGTAAAGGTAAAATTGCTAGTAGTTTGGGGGGCGTACGCAAGGCAGTGCAAAATTGGTGTTTATTTGGTATAAACCCACAACACGCCAAACAGTATGGGGGCTTTACTATTAATAAAACTAGTAAAAACCTATTACACATATTGGGTAGTGCTACCAAGTGGGGTCACACAAAAACCAACCCAACTTGCGTATTAGCGCTTTTAAATGGTGGGTATAGCCAAAGCAGTAAAAGTTGGGGCAGTAGCTTTATTGCTATAACCAACAAGCAGTAACGCTTAAAAAGGTACTTAGGGGGCAGTTAGCCCCCTACCTTTAAACGCCTACCCCCCACCCCCCAAATTTTTGGGCAGTCTCTGAGCATGCTCCCCATGCGAAGCCTGTTTTGGATAATTCTTCGAGGAGAAAAAACTTATGGACACCCACCCCCCTAAAACCGTAAAAAGTGATTAGGTTCATTGTCAAAATAAAATTTTCGATATATAACAAAACTTATGAGTGTTCACCTCGATACAATCCCTGATGAAAAACTCAGGAACTACGCAAACCTTATAAATAGACATAGAGATATTTCCAACTCTGAAGCATCTCGTGATGATTTTATGACATTTTGTAAAGCTGTATGGCCAGAGTTTATTGAAGGACGCCACCATAAAAAAATGGCAAAGAAGTTTAATGAAATCGCAGAGGGCAAAATAAATCGTTTAATTATCAATATGCCACCAAGACATACGAAGTCCGAATTTGCAAGTTACTTGTTACCAGCTTGGTTGATGGGACGCAAACCTAAATTGAAAATTATGCAGACTACACACACCGCTGAACTTGCTTTCCGTTTTGGTAGAAAAACGCGTAACTTGATGAACCAAGAAGATTATAAAAAAATTTTTCAAAAAGTAAATTTACGTGCGGACAGTCAAGCAGCAGGACGTTGGGAAACGGAAGCTGGCGGCGAATACTTTGCAGCGGGAGTTGGAGGTGCGGTTACTGGACGTGGTGCGGATTTATTAATTATTGATGACCCTCATTCTGAACAAGATGCCCTTTCACCACAGGCAATGGAACATGCTTATGAATGGTATACATCTGGACCACGACAAAGATTGCAGCCAAAAGGTGCGATAGTTATTGTGATGACTCGCTGGGCAGAGAACGATTTAACAGGGAAGTTGATAAAGCAACAAGGAAGAGATGTGTTAGCGGACCAATGGGAATTGATAGAGTTTCCTGCGTTGATGCCAGAAAGCAACAAACCGTTGTGGCCTGAGTTCTGGGATAAAAAAGATTTACTTTCGGTAAAAGGATCACTTTCTGTTGGTAAGTGGGAAGCGCAATGGCAACAGAACCCTACGAGTGAGCAGTCTGCTATTTTAAAACGAGAGTGGTGGAAAACGTGGAAGAAAAAAGAGATGCCTAATTTACAGTATGTGATGCAAAGTTATGATACAGCGTTTAGTAAAAAATCTAATGCGGATTATTCTGCGATTACGACGTGGGGTGTATTTTTCGAAAACGAATCGGGACCGATGAACGTGATTCTGTTGGCTGCGCGAAGAGATAGATGGGATTTTCCAGATTTAAGAAGAATAGCTTTAGAAGAATATAAGTATTGGGATCCTGAATGTGTATTGGTTGAAGCAAAAGCAACAGGTATGCCGTTGACTCAAGAACTGCGGAACATGGGTATTCCTGTCATGAATTATAGCCCAAGTAGAGGTAATGATAAATTTACGCGTGTGAATTCAGTTGCACCATTGTTCGAAAGTGGGTTAGTATGGGCTCCAGATACAAGATGGGCGGAAGAAGTAATAGAAGAGTGTGCTGCTTTCCCAGCTGGAGAACACGATGACTATGTTGATACCGTGACGCAAGCACTGAGAAGATTTAGAGAAGGTGGATTTATTACACACCCAGAAGATTACGAGGAAGATATCGTACAAACTGTAAATAAAAGGAAGTATTACTGATGGCTGAAAACACAAGATTAATCCGACCAACCGCAGTAGATCGTGCATTGGTTGAAGCACCAGAATCATTAGAACCAGAAGAAAATATAGAAACACTTGGCGAAGAAATAGATGTTGAAATAGAACCTGATGAGGAAGGTGGCGTAGAAGTAACTTTTGGCGAGACCGAAGTACAAGTACGCGAAGTAGATGATTTTTATGGAAACATAGCAGAAACATTGGATGATTCGACACTTGACGAAGTTTCAAGATTTGTGTTAGATTCTGCAGAAGATGATAAGTTAAGTCGTAAAGATTGGGAAGAAGGGTACACAAAGGGTTTAGATTTATTAGGGTTGCGTTATGAAAACCGTACAGAACCATTTGATGGATCAACAGGAGTAGTACACCCATTACTTAACGAAGCAGTAACGCAATTTCAAGCTGGTGCATATAAAGAAATGTTACCTGCGACTGGACCAGTACGAGCAAACATCGTAGGAGTATCTAATCAAGAAATAGAACTACAAGCCCAACGCGTACAAGATTACATGAATTATCAAATTATGTACGAAATGGAAGAGTACGAACCAGAATTTGACCAGATGTTATACTTTTTGGGACTAGCGGGAAGTGCTTTTAAAAAAGTTTATAGAGATGAAGTGCTACAAAGACCAGTAAGTAAGTTCGTACCAGCCGAAGACGTATTAGTACCTTATGTAGCAACCGACTTACGATCTGCTGAACGCATAACTCATGTAATTAGAATGAGCGAAAACGAATTACGCAAGTCACAAGTAAATGGTTTTTACAGAGATATTGAACTAAAAGGTGGTTTGGATGAAGGTACATCTGATATTTCTCAAAAATATGACGAATTAGAAGGCGTAAGCAAAACAGATTATGAAAATCAATTCACTTTATACGAGTGCCATTGTAGTTTGGACTTGGAAGGCTACCAAGATACAGATGAAAATGGAGAATCTACAGGAATTAAGCTACCTTACATCGTAACTATTTGTTATGATACACAAGATGTGCTTTCTATACGTCGTAATTACGTAGAAAATGACCCAATTAGGGAAAAAATACGACATTTTGTCCAATATAAGTTTACTCCAGGACTAGGTTTCTATGGTTTTGGCTTAATTCACTTACTTGGCAACTTATCACGTACAGCTACAGCAAATTTACGTCAATTAATTGATGCGGGAACACTTTCAAACATGCCAGCTGGCTTTAAAGCACGAGGTTTACGTATTGCAGACGATGCCGAACCATTGAAACCTGGAGAATTTAGAGATGTTGATGTTCCAGGAGGGGATTTACGTACAAGTTTGATGGCACTACCTTATAAAGAACCATCTGCTACATTATTTCAACTTATGGGTTTTGTAGTAGGAGCAGCAGAAAAATTTATAGGTACTACAGATATGTTAGGTAGTAAATCTCAAGAAATGCCAGTAGGCTCTGTTATTGCTATCCTTGAAAAAGGCGCACGAGTAGTAAGTGCTGTACATAAACGCCTACATTCTAGTTTAAAAACAGAATTACGTATGTTAGGTAAGATTTTTTCACAAGATCCAACACCATATCCTTATGAAGTAGGAACAGATCAACGTATCAAAGCACAAGATTTTGATGAAAAAGTTGATATATTACCTGTAAGTGATCCAAATATATTTAGTATGTCGCAACGTGTAGTAATGGCACAAGAACAATTAAAATTGGCTCAAGCTGCCCCAGAATTACATAATTTATATGAATCATATAAACGTATGTATGAGGCTCTTGGTGTAAAAAATGTAGACCAGATCTTAACACCTCAAAAACCACCAACCCCTAAAGATCCTGCATTAGAAAACCAAGAAGCCTCAAAAGCTGCAACAGGACAAGCAAAAATGCAAGCGTTTCCGCAACAAGACCACGATGCACATATTGCAGTACATCAAGCATATATGGGTTCAAAAGTTGCGCAGATGCAACCAGCAGTTTTACTTACTTTAGAAAAACATATTTTTGAACACCTCGGAATGAAGGCTATGGTAATTGCTCAAACACAAATGCAACCACAGGATATGCAAAACCCAGAAGTTATGGATGCAAAAGTAGCACAGATACAAGCACAGTTGATGGCGGAATACTTACAAAAGAACCCACCACAACCAAACACTGACCCACTTGTTGCAATAAAACAACAAGAAGTTGATATCCGTAAACAAGAATCTCAGCAAGATGCTATGACAGATCAAGCTAAATTACAACTTGACGCACAGAAGTTACAGCAACAAAACGCTATACAACGAGAACGTATTAGCAGCACTGAAGATATAGCAAGTATGAAAGTAAGACTTGCACAAGAACGTCAACAGAATATAATGAAACGAACAGGAGGTTAATTATGAGTAGCGAAAGATTACAACAACTAAAAGATATTATGAAAGATAAACAAGACATAGGGGAAGAAACATCTGCAGAAGAATTAGAAATCCAGCAAATTATGGAGGATAACCCTGTAGAAAGATCTGGTGGATCTAATTCTAAAGGTGAAAAATTTTCTAGTGATGAACAAGAAAAATTAAAAAATGCAATAGAGGACAGAAAAAAAGTTCTTGAAGAATCTAAAGAGGAAAAAAAAGCAGTAGTAGAAAGATCAATGGGTTCTCCAATTACTGGTGAAAAACTTAAAACCGAACAGGGTGGTATATCACGTGGTGGTGGTATCGCTATCAAAGGTGTAAAGTTTAAAGGAGTATTTTAATGGCACTACCTTTAATTGGTTCAGCTGTAGGGTTAGTAGGAGATATTGCTGGAACATGGATGAAAGGTCGTGTACAAAAACAAAAAGCAGAAACAGAAGCAAAAGTAGCTCAAATAAAAGCAAAGGCGGTGGTATATGAAAAACAAGCGACTGGGGAATTGGACATGGAGAAAACCCTCACAGAGCAAATGGGCGGTTCTTGGAAAGACGAAGCGTGGACAATCTTCTTTATTACCGTACTTACTGCCTGTTTCCTCCCTTGGACACAGGGATATGTCAAAGAAGGGTTTTTATTTTTGGATAGTAGCACTCCTGATTGGTTTGCTAATTGTATTTATATTAGTATAGCAGCGAGTTTTGGATACAGAGTTGGTAAAACTGGTGTGAGTATGATAAATTCAGTTAAACGTGCATCGTCTCAACCTGTTAAAAAAGTGAGAAAAAAATGAATGAAAAAAAATTAAAAGGCGTTATAGCTGGGTTAGAAAAAGCCTCTAAACTACATAAGAAACAAGCTGGAATTTTAAAAGGTATGATGAGTAAGAAAAAAACCACAAAAAAATTTAAAACAGGAAAATAAGTGGACGGCCTTTACATTTCAGAAAAATTGCTTAAGATAATAAGAAGTAGAAGTGAAAGTGTCAAAGAAACTCTTGCTTATGGAGCAGTAAAAGACTTTGATGGTTTTAAAGAGTTAAGAGCAAAACTCAATGAACTTGCTTATATTGAACAGGAACTCAAGTCCCTGCTAGAAGGAGAACAAGATGAATAAAACACTTTACGTGCCTCAGCACGTGATGAAGAAAAAACAAGAAGAAAAATCCGTAATAAAAAGACTTCCTAAACCAACAGGCTGGCGTATACTTGTATTACCGTTTTCAATGAAAAAGAAAACAACTTCAGGTTTACATATCCCAGATTCTGTTATTGAAAGGGAAAATATTGCGACTACTTGTGGAAAAGTTTTAAAAGTTGGTCCTTTAGCTTACAGAGATTACGATAAATTTTTAGGTCGTACTTGGTGTAAAGAAGGTGATTGGGTGATTTTCAGTAGATATGCAGGAAGTCGTTTTAAAATTGAAGGTGGCGAATGTAGAATTTTAAACGATGACGAAATACTAGCAACTATCGATAATCCAGAAGATATCATTCATTCATTATAGGAGGACTTATGTCAGAACAAGCACTAAAACAAGAAACCGAAGATGAAGCTGTTGAGGTAAATCTTGATGAAGCAACAACAGAAAAATCAGAAGAAATCAAATCACCAGAGGTAGAAGTTGAAAAAACTGAAGAAAAAACACAAGAAGAAAAAGGTGATGAGCTTGAACAATATTCAGATGGCGTACAAAAAAGAATAAACAAACTTACTGCAAAATTACGCGAGTCTGAAAGAAGAGAACAAGCTACAATGGATTATGCAAAAGGAGTTCAACACGAATTAAAAGAAATCCAAACACAATCCAAAACAATAGATGGTAATTTTGTACAGGAATTTAAAAACAGAGTAACCTTACACGAAGAAGTTTTACAGAAAACTTTACGTGACGCAATTAATGCTGGTGACGTAGATGCACAAGTTAAAACCCAAACAGAACTTGCTAAATTAGCTCAAGACAAACAAACTCTTTTGAAATTAGAAGGAGATCGTGCAAAAGCAAAAGAACAACGAGAAGAAATAGGTAAACAAGTTCCACAAAGACCAACAGCGCAGCCACAAAAAGCTGATCCAAAAGCGACTAGTTGGGCTGCTAAAAACGAATGGTTTGGAGCAGATGAACCTATGACTCTTACTGCTTTTAGCATACACAATAGGTTAGTAAAAGAAGAAGGTTGGGATCCTCAAAGCGATGATTATTATAATGAACTTGATAAACGTATGCGCGCGGAGTTTCCTCATAAATTTGGAACAGCGCCACAACCTAGAGCAAATACTG
>Ga0209336_10001074_pt1 | contig 13387 bp, 20 predicted proteins | sample LinPmetageLP32_FD_184042 | JGI IMG/M metagenome (GOLD analysis project Ga0209336, IMG submission 184042) | Marine viral communities from the Pacific Ocean - LP-32 (SPAdes) (version 2) | ecosystem: Environmental > Aquatic > Marine > Oceanic | place: Pacific Ocean | collected 2009-08-23 | reverse complement strand
AATTGAACTCTGTGGTGAAGGCACTGTATATGTAGCAACTTGTCCACTAGGTGTGGCCCAAGAAACAGTTACATCAATAAGTGTATTGCTTATTGTAAAATTATTAGGTGAATTAGTTACTACACTTATACCAGTACCACCTGTTAAAGTTGCAGGGGCTAATGTACTACCTGCATTTAACCCTCCTATAGATCTTACTTCTATTATAACTCCGCTTGGAGGAGGTGTTGAAAAAGTTAAATTTTGACCAGATAAAGACAATGTACTTACATTCTGATATAAGCCGTTAAGATATACCTCTACTGCATTTAAATCAGGAGGTGTTATGCCTAAAGCATACGTAGCTGTACTACCATTTCCTGTAAAAGTATCAGTAAATAAAGCATTGGTTGCTGCTGATATTGCACCTAAAACCATAACCTCAATACCATACCCGTTTTGAGGTGCTGTTACAAATGTAAGAGTTGATCCAGATATGCTATACGTGCTTTTATCTTGATATATACCTTCTAAAAACACAAAGGTCATATTCTCTTCGTTAACGGCCGCATTTAAGGTAAATGCTGTTTGAGAACCCGTGCCTGTAAAATTATTTTTATTAAAACCACTTAAAGCAAAAGCTTTTATATGAACAACCTCTACGGCAGCACCGTTCGGTGGAGCGGTGGAGAACGTTATTGTACTGCCGGAAGTTGAATAATTGTCTTTGCTTTGATAAGCACCATCTATATATACTTGAGTAGCATTTTCATTTACGATGCTCATAGATACCGTAAACACTGTAGTAGAACCATTACCAGTAAAACTGTCTCTGGCTATAACCCCATCAACCGCTACCATATGTATTAATTCAACTATTGTTGTATTTGGAGGGGGTGTTGAAAATGTTACTGTAGTACCGCTTGTAGTATAATTATCTTTTGATTGGTATACACCATCTAAATATACTTGAACGTTATTTTCACTAACTATATTTGTTGATGTGCTAAATGCTGCTAATGAACCATTTGCTGTATATATATTTTTTTCTATATTAACAGTTTGACCACCTCCGCCACCTCCAGTTACATTAATAGTTTTTACAGCTCCCGTTCCAGATGCTGTTACAGCACTCCCTGTAAAATTTAAAGTTGTGGCTGCAGTTGATAAGGCTGATCCCTCATCCTGAATATTTATTCCGGTTATGCCACCAGATGCAGTTGAAGCTATTTCAACCTCTTGTGCACTATTTCTAGTAAGCGTTATATTTGAACCAGCAGTAAGCTGCACAGTAGAATCTGTACCGCTATTTGCATCTAATTTTAAATCTACGTCATTGCCATCTTGTGCTACATTTATAGAATATGTATCACCTATAGTTCCTGTACCAAACTTAACATAACTACCCATAAGAGCATGAGCACTACATTGATAAAATAATACGGGAGGTATATTTGTTCCAGGTATAATTTGTGTATATGCTCCTGAACTTCCCGGTGTACCATTTGTTGTTACCCCTGTTGTGTATGCTGTTGTTTTTGCAGCGTCTTCATAAAATCTAAGCGGATGGCCACTATTTGAATTATCAGATTGATCAAATTTGTATGTATTGCCTGGAGTAAATTCAAGATACGCGCCTTCAACACCATCTATTAAGTAACCATTAGAGCTACCATTCCCATATTCTGGGTGAGCTACTGTTTTAGTAGCAACTGTAACTATAAGAGTCTGAGCAGCATCACTGTGTGCTATTGCTCGGTGCGCTGAAAGCTCTAACGGCGATCTAAATTTAACGCTCATATATTATATTGCTTGAATTAGTACTTTTATATCGTTTGTAGTGGGTGCTGCTGAAAAACTAACAGTAACTGCAGCAGTTGATGTTCTTACTACATCTGCAATAACAGTGTCATAAGAAGAAGCATCGTAAAGTTGCACGATAACATCTCTAGTATTTAAGTTATGTGTAACAGTATACGAGGTATTTGTGCCATCTCCTATATCTGTTTTAAATGTTTTAGTTGCAAGAGAAACAAATCCTGAAGATACAGAAAAGTCTGCTGAATCATATCCAGATATACCTTTAACTGCTGCGCCTGCCGTTGATGCAGCAGTTGCTTGATCTACATTAGATTGTACAATTGTAAAATCAGTTAAAGCGGGTGTTGAACTGGCTGCTATTGCAACTTCAACTATAATTAAATCACCAATTCTAACTTGCTCTCCTAAAAAACTACCACCAGCAGTTACAGTATATGTATCTCCTTTATTACTTGCGATGTTAGAACCGCCTTTTAATGCAGGTGAATTAGAATTTGCATTATACGCACCCTTGTATTCTAATAGACCTGTTGCAACAGTATCTACATATGCTTTAGTTGCAGCATCTTGCGCACCTGATGGATCTGTAACGTTTTGTATTCTTGCATTAATGCCTGTAGTTACAAAATCGTATATTTGATCTCCTGTAGCAAGAGCTGTTCCAGCATTTGCAACAGCACCAGTTGTTATTGCTAAACTAGGTATTGGCCCTGTGCCACTTGTAATAGCAAGCTGATTAGCTGTAGTTGTTTGTATTGCGGTTAAATCACCACCTGCGGAAAGCCAAGCTGTACCGTTATAAAACTTTATAACGTCATCAGTAGAATCATAATATATTTGACCTTCTACCGGATTTGAAGGTGCTGTGCCTAATACCTGAATACGAGCATTTTGTAACTCGTTTTTATTCAGATCTAAATTATTTAAATATTTTATTGCCATTTTTTTTTAGTTTAAATATGCTTTTCCAGAGAATGATGAAGAAAATGATATTGTAATTTGATTTTCACTAACATAAGTTACAGCTCCAATAACTACATTACCTGAACTATCTACAACAGTAACGCTTGGATATGAATTTAAATTATGAGTTATAGTCCAATTGTTAGATGCAGAAGATTGATTAAATTCAAATGCAGGTGATGAAAAACCTGAAGGTGCTATTGTTAATACTTCTCCTGCGGGGGTGCCAACACTTCCTCTATGTGTTAATGTTAAAAGATAGGCGTTTTCATTACTAATTAAAGATTTTGAATTAACAAGATATATGCCATAAGAATTAGCTTCTGATGAATCTACATCTGTAACTTTAATAAATTGATTTATGATAAGATCAATTACAGGCACAACGTTAACACCATTCCTATTTATTTTATTTATAGCAATACCTGTTACATTAGCCCATCCATAAATAGTTGGGGAAGTAGGATTTATTTGATACCTAAATTCACCAGATGCTATTGTTTGATTTGAGTAAGTACCTGCATAATTATATTGAAAACCTGTTCTTGTAGGGTCAGCCGCACCAGATTGAGCAAAATATTTTGCAATTTCTTCTATCTGATAATTTTTAGTACTATTATCGGTTATATCCGTTCCAATTAATCTATCGCCACCTTGGACATCAAGATCATTGGGATATAGTTTTATTCTTGACATTAATTATTGTTTATAGGGAAATTTTTTGTTTAACCATTCTTGGCGTTTATCACATCCACAATTCCCATTTGTTATATTTTCTACAAATTTGTCAATACCAGTAAAAGAAGTGAACGCTTTTATTGTGTCACCAAAACCTTCATGTCTACCATCTATTTTTTTTTGCATCACGTATAAGATTTAATAATTCATTTATAGTGTCATGCCCTGCTATATTTATATTATTATCTGTTTGTACCATAGGAAGCTGAGGAGGATAAAATCCTTTGTATTCCTCATCTACATTAATTATAGGAATTTTAATTTCTTTTGGTATAATTAATTGACTACAAAAGTCACAATTGTTTTTTATATATAATTTCATTTAATTTAATTTTAATTTATTAAGCATTGTATAAAGCACCTGATGCATTTGCAGGGTTTATTAAACCAGTAGCATTCCCGCCTCCTGTACATGGTATGTTCCCAATTGTTGTTCCTGTAGCACCCGTACATCTTATATAAGAAAAAGTTGCACCTACAGTATCAGTCCAACTTGAAGGCCATGATCCAGCACAATCTGAAGCTCTAACACCTAATCCGGTTAAATTAGATATTCCGTTAGTTTGTAATTGTATTGTAGAACAGCCATCAGGACTACCCGAAGGTCTTGATGGATTATGCGAAAAGTTATAACCCCAATTAAAACCAGATTGTATTGTACATGATGGTATTAAATTAGGAGTTAGTCCCGATTTTGACTTACTTCCGCTACCACTATCAAAACCAGTAGCACTGAAACTTATTGACCAACTACAACTACTCCCGCATGCTGGATCATTTCCTATACTACCTCCACTTGCACCTTTTGTGCTAGAGGTGGTATAACCAGATCCCGAAGCAGACTGCCCACCAACACAGTTACTAGAAACACTCCATGTATAATTACCTATAGCTGCTCCATTTGCGGTGGAAACAGTTCCGCCTATTGAACCACTATCACTGTTGTCTATAGTAACATTTAAATTAGGCAAATCTTGCACAGTTGTACCAGAAACAGTTATTGTTACTGTTGTGCTTTGTGCAGGAAATGTACCAGACACTGTTACAGTCCTACTTGAGCTACCGCTTGAAGATATGCTATGTGAAACTGTACCCCCAGTGTCTCCTGTTTCAGTTGTACTGGCAGCAGTTATAATTCTATTTGAATCCGCAGTTAACACCCTAGTTACCGTTGTAAAAGCAGCGCCGGGTACACCTGTTTGAAACGATTGTGTAGTATTTAAAGTTGCACCTGAAACACTATCTACAAATAATATAGTTATAGAATTTTGATTGACATAAAACTGATTAGTTTCTTTATAACCATTTTGAACCTCAGTAGATCCTTTTTTTAGTGTTCCACTGGTAACCTCAGATGTTCCTTTATATATTGGCATTAAACTACAAAATAAAGTGTGTTAGCGTCTTTTGGATTAACAGCAGCATATTGAGCAGCTGTACCTGTCCAAATCAAAGCATTGCTTGTTTGGTTTTGGTCATCAACCGAGTTACCAATAGTTGCTGTAGTTGCTGTAGTTGCTGAAGTAGCAGATACAGAATCTGTAGCATTATTTATTGGGTTTGATGCTGATGAACCTGGATAAAATGTTTTAATATCTGGCATAGCTTTAAGTTATTAAAAAACCAAAAGAGCTGTTTATATATACAAATCTTATAGGTTGATTATTGGTAATTGTTAATGTTTGTGTAGTGCCTTCTATTAATGCAGAAGCAACAGTTACTGTTCCTGTTCCTACTTTTTTAACTAAAACAGTTCCACCATCAACAGGAATTGTTGTTGGTAGAGTTATAGTAAAATTAGAAGCTCCTTTTAAAACATATATATTATTTATATCAAGCGTTGTATTACTAGTAATTTCAAATGCCTGTGCGCCAGCAATACCTAGTAAGCCGGCTTGTGGTAAATCTATTGTAAGTCCCATTAGTTATTTCCGTTTAAAACCCAGCCATTTGCTGCGTCTGTGTAAAATAATTCAAATTTACTTTGATTAGAAACAGCCAACGAGCTTGCTCTCATTATCTTATTGCTTCCATTAGGATTAATAGTCCAAGTGTGACTTGGTGCAGAATATACTCCTGATGAATTATAACCATTTAAATTAGTAAATTTTATGCTTGCTCCTACCGTGCCTGCAGGAAGTGTTAGAGATTTATTAGCTGTTATATTATCTAAAATATAATAATACCAATCAGCCGCTATATGTGTGCCTGAATCTCCTAAAGCACCTCCATAAGTATAACCTTGTTTAAGTGTAACAACCCCATTAGCTGGTGCTGATATTATAAAGTTATCAAAATCTATAGATACAACAGGAACATCAGTATTACCACCAAAATCATAAGTAGCTCCATTTGCAGTTCCAGTTATTGCTAAAGGGTTATGTGATACAGCTTTACTTGCGGTATCATAATATAAAAAGCTAGATTTAGAGGCTTGAGGTATTGCACTTAGTTTAAATAATTCAGAATCTACATTAAAAGTACTAGTTGATAAATTAATAGTACCTGAACCTTGCTTACCAAAAATCATTATACTAGTAGCATTATCGTAAGATACTACTTGATACATATTTATTACAGTGTCTTGTATCAATGTTCCCGCTGATGGAAATGCTGTTGTATATGTACTTTCAACAAAATAAAGTTTTTGCCCTGAAGGTCTTGCTGTAAATATAGCGTCTAAGCTTGCTTTATTTCCAGAAGCTATTGTTTTAGATGTATTGCTAGCTGTTATTGTTTCAGCCGTAGGTAGTGAAGTTGGCGAAGTGGCCGCTTGAAATAGTGCGCCTGCTGATGTTTGAGTACCATAAAAAAATCTACCAGTATCTATATTACCAGAAGGTCCTGCTAAAGTTTCAGTAAGCCCTGGTAATATTTCTGCAACACTAGATGTTAGTTGAGGTACATCAAAGTAATTACCATCAATTTTAATTGAAGTTAAATACCCTTGATTATTTAAAGATCCCGGTGAAGCATTACCAGAAACTTGTTGTTCTGATAAAGCATTACCAGAACTATCTTGAAGTTGTGTTCCTGTTGATGATAAAACAGATCTAGTTCCATCTGTATTTATAGCTGTAAAAGAATTTTGACCCATTATGGTTCTACCATCAGAAGATGTAGAATTTGTATCTTTTATAATATCTTGGGTAAATCTATTGCTATTAGTTATAACACTTTCTCCTTGCCCTGAAACAATTAAACCAGATCCACTAGTACCAAAAGATACTTGGTTAGGGCTTGTTCCAAATGCAATACTAGATTCTGAAGTAGCTATATTTATTGGGCCGTATACAGTTAATGATTTTGGATCTGTAGTAGGGCTTAAGGTTCCAATAATTACATTTCCTTCAGGAATAGTAAGGTCTCTTGTTATTTTAAAAGAACCTATAGCTTGCGTTTCAATTCTTTGTGATCCGGTTAAAAAAGTAAATTCTGTGAAAGCTACTTTACCACCCGTATATATTTCCCCATTGCCTAAGGTGACATTAAACATGTACTCAGTATATTTATTATTACCTGATACTACATATTGGGTTGTATTAGCAGCTGGACTGTTATTACTAAAATCGGGTTGATTAAATGATGTTACTGTACCTGTGTGTGTAACACCTCCTACTACACCTGTAAAAGTTGCAGAGTTTATTGCAAAATCGTTTAAATCATAATCAACAGCAAACTGGCCATCATTATAATCTCTAATTATTAAAAATACTTGTCCTGTTCCTAATGTGTTTATATATACGTCACAACCTGTATTTACAGTTGCGCTTTTTAAAACAACATTATTTTCAACTGAGCTTTTTAAAGTTCTAACTAAGGCTCTTTCAAAATCTGTACCTTCTCTGTTTACAGTTAAAGCAAACCCCAGGGAAACAGAATCAGGAATATTTTTAACGCTAGCCCCATTTATATATTCTTTTAAACTATCTATTGTATAGTTTTTTGTTGCTAGCGAAGAAGTAGAATTTGCATCAGTACCTAGAAGTTTATCACTTCCTTCTATAGTAGAGTCAATTGCGTACGTGCTAATTCTTGCCATTATTTATTTTTTAATAAAGTTCCTTTTTGGCTCATTTTTGCTTTAGCCGTTATAGGTTTGTTTGCATTTGCAATTTCAGCTGGAGTTGAGCTTATACTCACACCTGGTAAAACATCGTATAAATTAATTTTTTTTCTTTTCATTTTTTTATTTTTATCCGTTAGTTATAAGCGCAGCAATAACACCGTTTACTTTAATAACATCGCCTGTTGCCCATTTGTATTCTTGTTGTATGCCCTCTGGCGCTTTCATCATTATTATAGGATAATCAACACCACCCTTAGTTATAGTCATAACCGCTGTAACACTATTAGGTCTTACTTTTACATCATAAACTAAATTATCGGCAGTATTGTCATAACTACCATTAGAAAGTTTATATGGACCATTGCACATATTTTCTCTAAGTATTACTCCCGTTATTATATCTCCGCTTGAAGGATCAGATGCAGTATATGTTATTGCACCTGTTGAAGAATTTATTGTTGGTGTAACTGTTAAAATTGCCATTTGTTTTTATTTTTGTTTGTTAAATTTTTTAATAGCTTCGCTGTACACTTTATCTATGTACGTTTCTCTTTTCATTATTTTATTTCTCTTGGCTGAAGTTGGCAGCTCTTCTTCATTTATTAGTATTCTATATATTCTGTTTATAAGCAGCTTACCTTTTTGACTAACCTTATATTTATTATGGTCACCTCTTCTACCACCTCCACTGTGTGATTTGTTTATCCACTCTTGTTTTTGTAATCTATAGAATCTTTCTTTATCCCAAGTATAAAAAAGTGTACCTGTTTTAAAATCTTCTATAGTAAAATATATAATAGGATCTAAATAGAATAGTAATTCTAAATCTGCAACAGATAAATCATTATTTCTACAAGCCCATCTTGATACTAATCTGTAATATTTAAGAAAATCAACTTTAACTTCGCCTCTTTGAGCAAAATCTGTTCTTTCCATTACAATATAGCTACAATATCTCTTAAATTAATAACCTTATAAATGTTATTGTCATGCTCCACCGGATAACCAGCTACTCTGTCAAAAAGAACTGTTTGCCCTTTTTTAAGCACATTTGGCCCAGAAGAGATTATATTTGCTTTTCTATACCTAATGTCCTCTCTGTGCTTTTCAGCTAGTTCTAAGCCTCCCTGTGTCTTTGTAGAAGCCTCTAAGACCTCTTCTAAAACAACATAATTACCTATTGCTTCCATTATTCTCTAATATTACTAATTACACAATCAGTTGATAGAATAGTAGTGGCTACAGAAACAGCATTGTTTAAAGCAGTTTTTGTAACTAAGAAAGGATCTATAATTCCTTTTTCCCGCATATTTGTTGCGCATCCATGTGCTACATCAACCCCATCTCCCCATTTTTTTAATTGGAAATGTTCTGGCAGTAGCCCAGCATTGGATAATATTTTTGTATATGGTGCAACTAAAGCATTTTTTAATATATCTAAACCTCGAAGTTCTCCTTGACTTAGCTTCATTTCCCAATCTGATTGAGCCGCAAAAGCTAATGCGGAACCACCTCCTGGTAATATGCCTTCTTTTCTTGCAGCTTTAACTGCGTGTATTGCATCATCTACTCTGTCTTGCTTTTCTTTAAGTTCAACTTCCGTATCAGCGCCTACATATACTATAGACACACCACCTGATAGTAGTGCTAAACGGTCGTTCAAATGTTTTGACAATAATTTATTGTCTTCTTCATCAAGAGCAGTTTTTAAATATTTGATACGTTCCGCTACTTCTTTAGATTTTTTAGAAATAACTAAAACTGTACCCTCGCTATCTGAGATAGATTTATCTACAGATCCTAACATGTCTGGGGAGATCGCATCGATCGAGTCCCCAAGGCTTTCGTCAAAGACTTTAGCCCCGACAAGCAACGCTAGATCATCTAAAATATCCTTACGCTTAAGCCCAAAGCTGGGTGGATCTATTACGTTGACCTTAATATTGCCTTTCACTTTATTCATCGCCAGCGCCGTTAATGGTTGCGATTCAAGTGGGGCAATAAGAAGCATACTACGATTAGACTTAATAGCGTGCTCCAGTATATCTTGAATTTTTCTTACATTAGGTATTTCAGAAGCACTTATAAATACTAATGGTTTTTCAAGTTCTGTCGTTTCTTTTTCTTTATTTGTATAAAAATGAGGTGTTTTTGTAGTGCTCCCTATTTTTGTACCTTCTACAATATCAATGTACGTTTGATTAGTTGGTGAAGTTTCCATTGTAACAATACCATTTTCACCCGAACCTTCAAAAGCTTTTGCAATAAGTGTTCCCAATTCTTTATCATTATTAGCAGAAATTGTAGAAACATTATATAACTCTTTGTTATCAACATTAACTGCTTTTTTAGATAAAAAATTTATTATATGCTCTTTAAATTTAGTTATGCCGGTTTTAATATCTCTAAAAGAATATTCATACCCTTTTAAAATATCATAAGAATCTATGATTGCTTTTGTTAATACTATTGATGTAGTTGTTCCGTCCCCTGCAGCAGAGGCTGTTTTTTGAGCAGCTTGCTTCATCATTGAAACACCTAAGTTTTCAACGGGATTGTTTAAAAGTATAGAGTTAGCTACAGTCACACCATCTTTAGTAACATAAGGATTACCAAAATCGTCTTCTATTACAACTGTTCTTCCGCTTGCTCCAAGTGTAGAGCCTACGGCAGTAGCTATTTTATTTATACCTTTTATTAACTGTTCTTTAGCCTTTCCGTCAAAGTGTAAAGCCTTGACAAGTTTAGGTCCTCCGAATTGTGCCATTTAATTTGATTTAATTTGATTTCTTTATTTTAGCAATTCCACTTACGCCTAGCCGCTCGACCTCTCTCCGATGTCCAACTTTTAGATCTAGCACAGAATGCTTTTCTTCTTTTTGCAGCTTTGCTGCCTTTTTTTAATTTTGACGGTGGAGTTGTTACGGCAGTTTTTAATTTGCTGCCTGGATTATCTTTTCTATATTTAGCAACACCTTTAGCCGTCATGCCTCCACCCGCTTTTTTACCCGTGCCACCGCCTTTCTTTACTTTAGAGTAATAGCCTAAAGATTTTTTCTTTGAAGGCGCTGGTGGTTTGCGTCGTGTAGTTTTTTTCGCTGGCATTTTATTTTTGTTTTTTTCTTCCTGGTTTTTTACGTGTAAATTTTTTTACTACTTCTTTAGCATCATCTATTTTATCTTCAACAAAATCTTCTACTTCATCAGGTATGCCATCTGCATCTGAATCATTAAACTTTCCTAATTTTGTTGCTATAATAATCCCTATTGCAGCAAATAATAAAATTGATAATATGATTACAATGATTTCCATTTTAATTTAATATTTAAGTTATTCTTTTACGTTTTTCTTTTTTAGTGCCTTTTCCGTCATTACCTCTGTTGGCTTTAACGGATTTAAACTTACCATCTTTATGGTCATAATCTAAATTTGTCAGAGAACGTCCCGCCTTCTTTGCAGCTCTACGTTTTTTTTGGCTATCTGCACGCTTTGCCTTTCTATCAGGTGAATTAGCGTATTGCAGGTCTCTAGCCGCTTTAGCCGCTCGGGCTTTAAGGGAAAGTTTCTGACTCATTATTTATTTTTTGGTGGATTATTTTTGTTATCAAAATCAATTGCAGCCTTAAGAATTATTTTATCCATAATGTTGTCTTGATTTTCTAACATTTGCTTTTGCAAATCAATAACCATTTCTTCTAGTCTATCTTTAGCAGCAACTAAAAGTTCTATATGATGTTCTTTTTTTTCTATTGTTTGTTTAAGTGCATTTACATCATCTGGTTTGGTTCCAGTGATTGCACTTATAACAATAGGAATTGAGGCCGCAATTGTTCCGATGAGAACCATCACGACTTCCTTGTTAGATTCTAGTACGGGATATTGTAATAAAGTAACTATTATTCCTATTACGAATAGAAATATAAATAAGGACCCCGTGTATGATCTTAATTCTTTAGCTACGCCGTTTTTTGGAAATGCCATTCTTTTTTGCTTTTGTACTGTTTCTTCTTATCTGAGAAGTTTTTCTTCCCATTCCGACTTTTTTCTTTTCAGCAACCGCTCTTTTCTTTTCAGAAGGTGACATTTCACCCCAGGTTTTTACCGTCTTGCTCCCCACCCGTTTCGATGGTCGGCATTTCTTTGTATTCTTATTCTTAGTGGAACCGCAAGCGTTGCCTTTTTCATCAGTCCACTTCTCTTTAAACCAACGTTTAAGTGCTAATCCTTTTTTAGTTTTTCTTACTGCCACCTTTATGTACTTTTTGTATAGGGAAGTTAGCATATAAAGAAGCCCCGGTATGCTTCACAAACTTACCGGCGTGCTTCATTAATTTATAGCCCCCACCCTTTTTCATCCAGTGGTATCCAGCAGGAGCTTTTACTTTTTTCATTAATCCCCTTTATTTAAAGTAGTATAGCCACTACCCATTCCCATGCTTATATTAGAGTTCTTAGGGCTTCTTGTTTTCTTTTGCTTTTCATAATAAGCAAGTTTTTCCTCGTAGGACATGTTTTCAGTACCTAAAGCTTTTTTTCCCTTTAAGGGTTTTTTCTTATCACCCGTGTGGTTAGAGTTAAGACCTGAAATTGATTCCTCACCAGTATTAAACATTTCATTTGATGGATCCTTAGCTAATTTCATGAAAATATTTCTGTCACTAAATGTACTCGGGGTATCTAATTTCTTTATTGGAGCTCCTGCGTTGTCTTGTTTATACATAATATATTAATTTTTATTTCCGTCTTTATTTATAACGCCTCTTCCTATGAGGACATCTTTTTGTGTTATTTTTCCATCACCTGAAAGATCTTCCATTTTTGGAAGGGGAGGTATCCCTTCTCCATCTAATGATTCTGTAATCTTGTATAAGCCTTCATCCATCTTATTAAACGGTGATTTTGTTGGATGGCCACAAGAAGTGTATCCTTCTTTACCATCTGGCCCTATATTGTTTGGTCCTATTCCCATGTTTGTTATTTTAGTTTATCTTTTCTTTTTTGGTCCCCCACGCTTACGGCATTTCGCTATAGCACCTGAAGCATACGCAGAGGGAAAAACGTCGTACCGCGCTTTAACACTATAGTAACATGCATCCTTCTTAGTAAGAGGAGATAAGGCGGTAATCGTATGCCTAGTTTTTTTCTTTTTCATAATGTTTTATATATAGAGGTTTTGTATTACATATATGTATATGATAACCAAGTACTTAGGAAAGTCAATTAATAAAGTACCCCCATATTAGTAGTAATATTATGTAATTTCTATTAATAATGCAACAATAACAATGATATGTCACACATATGATGACACAATATATTTGTAATTACATTAATTTCATTGTTATATATTCATTACAACAAAGCTTTCGTTATAATATGTGTAGATATTATATTGTTTTGTTGTCATATACTCAGATATTTCTTATTATACCTACACTTATTATAAATTATTATTAATGTAATATAGTATTTAGTTTACTGAATTATATTCAATGTTTATATATAATCTTTAAGTTATTAAAGTTATATATTATATTATAGTGCAATATTATTAAAAAGGGACATTTTATATAATTATTATAAATATACGTTACAGAATATATTATAAAGTGATAATATAAGTGTAATTAAAAATTAATAAAATGCAAAAATTATATACTAAACATTATAAAACTCAAATATTAAATACTAAAAAAGTTAAATTAAAAAATAAAACATACATTGGTTTTAATATAAATGATTTACAAAATATAAAATTAAAAGATAAATTAACTTTAAATAATGTTATAGAATTTAATTTAAAAGGTTTAACATTT
>Ga0209336_10001072_pt1 | contig 13393 bp, 5 predicted proteins | sample LinPmetageLP32_FD_184042 | JGI IMG/M metagenome (GOLD analysis project Ga0209336, IMG submission 184042) | Marine viral communities from the Pacific Ocean - LP-32 (SPAdes) (version 2) | ecosystem: Environmental > Aquatic > Marine > Oceanic | place: Pacific Ocean | collected 2009-08-23 | reverse complement strand
ATCAAAGTTTTGAACAAACCTAAGTGATAAGTTGTCTTTAACTTTTTGAACGTCTATAAAGTCTACGCCTTTTCCAGCAGCAACACTATTTATTCTAGCGTCTAAGCTTGGATTTGGTTCTGTAAAATAATTATATGCACTTAAATAATCTGGTGATGATTCAAACTCAGCTTTTGTTTTATATTTTCTAGTTTCTGCAGGACCAGTGAAGCCGTCTAAAGTTTGTTTTGTTTTTGAATCTTCTTGACTTTTACTTTCCTTAAACGTATTAGCTGCTTGCTCGTCAATAGCTGTTTGTCCAACTAAAGCACCTGTTGCAGCTTCTGTTGCTAGTTGTTGTTGAGCTTTAGTTAATTCACCTTTAACGATGCTTTTATTATAGTCTTTTATAAAATTAAAAACATCTCTACCAGTGTTAAATTCTATTTTAGAAAGTCCAGCTTGTTGCAGTAATCTTCTGACAAAATCACCTATTTTAGTAAAAACACTTTCGTTATATTCTATTCGACCAGTGGCTAAAGCATCTGAAAACAATGTTAAAGTTTCTTCTGCTACAATTGCAGCTGGATCATCTTTATATAATTCAAGTCTGTTTTTAAAACTACTGTCTTCTAGTATACTTGTATCTATTTTATTTAACTCAACTTTTAAAGCTTCAGCTAAATTTTCAGCTGTTTCTGGGCTTTTTAAAACCGTGTTAAATAATAAACCATGTCCTAATTCGTGAGCAGCAACATTCATCGCTCTAGCTTCAACAGAAGCTTGCTTGTTTATAACTATAGTTTGCTCACCTGTTTCTGGATTTTGTAATATAAACCCGTCTGTTGTCGAAGCTTTTTTACTAAGATTTTTATCTTTTGCTATTTGGTCAGCTTGCTCTTGATTTTCAGCAATTTCAATATTTATTTTATCAAGCCCGCTAACAATATCAGTTACTTTTTCTGTTTGTATATTTATTTTGTTTTCAACGCTAATATTAGATAATCTAGTATCTATTTGGTTTAGTCTTTTTATATCTTCAGATACTAAAGCTCTATTTTCTCCTGCTGATTTTATTTTTTCAGAAACTTTACTTCTTTCTTGTATTAAGCTAACAGTTTCATTTACTAGTTTATCACCAATATTTAGGCCATCAGATATTTTAACGGCCTGTCTAGCATTGTTGAAATTATTTTTAATTTCTTCAGATTTTTCTAAACTTAATTCATTTGCTTCAACTTTTTGCTTTAATTCTAAATCTAATCTTCTTTCTGCAAAATCGTTCCTGCTTAGCTCAATAACGCTATTATCTATGTTTTCGTTGGTAAAAGCCTCAGATATTTCATTTACGCTTGTTTTATTTAAAGATTTTTTTACAGATTTATTTCCTATAGCGTTTCTAGTTATACCACCTGCTGCGCCAGTTGCAGCCATACCTTTTCCAGTAGCCATACCAATTAAAAAAGTATCACCAGCTTCTGTCCAAAACTCATCCCATTTGGCCTCGTCCATTTCAAACAAGCCTTTATCATTATAATATTTAGATTCTGCAAATTTATTTATAGCAAGAGTAGAAGTTTCAGATAAACCTTCTGCTCCACCAGCTTTTATAATACCTAAGCCTACATCTCGTATAGACTTTTCTATAAGCTCTTTAGGTTTTCCTATTAAGTTTTTAAACACACTTTTACCAATTTTCTTTGTAGTGAGTTCTAGCAAAGCTTCTGAAGCACCAATAACATCAGAATAAATTGATTGTTTAAAGTCTATTTTTTTACCTTCTTCATATATAGCCTCTCTTTGAGCTTCTGCTGCTTGTCCAACAAATATAGAAGGTATACCTGCATAAGGCATCACGGCTTGAGCTATAGAAGGAATAGTTCCAATTACTTGAGTTAAAAGTCTAGTAGCACCTTCTTTTAAATTACCTTGCTTAAAAGCTTGGGTTATAGTATTATCGTATTGTATTAAATTTTTTTCAATTTCTTCAGCTTCTTTTCTGACTTTCTCAGCCTTTTCTTGTCCCTGTTTTGAAAATATACCAACATCAGGAACTATTCCTAATCCAGGAACAAAAGAAATAGGTAACTCTTCAGAGTATTTATTTTGTATAAAGGCATCTTGCTCTTCAGCGCTTAAACTATCAAACTCTTCTTTTTTTTCATCAGACATAAAAGCTTTTTCAATAAGAAACTTTTTTCTATTCAACCAAGCTGGAACTTCTAATATAGACGCTTCTACTCTTTTAAGACTCGACGTAAAAGCATCGTCTGCAGTTCTAAGTTCTTTTTCAACGTCAAACTTTTTTTCTTCAGGCTCAATAGGTTGTAATTCTTGCCTACGCTGATTCTCTAAAGCTTTTTCTTCTTCAGTAAGAGCTTCAGGCCTAAACGGAGCAGGCGTTGGTTGTACAGGATCTTGTAAATCCAAAAAACCAAGATCCGGCTGTGATTCCGTATCTGTTGGTGCTGCAATTACCGACGGCGCATCCGCACCCGCTACACCGTCTTGTTGAAAATTTTCATCAGTAGTTTGTTCTTGTTTAGAAACAATATTATTTTTTGAAATATAATTTTCTACAGATAAACCAGCTGCTTCAGCGGCTTGCTGTATTTCTTCTAATGAATATTCAAATCCTTCGTATTCAAACATAATTTAATTTTTATTTTATGGTAATGACGGCTTTTCAGTTATTGTACCGTCTTCGTTTATTGTTCCTTTTCTTAAACTTTTTAAATAGCTTAAAACAGGATCGTATTGTGCTTTAAATTTTTTACCTTTATCAGTAGCAAAACCGTACTGGTTTGCTAATAGTTTTTCAACATCACCAGCTTGAGTTAAGTCATACTGTATAGGCTCAAACTCAACATTTTCATTACCAATAACTTGAGGCTTAGGTTGTATTGAAATTATTGCTTTTGTTTGACCAGCGTCTGCACCTGTAGTTATTTTTCTTGAAGTTACAGTTATCATGTCGCTAGTAACACCATCAATTTTACCAGATATTAACTCTTCAGTGCCTTTTTTCTTTGTTTCAAAGTTTAAGTCTTGTCCTTGTACATAAGCAACAACGTTGTCTCTTGAGGCCTGATTAACTTGACCTTCACTATTTGTTTGTATAGAAGTTATATCCAACAGCTGTCTAGTTCTTTTTAATAAATCGTTATCTAAAGTTTTACCTCCAAAGTTAATGCTTAAGCCTTCTCTTTCTTTTGGAGCTTGTTTTTGACTTGTCTCAAATATATCGTCTTGCGGGTAAACCAAACCTGCTTTACGAAAACTACCATCAGACATTACTTTATCTTCTTTTTGAGTGTAAAAATCAGATGTGTTTTTCAAAAACTCGTTTTTAATATATTTCTGCAAAAGATTATCTCTTGTATTGTTAATCTCTGTGTTAGCTCTTTGTTCTAGCTGTTTAGGTGTTAACTCCGGGTTTTCTTTAGCTATTTCAGCCATTACAGCAGACAGGCCTTCTTGTTTAAATCTATTATATTTTATGCCATGCAAACTTATAAATTGCTTCTCCTCTTCTGTTAAAAACTTTTTATCTATAGCTAAATCAGCATATAAACCAGGCATTAATTCAGGGTTTTGAGCTACATATTCTGCCGCAGAAGTTTCAGCTTCACTTATTTTAGAGTCTATAGACTGTTTTAACAAGCGTGTTCTTTTTGTACTACCAATAGTGTCTTCGCCTGCATTTACCCATTGATCTGTCTCTTTAACTGTAGCTCCTTGTGCTTTACCAAAACCTGTTGCGGCTGTTTGTAGTCTTTTATCAGATCTAAGCTCTACGTTACCGTTTATAGTGTTTTGATTTATTTTATATTGAAAATCTAAAAACTTTTTACTACCGTCTTCCGCTGTTATTTCAAAGCCACCAACACTAATACCATCAATAATTCTAACAACAGGTCTTGCATCGCCTTTGTTATAAGCGTTTCTAAATTCGTCTATACTTGATCCTTGAGAAACAAAAAGATCGTTTAAGTTACTTGCTTCTTGGCTATATACTTCTGAGTCATTGTCTATATCTACTAGCAACTGAACAGAAGCGTTAGTAGCACTTAAATTTTCCCACTGTCTTTCTAGCAGTTTTTTATCTTGATCAGTAGTGTTAGGATCTAACAATAAGCTTCTAATTCTTTGAGCTTCTGCTCTATAATCTTCTTGAATTATTTTATCAGCATTGAAAGTATTGCCAAACAACTCACCTCCTGCAACGCCAAACTCTTGAATACCGGCAGCTCTAGCTTTACGCTGTTTTTCTTTTTTCTTAGCTTCTAAATCTTGTTCTTCTAAAAATTTTAAACCAGGCGCTATACCTTTTTCTAAGCCTTTACCAAAAGCACCGTAATCTACTATGCCTTCTACTGGTGCTTGATATGTCCCTGGTACTGTTCTTTGTATTGCCATTATTATTTTTGATAAGTTTCTTTTTTAAATCCTCCAGCTGTTGCAAAACTACCTACTCCGCCTACAAACTGACCAAGACCTTCCATTTGTTGGCTTTGAGCGGCTGCAGCTTGCTGTGATGCGCCTCCTGCTAATGCAGATAGTCTATTTAGTTGTTGCATTTCTCTAGTTTCTTGCGCTCCAAAAACAAATTGTTGACCTCTTACTTCCGCGTCTGCTAATTGTTGTTGTAATCTCATTTCGCCTTGTGCTCTAAGTCTTTCGTTTTGAGCCTCTTGTTGAGCTATACTTGCCGCTACACCTTGTTTAGAGCTTAATGCTGCTTGAGCAAGTGCAGTTGCGCCGCCAGCGCCAGCGCCTGTAGCTCTAAGCGTATCAAGTGTACTAGCTAAAGATAAATCTGTTTGCTGCGCTTGCATTTCAGCTGCTTGTGTGGCAACAGTTAAGTTTGCAAACGGATTAGTAAGCATACCTTCAACTCCCGCATAAGGGTTTATTATTTCTTGTCTACTAGCTTCAAGCTCGTTTATTTGTCTTTCTAAAGCTGCTTGACGTCTTCTAGCTCTACGCTTTGCTTTGCGTCCAAATATAGCGCTTCCAATACCGCCTAGTATTTGAATGCCAGCTCCTATTAACTCTGCTGCCATAATTTATTAATATAAAGATTGTTCGTAATTAAAACCTACTGAAAATAATTCAGCATGCTTTGTTGTGTTAATTGATTTGTCGTTGTTAACCGGTTGATGCTCTAATATTGTTTCAGCAAAGAAACCTTTTAAACCTGTTGTTGTAAGAGCACTAATTCCAGTTATAGTGCTAGTGTCATTAATAACAACATTAGCGTAATATTTTTTCTCAAGCGGTGTAAATCCTGCAAACTGAAGAACACCAAAGTTGTCTGTATATCTACCAGTTATATTTCCTGGTATTGGATATGCGTCGTAACTGTTGTCATCATCTGCAGGTGAAGACATACTTATTACTTTCCAGTTATTTGTGCCTTCGTAGTTAATTGTTTTATAGTGTTTTACAAGCGAAGGATTTTGATTACTTATTATTGTAATAGTACTAGGCTGAAACTCTCCGTAAAAAGTATTTTTATTAGAGTTTGAATAATGCTTGTATAAATCGCCACCGTTCCACGTGTAAAAATTACTAGCAATACTACCACCAAAATTAGGCTTGTAAGTTAAAAACGAACTCCAACCATTTACTTTATCATCAAAGGTTAAAGTTTTAAAATCTGTGACAGGTGTTGATATAGACTTTCTAAACTGTTGAGGTAAAGTAAACAGTAAAACGTCACCTGGCTGCAAGTCACTAAAAGGTGTTGAAAGTTTAATTTTGCTAGCTTGTTCAACGCTAGTTACAGTAATATTGTTTTCACTAGTTTCACCTTGTTTTGTAACAAACATACCTACTGTAATGTTGCGATCAGGTATTGTAATTTTTACTAAACCTTCTTCTAAAAAATCAGGCGCTAGACCTGTGCCTATTGCTGAAACAATAGCCTTAATAACAGGTACATGTGTTTGAACATTTTGATCTACTTTTTTATTTAAACGTAAACTAAGCACGTAGTTTTTACTATTCATGTCGTACATGCCGTAAATTCTATTAGAGATTCTTAGATTATCTCTAAAGAAGCTTTTCATACCGTAAGACGATATTTCTGTTAAACCGTCTCTAGACAGTCTTAAAACAGCAGATCTGTCTTTATCTACAAAGTATTTTCTAAAACCGTACACTGCAAAGCTCTCAGGGTTTTTACCAATACCATATTCACCTAAATAAGGTGTTATTTGCCCTATAACAACTTTAGCTGTAGTTGTAAGTCCACCGCCTTCTGCTGTAAATATAGCGTCTTTATCTATAAGAGCACCACTTACTTTGTTTTCTTGAAATATAAGTAAGTTTGTATCTTCTGCGTACAGCTTTTGTATAGATCCGTATATAGAGTCAACTGCTTTTGTAATGTTTTCAGCTATAGAAAACTGATTAGTATTATTAACACTTGTTCTAGAGTTAAATATACCAGAATATATCATAGCGTTTTCTCTATGGTTTCTATTATATTTTTTGTCTACAGCGTATGCTTTGACACCAAAGTCTAAGGTTTTTTCATTAAAACCACCTTTTATTCTTGACTCTTCTATGTGCCATTCATTATCAGCCGTTTGAGTAGCTCCCGCAGCCGGATAAGCACTTGCTTTTGAAAAAGTTAAAGTCACACCTTTTTCTATTTTTTGAGCACTACTTAAAGTTAAAGTAGGATCTGATATGCCATTGACTGTAACATTTTCAGTTATACCAGGACCGTGTACTACCATAGTTGTAGTTATACCGCTTACGCTATTTACATTAATAGCAGTGCTAGCCGCTAAAGCACCAGCACCGTCATTGCTAGCAGTAGTAGTTGTAGCTGTAGCAACAGTAGGTTCTTCTCTTAATATAAAGGTGTTAAAATATTTTATTTTTAATGTTAAAGGCATCTATTATATATTACTTATTATATTATAGTTTTACTAGTTACGGTGCTTTACATAAAAACACTCTAATTACGTCAGCTTCTCTTCCTCTGTCGTCTTCAACTTCATAAAGAACGTTATATGTATTTTCTACATTATCACCTATTTGTATAGTATCGTAAGTTTTCATTAATCTATCATTGCTTGTAGAAGCGTCTCTATTTTGTGCCGCTGCTATAGAAGTAGTAACAGTGCCTTCGTTATTGTAAACTTTAAAAGCACCAGGACTACCATTAGGACCTGTACCATATAGCTCGTTTGTGGCAATTAAATCAATATCAAATAAGTCAGCATTAGGATCTACGCTTTGAAGAGGTAGTAAGTTTGAGTTAAAATCTGGAGGATTAGCACCATTACCACCAACCTGCTCATTGCTTTGTATTCCATCTTCAGCTCCAGATACACCGTTATTTCTTATAAAAATATGGCCAGTGGATGCCATCCGCCAGTTATTTGTATAATAATAATGTTTTTGGTTACTAGACGCTACACTAGGCACAGGGGCAATAGGACGTTCGTATATTACTATTTTAGGTAAGCCGCTTTCGTTAAGTTTAAGAGCAAAAGCTTTTTTAGTTTCAAAATAACCTTTACCAGTATAAAAATATGCTGATCTAGAATACAAAAACAATCCTAATTGATCTACAGGTAAGTTTGCCATTTTATCTTGTTGAATTGGTGTTGGTGATTGAGTCCAATAGTTGTTATAACCAACTTCATTATCACCTGTTTGGTTAAACATGTCTACTAATACTCCATCAACAAGAACTTCTCCATTACCACCATCAATAACGTGATCTGGGTTTGAAGTTTCTAAAACTATAAGACCACTAACAACTTTCAAAGTTAAGTTGTGTATTATAAACTTTCCACCTAAAAGACCTTCTGAAACGTTTGTGCCTGATTCAATTAGTCTAGGATCTAAAGAATCAATAACAGCTATATTAATATCAACATCTAAAGTTCCTTTAAAAAACTCAGTAAGTGTTATTTCACCATTTTGGTTATTAATGCTTAACTCTGGTATAGGGTCTCCAGTTAAAGCGTCTATTAAAACACTTCTTATTTCAACTCTATTGTAATCCCCATTGTCAAAAGGATTACCACCTCCAAAACCACTTAAAATAACGCCTTGACCGCTTATAAATCCTATAAGAACAGTTTGACCTGACAGTCCATTAGTGTCTTTATTTACAAAAAATAAACCTCCATTATCATTTTCAAAACTACCATTATCAGCTTCAAAAGCGTAAACCACATCCCCAGGTCCAGCCACTACTGCGGCAGGTTGGTTAGGGCTTTCTACGCGTGGAGCTACGTTTTCTAGTTCAAAATCATTAATAAATATTATTGAATCTTCATTAATATTATTAGTTACTTTAATTTCAAAATTGTATTTAACAGGATTTATGTCTGGAAAATAAACAAAATTACTGTTACTACCGTCAGATATAGGTCTTATTTTAAAATTATTATCACTTGAATCTAAATGTACTTCAAATATATTTGACACTTGAGATACACCGGCATTGTTATTGTCTATGTTTTCATGAAAAACAGATTCTTCTCTTATTATTTCACAAGATCTTATTTGAGCCGCTGCAGGCCCAGCTGTTACGACGTTACCAAAATTGTCAGAAAACTCTAAAGTTACTACGTCTTCGTTGGTACCTATGTATTCTATATCTTCTGAAAAGTTTTTGTCTGTTAATTTAACACTTTTAACAGTAGTACTAAAATCAACTACTTCGTTTAACTCGTGAACTAAACCTGCTGTAGAAGTTTCGTAGTATATGTCTAATACAGACTCAAACGGCTTTGTTTCAAAAACAGATATTTTATCTTGAGTTCCGTATTTATAAGTATAAATTCTAACAGTTATAGTTTCTGGTGGATCATCTGTGGCGTCTAAACCTAAATTTACTTCATCAATAGCTCCGTCACATGTTACAGTAAAAACCTCTGATGTTTCATCAAATTCAACTATTTTTACTAAATCTTTATTTTTACCTTTTAAATAACCACCTATTTTAAAGCTAGCTGCATAAGCGCTTCCTCTAGTGCCGTCGTCATCTTTCCAAGTAAGAGTTTTACTTTGGTTTATTAGTTTTAAAGTATTAGAAGAACTACTTCCGTTAGTTTGAATAGTTTGAGATGTTCCAACTAAACCTGAAGTAGTTGAAGTTCCAATATTTATAGCGTCGTCACCATAAGGTATTTGAGCCATAAGCGGGTTTTTATCTGACTCATATACAAAACCTAAAACATCTTCATTATCGTTTTTAAGGCCTTGTTCTTTAGCAGTACCTATGCTTATAACATCTAATAAATCTAAATCACTTTGCTTAGAAAGAGCAGATCCGTCTGGAACAACTTTTGGATATATTCTATTTTTACTAGTGCTAAGCCCTTCCTCTTGAGTACTTGTAAACTCTACATCTCTAGTAATTTTATTTATACTATCACTTACAATTGGTATGTAAGTTTTATCTTCATCTCTGTCGTTATCAAAGCTAATAGCACCAGGCGAATAAACATTGTAATATTCTTGCTCAGGTTGTTTAACCACAACTCTATAAGAATACCAACCATGAGGCACAATTTGATATTTGTTAAAGAAATAATTGTCAACTGTTATCGTTGGACTAGAAATATCACCAGTATAATTTTTATAGCTTAAACTAGGCTTTCCTTGGCACTGAACAACTAATTCACCGTTTTGGACAAACACATCTATAACTTCAACAAAATCTTTATCTTGTCCTTTTAAATAATCACCAACTGAAATTAAGTTATTAAAACTAGCGTCTGATATTTTTAAATCATGTGGAGCAAAAGTTGTATCTGTTACGCTTTGAAAAAAGTTACTTGATACAGTTTGCTCAGGCGTAACCAAAACAGTAGGATCGACTAAAGCATCTCCATTGCTGTCTAAATTTATATTAATCGCTGTTGCTTTAGCGTAAGAGTTTGGTATTGCTTCGTTAAACGTTACAGTAAGCGCGTCTCCGCAGTAGTTCGCGTTTCCAGGCGAAGTGTCACTTATAGTGCTATTAGTGGAAGACCAAGAGCTACTATGAAAGTTTTCATCTTTGGCTTGTAAAGTTATAGAGCTAGTTCCTAAAGTAGAAGTTAAAACAGGTGACTGCCGTCCAAACTTGTCAGATAAAACAACACCAACCTCGTATGTTCTTCTTTGTTTTATTGAGTGAAAAGGATATTCTAAGTGTGGGTAATAATTATTGAAGTTTGAGTTCCCTGATTCATTTAGTATATCATACTTAGCGTCAAACCCAACAGAGAAATTTAAACCCGCATTTAAGTCTGTTTGATTAGGTAGTTTTCTATTTTCTACATAGTTACCATATACAACTCTATTAGATATTATTTCTTGAGCTTTAGCAGATAAAGGTACTTTATCATAAACTCTAGTTAATTGATCTTTAGGAAGTGTTTTATATGGAAGAGTTGATTTATACTGATATTGAAAAACACCATCAACAGTGTTTGCGCGATTTAAGTCTATTAAGTCTACGGCTCTTATTAAATTATTATCCGACTCTTTGTAGAGTATTTCTATTGCAGATATATCAAAATTAACGTCAAGATTTTTAGAAGGAAGTATAATGTTTAATTTAACAGAATTAATACTATTAACCATACCGTCTGAAACACCATTAGTATCTTGAAAATAAATCTCACCTTTTTTAAATACTTTTTGAAGATTTGTTATGCTGTAGCTTTTTGTTTTAGGTATAAAACATACTTGTGTAAAAGGTGCTATTGTAGAATACTCACCATCTATAAACCTATATCTATAAGAAAATCTAATAAACTTTTCTTTTATAAAATCTTTAGAAAAGTCGCTGTCAAATGTCATAGAAGAAGTTGGACTTGAAGCAGTTGGTACATTGCCGTTTAGTGTAGTTGTATCGTAATCTAATAACAGCGGCGGCATAAATGGAGCAAACTTAGCTACACTTATTTTATCTTCTTTATCGTAATAGCTAATACCTTGGGTTAAAGCTGTTGTTACATTTATTTTTCTAGGCTGGTTAAATCCGTCTGTAAAAAATAATAAATCTTCTAATAAATTTACACCTGTTATTAATCTATTCTTGCTGAAATTTAAAAACAATCCAGATACAATAACCTGCACAGTAGGCAAAAGCTCTTGCTGAGGAACATCTGCATTTGAGGCTAAAACTATAGCACAAAACAAATCGCTACCGCTTGATTGTTCTGCCGTAGTAGGACCGTCATCATCTCCTAATAATCCTTTAAGCTCTGCATTAGGGCAAGTGTAGTTTGTTAGAAAATAAAATATTCTGTTGTTTTTTTCATCAAAAAAAGCACCTATTGTCTCTAAGCCATTGTATTGTGAAAGTTCTTTGCTATCGGCTAGTATATTACCAGGTATATTTTGTATTGATCCTACGTCTGAGCCTTGAGAAGTTGTGACTTGTATATTTTGAGCACTGCGGTACTCTCCATTAGGTAAAATTCTATCATCAATATCTTGATTCATTTTACCTTGAAGAAAGTTCTTTTTATCTTCAGCCATGTACTAGTGTTTAATTTGTTTGGATTTATTTCTCATAACTTGCGAAAGCTCTGAGATTTTAAGGTTAGATAACCTTATCTTAGCGTTTCTAAGCGATGCTCTTCGTTCTTTTTTATATCTTTGAACTATATACTCAGATATGTTTCTTTTAACCGCTAGAACGTTGTATGCAATATGCTTGTATAGAGCTTCTTCTGCTAGTTTGTTTACTTTCATTTCAGCGTCAGTGCCAAGCCCGTCTGATATATACTCAAGCACAATAATCTTACCTGATAAATCGCTACTAAAACTAAAACTACCAGTTCTTTCGTTTATTGTAAAAAACCCGTTAATTTGTGTAGTCTCAGGCGTAGCACCGTATCTTTGTCCGTAATCACTTCTTAAGTAATCACTTGTAGTTAAATACAGGCTGTCTTCAGATGATAAATCACCTGATATATTTTTAGTATCAAAAGCTTTCCAACGCTCTTCTGTAATAGAACTGCCTTCTACTGCATTACCTTCTGAGTCAAAAATGTAGTTATAGTTTTCATCTTGAACTAGCGGCTCTGTAGGGTTTGTAGTAAGTCTAGTTGGGTATATGATTCTACGAACGCCTGAGCTATCTATGTAGCATACTTTTACGTAGTTAACGTAGTCTTGAGGCATTGGCATAGAAAGTGATGGCCCAAGCTCTATTTCTTGTAACTTAACAGTTTTAAGCACATCATAGCTAAACTCTTGTAAACCACGTTTAGCGTGAAATATTACATCAGATTTAGCCACGTGATCTATTAACTTGCCGTCACCTACGTAAGCTATCATAAAGTTGTCTACAATATCTTTAATAGACGTGTATTGATAGTTACCAAACGTTTTATCTAACAATTCAACTTTTATTGATGCGTTTCTGTTATCATTCATAAATTTTTTAGCACCACCTGTTAATGTTATAACATCTCCAGATATTGTAAAATCAAAAGTTTCTTCATCTACAGAGCCTGTAATATTTAGGTTTAAAAATACTCTAACTTGATTAGTTGTAGGTAATGGATCAAATGTTAATGTGTAAGAAACCGTGCTACCATCTATTTTATCTTCAACCCCGTATCCAATAAATGTTTGAGATCCATTGTAGTAGTTTTCTTCTGTAACTGTTCCTAATAAACTCATATTATTGCTCTTGTTGTGTTATTGATTGTTGTTCTTGTTGTGCTGCTTGTATTACAAGCGGATCTTTTATTGTAACGCCGAAGTATTGTAGTATACCTAATATTAAATCTACTTCATCAGAAGGATGCAAAGTAAAGTTAGAGCTAGCATTTATATCAAAACTATAAATAGGTGTTCCAAAACTTGCTGTATCTACTGTTGAAGTCCACTCTGGATCTTCTGGTTTAGCAACATAATACAAGTCAACACTAGTTACAGTGCTAGGAAAAACATATATTAAATCTGCTGAGTAGTAGTATACCGGAAAAGTAGTTGATGGTGCCGTTAATTTTGAAGAAAATAAAAACGGTATTTTAGACTTATCGATGCGCTCTATATCTGTAAAAGAGTCTGCTGCTTTCAAGCTTAGCGTAGAATACACATCACTATAAGTAATCGCAGAAGTTGTATCATACCCAGGAGGTACAAAATACCCTGAGTCATTTAAAGTCAAAGTAATGTTTTGGCAAAACGGATCTATTTTGTCCATTATTTTTCTAGGTATGTCGCCATAACCTTGCGCTCCTCTACCAGCTGTTTGCTTTGCTATAGCCCTGTTGTATTCGTAAAATGCTCTATCAAGTAATTCTAATTGTACAACTTTTGCTATTTTGTTAAAGTTGTCTGGCGTCATATAGCCGCTACCTTTTTTATTTAGTATAGATAATACTGTAGTATATACTTTATTTACGTCAATCGCCATATTTTTATT
>Ga0209336_10001070_pt1 | contig 13417 bp, 9 predicted proteins | sample LinPmetageLP32_FD_184042 | JGI IMG/M metagenome (GOLD analysis project Ga0209336, IMG submission 184042) | Marine viral communities from the Pacific Ocean - LP-32 (SPAdes) (version 2) | ecosystem: Environmental > Aquatic > Marine > Oceanic | place: Pacific Ocean | collected 2009-08-23 | reverse complement strand
CCCCAATCGAGAGTCTGTGACTACGCTCTGTACTTCTAATCTGTCTTCAAGTTGATCTAAATCACGTACTCTCATAATACGTTCTAAGTTTCTTACAAATTGTAGACCACGATCAGTAAGTAGCAAAAGCTTTGATGTTTCGTTCCTTGGATTGTCAATTTTTTTGACAAGCTTATAACCATCTCCTTTTATCTTCTCACCAGTCACTGGATCTTCTTTGCTTTTCCTAGGCGATTTATCACACAATGCTGCAACATTTCTGCTAGCTGCTGCTGAAGAAAGACGTAACTTGTCTTTAATTATAGAGACAGTGACGTAACAGTCATTCTTAGCTCTTTGATCCATTGACGCTTCTGCTGCTTGATGACCTCTAGCTATCATTGATAAAATCAAAATAGCTTGAGGCTGAAGATCAGTTGCGTATTTGCCATCAGCTTGTAGTTTTCTAAACTCCTCAATAGCGTTCTCAAGTTTTAATAATTCTAAAGACATTACTTCTCTCCACCCAAAGCACCATACCCGCAAATATCAAGCCAACTGTCTTCATGTTCGGGGGTTTGAATTAATCGGCTTAGTTTAACCGCAATCATGCACTGATAGACTTGAGCCACGGTTACTTCCTTTCCTAATAAAACAGACCACATTTTAGCAATGCGCTCATGGTTTGTATAAGAATCTCCGTAGTCCTTGGCCCGTGGGCCGTTAATCATTAACTCTGCTTTTTTTAATACTTCTGCTCGTTTCATAAATCGTAACTCCTTGTTGCGTCTTGTGGTTCGACGATATAAAGATTTTCCTTTGCCCGTGTTACACCCACGTAAAAAACCCGATGAATATCATCAGGTTCTAAACGTGAGCTTTGTTCAGCTGCCCACGACAAGTCGGTATGTAATACGACATTATCGGCTTCTCCTCCCTTGGAGCCGTGGATCGTGGACACTGAAATGCGGGGAATGCCATTAAACTTTTCTCCCCGCCTCAACATGGCAATGATGTACGCCCTTTCCTCTTCGGGAATTTTGTCAAGCGCAAGATGCCATATTTCCGTTAGGTCTTTTAATAGACCAAAACTGTTTTTTAATTCAAGATAAGTAATCATATCGTCGTCATCTAAACCAGTAAGTTTTTTAAACCCGCGTTTGACCCCAACTCCGATAGACATATAGTTGTACATGGACCGTGCTTCTCTTCCTAAGATAGGCTTTTCCTTGCGTAAATCCTCCCAAGCATTAACCGCAACACTTATTTTTTCGTTGATGGACCGTGAGCCACGGTATTCAAACAGTAGTCCATTGGACTTGAGTGTTTCCTTTACAGGCCCTAGTTGATAGCCCGCCTGCGCTAGAATGAGCCATTCTCCTTGAGACATATCTAATTGGTTTAGATCCCAAATTCGATTTACATAGCCCTCGTCATTAGTAGGTTCATATTTCTTTGCGTGACGGATTTTTATTCGTGTAGTAACTTTTTTCGCCACTTCATATATTCTTTTTGGGACGCGGTAGGATTGGGACAAGGTTTCGGAAGGGCCGTCCATAGATATAAAATGATGTACGTCTGCCCCTGCCCACTTGTAGATAGCCTGATCGTCGTCTCCTGCACAGTACATCTTCTTTGATTTCTTTTCCAAAAGGTCTGCAATTTGCCATTGTAAAGGCGATAGGTCCTGAGCCTCATCTAAAAAGCAAAGATCAAACTCAGGACAATAATTATGTGAGTGTACAACAAACTGCTCTAACATATCTGTAAAGTCGTGTAGGCCGTTGGCCTCCTTGTATTTTAAATACCCTCTTGCAACATAGTCTACTGTTACCCAAGGTTCGTCCACTGAGCTTAGATCATATTGCTTTTTTAAGGGTACATTACGCAATCTAGCTAAGTTAATTAAACCTAATATCGGATCGTGGGCCCTTAACATATCAGGTAGGTCATCTGAAGACGGTCTGTCTACATGAAGGGTAACACCTAACTTATCGGAAAGTTCCCTGTAGTTCTCTGCCTGCATGACCTGTGCGGGTTTTATATCGGACAATGTAAGGGCCAAACTATGCAAGGTCCGAAAGTAAGGTAGATCTTTCTGTGCATCTAGTTTAAACCGCTCACAGGCTCGTTCTTTGGCTTCGTGGGCCGCTTTCCGTGTAAAAGCTAGAAAGGCTATTTTATTTGGAGCCACGCCCGAAGTTAACGCCTTGTCCACCATGTTAAGTAGTGTAGTGGTTTTACCTGTACCGGGCGGACCAAAGATTCTAAACATTACCAAGGGGCCTTTTGTTTGTCACCGAACTCTGGAGTAGATACTTCTATCGGTGTAAACTCAAGAGCCGGTATCTTCCAAACCCTTACCGCAGAACCCTTTATTCTTAATACTGTGCTTTCGCCTTGTATGTCTCTAAGTCTCTGAGCAACCTTGTGTGATTTATACTCAAAGAACCTATTCTTTTTAAGGTGACTTTCAAAATCTTTAAGCCTGAAATAAGTAAACCCTTCTTCTTCGTCAGTCCACGGCTTGCGAAGGAGGATCTCTTCTCTATCCTGTGCTTGCTGTAGATGCCGACAAAACTCTTCTAAGTAGTCATAAAACTGTCCGCTGATACTTGCGTCCTGAGACACTTCCATAATCGCACTTTCGTTTTCCTTCATCTCCGTCATCAAAGAACTAATGCGACTTTCCCATAAGTTTTTGGAGATTGTCCGTGGCATCATGTTTAGTTGCTCCATGCAAGATTTTTGAAACATAAGTTGGCTCATCAAGGCATCCGTATCTAACTCAAGAGGCTCACCGTTAACATCAATAAACCATACAGGCGGGGTAGAATTGTATTTTCTAAGATTAGCAATGTTTGCACCTTGTACAGCAGCCCCAATACCGTAACGTCTTGTTTGACAAAGTTCTTTATTACAGTGTGCGTTAATAGGTGAGTCAGAACACTTATAAGCGTAGTCTTTACGACGTAACTGTGTTGCTACCACATTAACCTCGTTAAGAGGCAAAGGCGGTTCTAAGTATTGCATATTGTAAGTAAGGATTTCACTCTCCCATGAATCAGGAAAAGCTTTCCTTAGATAAACTCCAATACTAAACAGACCGTTATTACGGCCCCCCTCTGATATTTTTCCGCCCATTAAAATTTGTAAGCAAGGAGGTCCATCTCGCATAGAAGCAAATTCTGGTTGCTCTTCCACCCGCAGTTTCTTCATTTGCTCTGGAGTCTGCTTAAAACGCTCGTACAGGGCGATAAACTCCTCAAGGGTAGCGGAAGTGCCATCATCAAGGAAAGCGTACCGTAGGCCCCCCTCATGGTCGTAATACGGCAAGTTAAGGAAATTACCTACATCCCCTCGTTCTAAATTCAGTTTAACCTGCTTTGGAAATATCTCACTGTCGCCATAGCCCAAGGCGGCACTGATATGTTGTAGTGTCTGTTGTAAATCTCTGGCCTCTACCCAATCGGAAAGAAAAAGAAAGCAGTGTGCGCCACCAGATTTGGAGCGACACACCACTAAAGGTAGTTTTAATTTCCGTATTTTCTCCATAAGAACTTTGTGATCCAATGGATACTGATCTACATCAATACACCCCCACTTACACAAGTTGTCTTTGTTGATAGGTATAATACCAAGCGCAGTTCCTTTGCCTGATAAATGACCCTCCCAAAGACTTGAGGTCCGTGGTTCGCGGATGATGGAAGCTTTACCAGTATTCTTACCGTTGACCTGTGTCTTTTCAACTTTGTAAGTACCGTAGGCTTCCATCAATCCGTCGAAGATTGATGAAAACTTCTCTATGGACATTAGAAGGGAACGTCTTCTTTTTCATGCTTAACGACGATTCCACCTTTTTTAATGCTTTCGGAAAATGCTTTCGCTTTACCATAAACATCAGCAGAACTCACAGGTTCTTTTCTGGACATTTCCCAGCCGTGCCAAGACCCTTTAGAGTTTTCTTCACCTACAGATTTTAAATGATATACAAATCCAAAACGAGGAGGTGTGAACATACCGTTCTTACCCTTTACTGTAGCGGAGAGCATCATACTATTCCATTTACGCGACTTTTTAAGTTGTGTAGATTTCATAGCAATTAATGCTTGGTCCGCGGACCCATCTTCTTTTAGAACTAAGACGTAGTGTTGATGGGTTTCTTCAATGTATTGACCAGAACCGTCAGTAAGATAGTCTTTGTTATCTTCCTTGCTTCTTTCAATCTCTGGACAATCTTCCTTGCTTTTATAAACATTTGAAGGAGCCCCGCTTCCATCCCCACGAGGAGTCCATTGAATATAAACACGCTCATAAGCGCAAGGCACTACGTCTACCCCTTCCTTGCCTTTGTAAATCTCATCAGTAACGCTATTTATTATGTCACCTCGTTTAGCATTGTCTAAATCATCTAATTTAGAATCAAGACCAGATAAGATTTTAAGAAAAGGAAGAGCTAGATCGTCACTTCCTAGATCGTTAATACCAGACCCTGCGTCCGCTTCCATCATTGATGCGTCAAACATAGCCACGGCACTTTTCTTCTTTGTTTCTACAGCATTCGTCATTTTTTTCCTCCTTTGATGATTGCTCTTTGTCCAATAAAAGCACCAAACAATTCCATAGGGAACTCTTCACCTGCCTCCATTCTCTCTTTAACCCAAGCCTTTAAGGTTTGTGGTTCTATTTTGGACTCTTGATCGGTTGCTACGCCATTGTCGTAAGCAACACGCATAAAAATCTCTGCGTCATCTTCTTGACCACGACCAAAAGTAGCGACAACTTTATTCTTAATAATGTCGTCGTGACCATGATTTCTTAACCAATCGTAAGCTTTCTCACGATTAGCCACAAGAATAGAAGCCCCATAGATGTTTTTGATTTCAAGAGAAGAGCCATCATCTAACTTAAATGAAGACAACCCTGTTTCCGTCATAAGGTTAGGTATCTCTTCGTCACTGATTCGCAGAAGCTCTTTCTTGGCTTCTTTCAACTCAGTATCCAAGTCCTTAACCTTTTGTTCCTGATTTTTTTGTTTTTTTGCTAATGATGCAACCGAAGTTAAATCATTCTGCTCTAAGTTTTCGATGTTAGAAGAAGATTCTTCTTCCATTTGTTCAAATAAATTACTCATTCGTCGTTCCTTTTTCGTTATTAAAGATCTTTTTATGACCTTGACTTCACCATATAAGATATTATAAGATGGTGTCAAGAGGTAAAAATGACATATAAATTTAAAACTAAGCCCTTTGAACATCAGGCAGAGGCGTTAGAGAAAGCTCGTAACGAAAAATATTACGCTTTCTTTATGGAAATGGGAACAGGCAAGACTAAGGTAGCCTTAGATAATTTAGGTTTTTTATACACAGAAAATAAAGTTAAGGCTGCTTTAATTATTGCACCTAAGGGAGTGTATGATAATTGGGTTCAAGCAGAAATTCCTAAACATCTTTCTGATGAAATCCCTACAAAAATTTTAAGGTGGCAACCTAAAAAAACTATTACGTTTCAAAAAGAATTAGAAAGTTTCATTCAAGAAAAGTTTGAAGGTTTAAAGATTTTTGTTATGAACATAGAGGCTTTGTCTACCCGAAAAGGAACTTTGGTAGCGGGAACATTTCTAATAAATAATGAAGACAATATGATTATTATAGACGAAAGCACTACTATTAAGAATAGAACAGCTTCTCGTACAAAGAATTTAATGACTTTAAAAGGATATAGTAGTTACCGTAGAATTTTAACAGGATCTCCTATTACAAAAAGCCCTATGGATTTATTTAGCCAATGTTCTTTTCTATCTACAAGTGCTTTAGATTTTAAAAGTTATTACGCTTTTCAAGGGCGGTACGCGGTCATCAAACAGAGATCCTTTGGGGCGCGATCATTTCAAGAGATTGTAGGTTACAGGAACCTTGAGGAATTAAACGGAAAGCTAGAAGAATTTAGCATTAGAACTTTAAAAGAAGATTGTTTGGATTTGCCAGATAAACTTTATACCAGACGTAATATATCTTTGTCTGACGAACAAAGCACCGTTTACACTCAAATGAAAAAACTTGCATTAGCTCAATTAGATAACGGAGAGTTGTCTACTACAGCTAGTGTTTTAACACAAATTATGCGTTTACAACAGATATGTTGTGGGTTCTTTCAACCCGACGTAGGAGAAATCCGTCCGTTAGCTAACAATAGATTAAATGAATTGTTGGACATTACGGACGAGTTACAGGGAAAAGCTATCATTTGGGCATCATTTACATTTGATATTCAACAGATATCTCAAGCCCTGCGCGACAGATTTGGGCCCGAATCTGTCGCACTTTATTATGGTGAGACACCTCAAGAAGACCGCCAAGCTATTGTTGAAAAATTTCAAGAAAAGGATTCTAACTTACGGTTTTTTGTAGGTCAACCAAAAACAGGGGGATATGGCATTACTTTGTCCGCTGCAAACACCGTCATTTACTATAGCAACAGCTACGATTTAGAGAGCAGGCTGCAAAGTGAAGACAGGGCTCATCGCATTGGTCAAACCAAAAATGTAACTTATATAGATTTAGTTTGTCCTAATACTATAGATGAAAAGATACTGGAAGCTCTTAGGAATAAAATTAGTTTATCCCAAAAGGTCTTTGGAGAGGAGGCGCGGAACTGGCTAATGTAACGGGTTCTTCTTCGGACATAGCTAGTTCCGCAGGTCTAGCCATAGGCATCTCAGACTCTCTTATTACGTCGCCCGGTAAACCTAACTCCGCAACAAGGTCCGTGGGCCGTGATTGAGGGATAACTGTGTATACAGGATTTATAGGATCTTCGGACTTTAGGAAGTCTAGTCCTTGTGCGCTAAATGTTTTGGGCAAAACCTCACCAAACAATTGTTGTTCTTCTACAGGTATGGTAGGGACGTTTTCAAAACCAAAGTCTCCCGCTCCTAATGCTTGCATAACCTTTGGTACATAATCTCGTGCTTCATCCGTTAGAAAAGTTACGTCCCGACCTCTATCTATAAATTGATCAACCTTATTTGGGCCTGCATTATAAGCTAATAAAGCATCTTTTACATTCCCAAACCTTTCCATCAATGCGCCTAGATACTGCTTGCCAAATTTCACGTTTAAATCAGGATTGAACAAAAGTCTTTTTGCTTCTTCTTTTGATTTTTCTGCAAAAGGCACTCCGTTTCTCTTAGCCATTTCAAAAATGTTTTCAACATTATTTCCGGGTTGCATTGCAGTTGAGACTAAAACTTGAGATAATCCAATAGCTCCCGTGGGGCTTACAGCATTAGGGTTTCCTCTGCTTTCTACTTGAATAAGTGCTTTAAAAATAGTATCAATTCCGCTTAAAATATTATCAACAGCTTCTCCACCCTTATTCATTCGGGGTATAAAAGAACCTATACCACTTCGTACATCTCCACCGTTTGCCATACCCTTGTTTCTTTTATACTGCTCTATAATCGAAGCAGCTTCATTGGGGGTCATATAGCCGTCCTCTACTAAAACTTGTAGTTTTGCACGTTTGTTATCTAAACTAGCGATACCTTCACGCTTAAACAAATCTTCCATAAGTTCCGTTATAGATGGTTTTGCGGACATTACGACATAATCCCTTGTGACATGGACCGTGAAGCGGGGGCCATTAACATTCTTTTTTGTAACGACATTATTCCACCACCGTCCTTCATACCCATAATCGGAGAATAGGCCTTAGACGCATTAAGTTGTTCCAGAGCCTGAAAGTATGGATTAATTCCTGCTTGGCCTTGAGTACCACCTTGAGCCATTACATCTGCAAAGGTTGGTGGAGGTATAACAGCGGGAACGGATTGTGCAGGTTGAGCCTCAATAGGTATAGGAGCGGGTTGAGGCATGGCAGGTCCTCCTATGGGTGGAGGCAGTTTATTTATTGGAGTAATGTCCCCAACAGGCTGTATAGGCTGTTGAGGAAAAAGTGGTTGAAACCTTGGATCAGTGTTAATCGGTTCGGTGACTTCGGTGCTTGTTGGGGCAGACTTCATTGCAGGCGCAAAAAAAGATGTAGAACCTTCACCTCCACCCGTGCCGGGAGCAGGAGTATCTCCACCGCCACTATCGGGATCAGGGTCGTCACCACTACCTGTAGCAGATCCTCCACCGCCCGTGGAGCCTCCAGTGCTTTGAATTATTTCTCCTATTGTTGGCGTAGGAGAGGTAAGACCCATTTTTTCAGCTAAAGGATTATTTTCATATGATTTTTTAAAATTTTCATATCCATAGGCTTCAGCCTGATTAAAAAACGGATTAAGGTTTTGTAGTTGAGAAGGGGGGTTAGAAAAAGTAATATTACCATCCCCAAATGGATTTTTAAACCCTGTGTTAATTTCAGTCCCACCGGGTGTAAGCGAAAATACATTGCCAAAAGTTAAGTCTTCAAGCCCATATGGGGAGTCCTTGTCTCCTTCAAATCTTATCATATCTTTTGGATCATTTTGATCAAAATACGACGTAAACCCTTTTGCTAAAACTGGCCCCGTATTAGATTCACTAGGATCTCTTGTAATATTAGTTGCACCGACGGGTATACCTTCTCCTGTACCAGAAACATCAACATACGTTTTCCCGTTTGGAGCCGTATAAAAAAGATCATTATCTCCCGTGTCGTCTTTTAAGGTTTCAAGTCTTTCTGCCTCGAGAGTTTCTGGATCTTTTCCTAAAATACCGCTTACATCAAACTTACTAGGATCGGCTACGTCAAAACGTACATTTTCCCCGTCTTGTTTTGTAATGCCTCCCGCAGACTGCAAATCCGCCATATCAATGCCATAATAGCTAGGATCTAAACCTTCAAACTCCTTTTCATCATAATCATAATTAAATACTTGACCTGATTTGGGGTCCGTAAAGTAAAGACGTTCAACTTGACCCGACGTTCCAAAAGCATCTGCAATAGTTTGATAACCTTTTCCCTGTCCTTGACTACCTATCTGAGAAAAAACTTTAACCCTATCGTCTTTTTCTTCTGTAGGTGTCACAGTATTTACATTAGCTAATGAATTAATTCCGCCTGTTGTAGCTGCGGTTGTTGGAGCCGGTGTTGGAGTCGGAGTAGCCGTCTGTCCAATGTCACTAAAATTTGCCATATAATTCTGTTTGGCTTGCTCAGGACTTATCCCCTGTTGCTGTGCCGTATAGTTAAAAAGTGCGTCCAGATTTATAGCCATATCTTAACCTCTCAAACTCGCTATACCGCCCGAATTAAGCATACCAGATATCGGATCATTTGGAAAAAGGGACGCATACCTAGCTCTTGTATTAGGGTCCGTGGGCCCCGAACTAGGTTGCGCCTGCGCCTGCGGAGTTGGTGTGGGAACTGGTGCAGACGGGGGGACTTGATTTAAAGTTACAGGAGGTGCTACTACAGGGTCTTCTGAAGTTGTATCGACTTCCCGACCTTCTCTTGTAAAAGCAGGTAAACCTCTTCTTACTGTTGAGACTCCGCCAGTAAATCCTTTTTTAATCAGAATTTCAGATATTCTTTGTGCAATGTTTTGCTTTTCGCGGGCTGTTTTGCCTTTTGAAAGCATCACCGCTAATAAGTCTGCATCTTTAAACATCTCTGTCATTACATCCATTTTTAATGATTCGGGTATATTTTTAAAAACTTTGCCATAGACTTGTCTAAAAGCTTTTGAACCCGCTCCCGCTGCTACTAAACTCGCTGACCCCGTATCGCCCGGTATCAAAGATTGCATTCTTGAACCTGCACTAGCACCCGCAATCCTTAAATAAAAGTCCATCATAGGACCTACTGTTTCTGCTATGTCTTCTAAATTAACATCTCCTTTTGCAACAAAAGCCTCCGTTTGTACAAGTTTTGTTGCTAATTGTTTTAAACGATTTAATTGTTTTTCGTCCATAACCTTATTCTGAGTCATCCATTCAGCAAGAGAAACACCCCCTTTTGAATTTCTATGTGGAGAAAATATGTTCTCATAAAAACGTCTCGCATCAAAAGTCGTACTTGTAAGCCCTCCATCTGTCATGGCGGCCCCTACGAAAGCCGTTCTTAACCCTTCCATAGCTTCTTCTTTGGTATAAATTACATTGCCTACTTGCCACTCATTAGGAGCTTCTTTAACTACTTTAAGTAAATTATCCCAAGATTTAACGGGGGTTGGGTTATTTTTAGATAAAGCTTTTCCTGCAGCGGTAGCAGGATTTTCAGTAGCATCCGTTAATAAATCCATAAAGGACACGGTGCTTTTTAAATCTTTGTTTAAATCGGCATTTCTTTTTTCTATGTTTTTTAACAAACCATCAGCAACTTCAGCATTTTCTAAATCAGCTTTAAGCGCAGGCATAGCAGATAAAATATCTTTGTTTTCAGGTTTAGCCATCCAATTATCTAAAACTTTAGGGTTTATTTTTCCAGTTTGTTTATCAAACAAAGCTCCTTGCGATTCGGTTAAAATATTTCTAAGAATCTTTTCTGTAGTTCCTCTTATGGAGGACGTTGTTTTAACGGCTTCTTCAATATCGGTTAATACTTTAGGATACTGAGATAAAGATTTTCTATTATTAGATAACCAACGATTTAAACGAGCTACATTTACTAAGCCCGTGTCTTCATCAATACTATATGTAGTAAGTCTTTTTAAAACTTTTTGTAAATTAGGTTCTCCTCTACCTGCAGCAATGTTTGTTAAAGATTGAGTTAATTCAAATTGACCTACCTGATCTAGTTGTTTTAATCTTAAATATCCCGCATCTGCGGAAAAAACATTTTTAGCTAACATTTCAGGAGCTATTTTTAAAGCGCCTGTTTTTTGAGTAGCTAACGCATCATTAACAAAAGACCTAGTAAACGCATCGTTTAAAGCCCGACTATAGGATCTTGCTATAACATAGTTAGGATCGGTTGAAGGGTTATTGTTTAAATCTCGTAGTAAGGATTGAGCAAAACCGTATGCTATGCCTTCTCCGGCATTGTCTCCTTTTGTGCCAAGTTTTTTAGCTATACTTAATGCAGTGCTATACATTTCGTACACATCCGAAGTATTTATAACGTCCGGTTCTACACCTGTTTCCAAACCTGCTTGTCGTTTGTAAAAAGCAAGTAAAGGATTTAATTCACTGTCTAAGGCTTTTTTTGCAAATTCGTTTGAGGGTAATCTGTCTTGCATAAAAGTAATAAATTCAGGCGTTCCTTCGTCAAAATCAATAGGAATATTCCTGTTCACTCCACGCCATAAGTTCTTTTCCTTTAAACGAGCAACTTGCAATCTATTCTTTAAAACTTCTTGTAAGTTTTGTCCTAACTGAGCTTGTCTATCGGCAGGAGCCCCTATTGCCTCAAAAGAATCAAAAACTTTCTTCATTTGAGCAGCTAATGGTTTTTCAAGGTCTTGTTGAAACAGAGCTTGAGATAAATCTGCGGCACCTTGTATAGCCGTTGGATCGGAAGAAGCGAAAGTGGCAGCTATAACATTTCTAATAGCTCTAGTCACTTGAACATTTGCAGAGGCTCTTTCTTTTCCTAAGCCCGCACTAGAAGATTCTAAAGATTTTTCTAAAGCTAAAAGAGCAGGAGAAGCAGCCTTTAAAGCGGAGGTTAATTCAATAGGATTTCCCGCTTGATCTATTAAAATATCTGTAAATTCTGAAGAAGATAACTTTGCTATTATCTCATCAACATTTTCTCCTGCATCTTCGATAGTATCAATAACGAAATTGATAACTTGTCTTTCACGTTCTTTACTAAGACCCTTTACAACGTCTTGAACGCCTCCTTCCATAACAAATTTTTTTGCTTTGGGAATAGCTTTCAAAGTATTATACAATCTTTTAATTACAAGTTCATTAAAAGCGGGTAAGGTTAGAGCTCCACCAAATTCTGCGACTAAGCGCGGTATTGTTTGACCGGGGAGAGCGTCTTCAGCTATATAAGCTCCACCTGTCTGACCAGAACCCATTAAACTTTCCGCTAAAGCAAAACCTACGGGGTTTTCTCTGGCTATCTTACCCATAGAACCTACTGTATTTTCAAGCCCTTGAGCTACTTTAAGCCCCACAGTAGGCTTACCTTCAATGCCCTGTTTTTTAAACAAGGCGTTACGAGCTGCTTGTACTCCAAAATTAACTTTATTCGGGACCATAAAAGGCATTGGCAACCAAGCAACCGCTCCCGCTGCTGTTTTACCTGCTTCATAAGCAGCTTGTTGATTAGGTAATAAAATTCGTTCCTCACCTAAGGCTTTTTCTGTAATTTCCTCGCCAAGAGCGTATCCTCCTATTGCAGCAACCGTTCCCGAAACAAGTGGAACTCCAAATCTAATAATAGCCGTGGGAATTGTAACAGGAGGAACGGCAGCTACGGCAGCTTGTCCTGCCGCAAACCCTCCCATAAAAGTAGGAACACTAGTAGCTTGTGGTATAATGTCTCTTGTAAAACCCTCTGCAAAAGTACCGGGCGATATAGCTCTACCTTCTGTATCAAAAGCAAATAAACTTAATATTTGTTCATCTGACAAACGCCTTTCTTCAGGGGCCAATTTTTTAAATTTTGGAAACAAATCTAATACAGGAGAAGTTCCTGATCTCAAACCTTGATAACTTAAATAATTAGGATCATCAAATTCTTGGCCTAATATTTTAACCATGCTTTGCGTAAATCTGGGGATGTCCTTATTAAATACAGTCATTAGATCATTAAATGTTTTTTTATCGTAAGTCATAGTAGGGAGGTCTAACGAAGTTGTTTCTGCCTCTAAGGTTACATTTGATCCCGCTTCATCTAAAAAATCTTGTTGGCTATAACCAGAAAATCCATCAGGTGTTGTTACGGTAGAAGTTAAAACTTCTTCATTATTTACCATCTGATTCAACCTTATTTACGCTGTCTTTCATTATAGTTTCAGCTTCTTTTACGGCATCTACACTTACTTCTGAACTAGCCCCTGAAGTAATAGGCCCCAACATGGTAGTCAATTTATCAATTTCAAATATTTTTTGATTTAAGACCGATACCTGTGCTTTGTCCATAGGTGCATTGTCCTTAAACAATCCCAAAATTCTTCTTTTTTCTTCATCTAAATACTTTACAAGCGTACTTAATTTATTTGCTTCGGTTACAGGGTTAGTAAAAAGAGCCTCCTCATTAGGGAATAATTGTGCCACGGCTTCTAAATCTGCCACCGCAAATCGTGGAGATACAGATAAGGCGGAACGACCTAGAACACGAACCATTTTAACAAACTTACGAGCCTCCTGTGTGCCTTTAAACATAGAAAATTTTCCCGCAGAAAGTCCACCCACAACAGCATCAAGTCCTGCTGCAATTTTGCTCCAGAACCCTGTACCTGATCTTGCTGCAGCATAGGCATCTTTTACCTCTGCAACGGTTCCTTCACCATCGAAAAATTTCGTATTTGATCCAATCAGTGCATCCATGGCCT
>Ga0209336_10001068_pt1 | contig 13422 bp, 32 predicted proteins | sample LinPmetageLP32_FD_184042 | JGI IMG/M metagenome (GOLD analysis project Ga0209336, IMG submission 184042) | Marine viral communities from the Pacific Ocean - LP-32 (SPAdes) (version 2) | ecosystem: Environmental > Aquatic > Marine > Oceanic | place: Pacific Ocean | collected 2009-08-23 | reverse complement strand
TATATTATTATTTTTATTATTATCTTTAAGGGTGGACACTAGTGTCCTAGTGGGGGTGGACATTTGTTGTTCATTATCAATTAATATTTTAAAATCATTTCTAATTTGTTTTCCTTTTTCATCAAATCTATAAACAATTTTTATTAAATTTTTTTCTTCTAAACTTTTCAGACTTCTTCTAACTGTTCTGGCAGTACTATTCATAATATCTGCTAGATGATTCTCCGTTGCCCATGCAACATTATCTTCTTGGGCATAGTTACATAACCAAGTAAGACATAGCTTTTCTGTGCAATTTATTTCTTTGACGTTCTTGCTCCATAATAGACATTCTATACTCATAAGCGATTCTCCTTTAAATTAAAAATTATATATATATGACAAGTTGTGTATAGTTTTTTTTTACATTTTTTTGTAATTAATTTAAGAAAGCCTAGATTTCTAGTAGTTTCAAGACTTATATTTATTGTATTATATTGTTGACAAATGCAAACAGTTTGATATTATGTATACATGATTAATAACAACAAAGGGAAAAACGAAATGACAATTACTAATATAAAAGTTTTAAATTCAGATGCTAAATTTTTTGGATATGAGAAATATGATAATGGAACTGTTCAAATAGTTGAGGGCAATGAAATAAAAGTTGTCATTAAAAGAAACTTCACTTTATCAACTAGATTAAGTAGAACTAATGAGCCTAAATTAAAACACTTATGCAGAAGATATGAAGTGTATCTTAATGGAGAAAAAGTTCTTTCTCACTGTTCTCTTAATCATAAAAACAATACTATAACTAGCATAATTAGAAAAATAAAGGGGAATAAATAAATGATATTATCACATATACAAGAACAGATTATAGAAGATTTACAAGACAGGTACTCTACTATTAAAGAGTCAGTAGATAGCGAAAGAATGAGTGCCTTATATTTTGAGGCAACAGAAATGGCTCAAGACTTATCAGTTACTCCTGCAACTTTCTGGAGAGTTTATATTCAACAAGATACAAGGAGGTAGAAATGCACGATTGTATATATAAAGAAGAAGAGTTAAAAAAAGTTACTGAAATTTTAGTTAAACTAAATAAGTCTTTTGCATCAATAAGAGAGGCAAACAACAGAGACTTAACAACAAATATAAAATGTACTGCGTCAATTCAAGAAATACAAAAAGCTTTATTAATTACATACAAGCTTTGGAAAGAAGAAAAAGATGCTACAATGGAATTAGAAAAATATGTAAAAAGGGAGTCTAAACAATGAATATATTTTATTTAGATAAAAACCCATATCAATGTGCAAAGCTACATTGCGATAAACACATAGTGAAAATGATTTTAGAGTATGCTCAATTATTGTCTACTGCTCATAGACTTTTAGATAATAATATAGAAGTATATCAAACTGCTTTTAAAAATCATCCTAGCACTATTTGGACTAGAACTAACAAAGCAAACTATAAATGGCTTTCAATGTTATGGGTATATTTATGTATGGAATACACGCATAGATATAATAAAAAACATTTAACAGAAAAAAAACTTAGAAAACTTTTATTATCAGTACCAAGAAATATTCCAGATGGAGTATTCTTTGAACCACCACAATGTATGCCAGAAGATGTTAAAAGAGAATCAGCAATTATTGCATATCAAGAATATTATAAAAAATATAAAAGATATTTTGCAAAATGGACAAACAGACCAATGCCAGAATTTATGGAGGTAGCATAATGCAAAATGTTTTTAGAAAAAAAGTTACAAAATTATATCAAGGTTTTTTAGTAAGCATAAGAGATTACGAAAGAGATAAAGCAATAAAACAAGGTGGTATGATACTTATGCACGAAGACAGAACAATGTTTTTTTCTCCAAAAGATTTAAGAGAACTAAAACCAAGCACAAAGATTTTTAAATCTAAATTTGGAAAAGATTATAGATTGATTGACATAAGATGGAATCCGAACCATAATGATAGTCAGATAAGCTTATTTAAATAAACATACTAAACATAAAAATTAATTAATGCTCTTGGGTTTCTCCAATACTAAGAGCATTTTCTTTTATAAATTAATTTTTCTACGCAACCATAGAGTGTAGTTATCACGATAAAAACAAAGAATAAAAGTACATACACCACTAGACAAGCTAATAAGAACATTAAACTGCTTACTAAATATAATAGTAACAATAAAAATTGTAAGAAAGTCTGCAAGATAAAATTCCTTTTTTAGATACCAACTAAAACAAAAACCTGTAACACAATAAAAATATATACATAAATTGTATGGTAATAAATATTCAATCATTCTATAAATACATTTTTATTATTAGGTTTTTTCTTAATTTTCTTTTTTTGTTTTTTATTCTCTGGTAATTCTACTTTATATACTTCGTTAGGAGGTGCAACAAAATAAGCATATTTTTTATGGTAAAATATCATTATGGTTTTTTGTCTTTGCAAACCCCATTTAAATTCTTCTGCATTATCTTGTATCAATAATTTCATATAAGTATATTTATCTGAGTTATCATCTTGAGTAAAACTCCATACTTTAGAAGCATTTAAGACCATAGCATATGGATTATTACTACCTAATCTTTTCCATTTTATACCAATATCAAATTTGACTATTTTCGAGACATCCATGCAGTTGCACCCATATATGCTCCAACTATTCCTGCTCCAGATATATAAAATAGGTTGCTAATATCGCTTAAAGCTTCTATTCTTTCTAAGTCTATAAAGGGCATAAACATCATAGCAGTAAATATTCCCATTCCAATTAATGTATAAGTTGCCATTCTCCGTTGTGCTTTATTTTTTCTAAGGTCATTTTCTAAAATTTTAATTGCTTTTATATTTTCTAGTTCTTCATCTGAAACTGTACCATCATTGTCCATGTCATATTGTGCGTAAGCAGAATCATTTTGTAATTTTTTTTGTGTATTTTTTTGTTTCATTTCCCCAGTTATCCCAACCTTGAATTTCTGTTCTAGCGAATAATTCTATTCTAGGTAAATCTCCACAAAGTTCAACTATTTTATCCCTTACTATATCTGGTTTTCTACTATGTTCTCTTATTGGTTCATAAACTACTTGATGTATTGAACTTGATTTTTTTTTTATTGAACCCTTCTTTGCTATAACACATATTTCTGCATTGCTCCTTGTCCAATACCCTAACCCCATAAATGAATCAAAGGAATCAGTAGGTATAAAAGAAGTTTGTTTTGTGTCAAAATTTTTATTAGTTTTTATCCATACAAAACCACAAGTAGAATATTTAAAGTTCCAAGATTTTATAACTTCAAAACTTTTTTCTAACAAAGGAAAAGTTACCCATAAAAATAAAATGCAATTATCATCAGCTATATCTGATATAGGTAAACTGTTAATCCAATCTATATCTTCACAAGCATAATGATTTTCAGCACTTTTGGTTTTACCCTTATCTGAATAAGTTTTAAATACCCAAGGAGGGTCTGCATAAATGATATTATATTTTTTATTTGGAAATTTTATTTGCCTAGACATTGTTTTTTAAAAGCACAGTTTTTAGTGTCTTCAAAATAAATACTTCTTGTTCCATCTGGATGTTCATAAAAACACATATGTTTATTGTCTTCATATTTGTATTTTATTAACTTACAATCAGAGACTCTTTTATTAAAATCTTCTATGTTTTTTTTTATGGTATCATCATGCTTTCCTTCGTTTGAACATACGATTAAATCTCTCATAATATAATCACAAGCTCCCTGCATTATAGGAATAGGATTGTAAGCAATACTCATCATAACCATTGATACTATTGTGTCCATCAAGAGTTTATAAAGTCATTTGCAGTAACTTCTCCATTAGTAATTTTTTGAATTTTTTCTAAATGCTCTTTTCTTGGAAATCTTTGTCCGTAAAGCCATTTATGTACTGCACTAACAGATAGTCCTAATTCGTCTGCGAAGTCTTTGTGTGTCTTTCCTGCGTACTTTAAATAGTTATTTAATCTCATAATATATACTTATAAAGGTTTTTAATAAAATCATCAATTATTTTCCTTGACTATACCCAATCTGTGTTATAGCATGGTTTAATTATAAATGCAACAAGGGGAAAAAAAATGAGAAGTAATTCTCCATTTATCAATCATAACGTAGAACATTTATCTGTAAGTAAGATAAACGCATGGATATCTAATCCTGCTTCAGTTCTCTATGCAATGGCAGGAGGAGTTGACGATTTTGGACCTTCAGCTTGGAGAGGAAAAGCAGTTGAAGAAGGATTTGAAAAATTAATGTTATCTAGTAATTTATCAGTTGAGCAAGTTATTCAAATATCTGAGTCTTCATTTGATACTCAAATTAAATGGGATGGATTTACGGATGAAAAAATAAACAAAGAACGTAGTGCTATATCAGATTATGTTAAAGCAGGATATAATCATTTTGCTAATTTAGGAGAACCTACAAGTTGTCAAAAAAGAATTTTATATGAATTTGATGAATTAGAAATTCCATTTATAGGATATATAGATTTTGAATTTGGCAAGAGTGGAGATTTTTACCATGCTATTAGAGATTGTAAAACAAGTGTTCAATCTTTAAATAAAATGAAAGAGTCACATTCCAGACAACTAGCATTGTATGGTGCATCAGCAGGAACAGATATGACTGAGCTATGGATTGATAATGTTACCAGAAGAAATGTTCAAACTGTACGATTAGAAAACCCCAAAAAGTATTTACAAAATATAGTAAAAGCATCATTAGGCTTTAGAAAATTTTTATCTATGTCAAATGATATTGAAGAACTGTTGTCCATGATACAACCAGATTTAGATGATTGGAGATGGGCAAATTCAAAAACTAAAAAACAAGCTAAACAAATATGGAGGTTAGACTATGACGCAGAACAATATTGAAAATGATGTGCCGAATTTTGAAAAAGATTTAGTTAATCTTTTAAATGACTTAAACAATCCTATAAAAGACTCAGAGATTACTTACTTGTCAAAAAAATCTTCTAAGCCTTTTATGTATGCAAGTCTTTCTAGTGTATTGCAAACTGTAAAAGATATATTACCAAAGCATAATTTTGCTTTGAGTCAAGCAACAGTTCAGCACGAAAACAAAACGATAATACAGACTAGACTAATTCATACTTCTGGAAAGTGGTATACAGATGGGGGAGTTCCATTGATTGCAAGAAACACTAGCGACCCACATCAGCTAGGAAGCTCTATAACTTATGCTAAGAGATATGGATTACTAGCCTTGCTAGGATTAGATGGAGATGATGATAATGATGCTTCAGATATGAATAATGTAGACAATATGAAAATTCAACAGAGAGGTTAGTATGGAATATGATAATACAAATAAAGGAGCATTATGGAAAATAAGTGCAGATGCTCCATACAATGTAGTAATGCAAGGCAAAATTAACATGAATGGTTTTGACAGAAATTGTATATTGATTAAAAGAAAAAATGCACAAGGACAAGATACATTTGAAGTATTTGAATCAATAGGCAATGTTAAAAAAATATTACCAGAAGATAAACAAAATGAAAAAGCACCAGATGGAAAAGGAGTAGTAGAAGTTAGAAAAATAGATACTACAATGGGTATTGCTTTTTGGAGAAAACAAAAAAAAGATGGAGAAGGGTTTTTATCTGTTCAAATATCAGAATATAAAGTAGATGAAAAAAAAGAAAAAGATATAGAAGCTATAAAAAAAGTTTTTCCAGACTCGAAAGTTTTGACAGACGATATGCCAGAGGATAATCAATTCTAAATGGCAAAACGATATGTTAACAAGAAACATCTAAAATGGGTGCATAGTCTTGATTGTTCTATTAGCACTTTTTTTAGATACCAAAAGATGATGAGCAAACAATTCGTGACTCTTAACGAGTTTTCCCCTTGTTTTGACTCATGCAATGTGATTCAAGCTCATCATCTCTTAAAACCAAAGTTCTCAGAGAGAGGCATGGGAAGAAAAGCAGGAGATAAAGATTTAATGCCTTTATGTATGACTTGCCACAGAGCCTTACATATGAGAGGAAGTGAACTAGATTTTTTTGAAGAAGTAACTGGTAATGCTTATTTCGGACATCTAACAGTACAGAAAGTTTGGCTATCAAGTCCGTATTATGAAAAAGACAGATAATATCAAATGGTTATGGTGCAGTCAATGTGCAGTAGAAAAAATTATAAAAGTAGACAATGCTAGTCAGTATGTTTGCAATAATTGTATTAAAAAAAATATGACAGATTTAAGAATAAAAACAAAAAACAAAAAATTAGAACAAGCAAGTTTGTTAATTCAAGAAATAGATATTTCAAAATATAATCAAAAAGAATATAGAAAAATAATAAAATTAATATTTAAGGAAATTTTTTATGCCTAAACTGATAAAATTAGAAGATTATAAGAATATAAAAAAACCACACAGCAAACTTTTGTATCGTATAGCAAAAGAAAATAAATTGAGTATAAATGATTTAGCAATAGAACTAGATTGTAGTACTACGTATATCAGAGCAATTTTAAATGGTAATCAGCATTTAAGTGTAAAAAGAGCAAGTTTAATTAGGAGGAAATATGACACAAGCAGTAATTAGAGGAACATATGCAGATTTTAAATTAGTAAAAACTAGAAATGTAGTTCAGATGATAATTGAAGTACCAATAGAAGAAGCAACCAAAGTAACAAATAATTTTGGTATACCAACTCCATCAGAAGAAAAATGGGTTGCAGTAGCTTTGTTAGATAATAGAAAAGTAGAAGTAAACACTAGAGCAAGTAAAGCAATACAACAAGCAGGTATATTAGGAAGTGATATTGCTTTCGGAACATGGCTAAAAAACAAAGTACCAGAAATAAATCCCCAAGAGCCTTCAACTATAGTGAATGGTATAAGAGCTATTACTGGAGTTCAAAGTAGGTCAGAATTTACTAATAACGATACTGCTCTTAAAATATGGGAAAGACTTTATGATGAATATAGAACGGAGGCAAAATGAGTATCATTACAAAAAGTGTTGAAGATATACAGAATATTTATAAAAGAGTAATAGGAAAGATTGAAGATAAAAAAGAAAAAGAAATAATACATTGTTTATTTCAAGATTTATCAGACAAATTAATAGAGTTAGTAAAAAATAAAGATGAAAATAGTAATAGCAAGAATTAGGTCATATGTTATCTATCAAAAGCCTTTAAATACAGTATTAGATAGTTTCTTTGAGAATTATGTTAAATGGATGCAGGACAATACACAACACGACTATAATACATATAATGTTACTTTTGATGGCACTATGCCTAAGAGAACTCCAGAAACAATTAAAAATGCAGATGTAATTATTATACCAAGTGATAGTGAATTTAGATATCATGGACAACTACAAATGGACCCTAGAGATTTAGAAAAGTCAGAAAACCACATGAAAAATATTAGACCTTACTTTGAAAATAAAAAAGTTATCATATGGAGAAGTGATAGAGGAGACAGTAAGGAGTTATATGAGACAGAAACATTAAAAAATATTAATCTTAAATCTATAAATGTTATAGATGAAATAGATTTTTCTGGAAATATTCATGGTATGAAATATCATTTCTTAAAAAAATTAACACAACAAAATTTATTTGAACCAAGTAAAGATGTCGATTTTGGGTATTGGGGAAAAATGAAACCTGCTGAAAAAAATGAAAGAGAAAAAACTTTAAGAAAATTATATAGAGAAGAAAATATGAGTAAAGTTTTAGTAGGAGGTTATCCATCTGGAGTTGTAAGAAATAATAAATGGATTAAAGATTGGAATAAATTGTATCCATTACTTAAAAATGTTAGAGCAACAATTTGCTTTAACTGGTTAGATTCAAAAGCAACAACTGCTAGATATATAGAAGCTCTTGCTATGAACATTATACCATTTGTTTGGAAGGATTATGATTCAAAAAATACTTTTAATATAGAAGCAAATCAAAGAGTAAATAATTTTAATGAATTAAAAACTAAAATATACGAATTAAGACACGACAAATTAAGAAATACTTTATTAACTTCTTACAAAAATAATTATAAAAAAGTTTTACTATCAGAAGAAAATTATTATCAAGAATTTAAAAAGAAGATGGAAAATTGTCTATAGAAAAAAAATGTTATCTTTGTGGTAGCACTAAAAAAGTATCATCAACTTTTGGCAAATTAAAATGTTATGAATGTATTCAGAAAAGCAAGACTGGAATAAAAGGTCATAGTGGGATGATATATAACAAAAGCACATCAATTCAATTTGATATGTTTAGTGAGGTATTAACTTTGATGCCAATAAAGAAATCTAATGACTTGTTTGTAAAATGGTATATGGAACATTATCCAAATAGTAAAGGGATAGTTGGTAGAAGTTTAAATTATTTAATATACATAAACAATGAGCCTATTGGTATTATTGGAGGAGCATCTCCTCCTTTAAATTATAAACTATTTAGAAAATATTTTGATACAGATGATGAAAAAAAATTTATAAATAATAATGTATTCCGAATCGTTAATAATAAAAATAAAAAAAATCTTGGTACACAAATATTAAAATTATATAGAAACACAATTAAGAAAGATTACGAAAAAAAATATCAAGATATATTGCTTGGCATAATTACTTTTGTAGAACCTCCTAGAACTGGTGCTATATATAAGGCTGATAACTGGGAAAATTTAGGCTTTACACAAGGCATATCTGTTAGCAGAAGAGGAGAAAATTGGTATGATAAGAAATATCAGCAAGGCACAAAGAAATTAATATATGGATATAAATATTAAAAAAATTTCTTTTAGTTGTTGACAAATGAATACATTACATAATATACTGTTGACATATTAAACAACAAGGGGAATAAAATGAAAATTAAAAATTGGAACGAAATGAATAAACAAGAAAGAAAAGGAGCTAAAGCATTTGTTAAAAGTCAAGTAGGAAGAGTAAGTCCTCAATCAGAACAAACTCCTCCAAATGCTAAAAACATCAGCACAAAAGGATTTAACTTTTGGATGACTACTAGAAGATGGGTTTTTGATGGATGTAGAATTAGTGCCTCAATTTCAAAAACAGATTGGGAAGTAGATAGTTTCGTACAATCTCAACAATAGTTAATGTATAAAATAGGGGGAGTAAAATCCCCCACAACATAGAGGAAATAAAATGGAAATTAAACACACACAAGCACAAAGTATGCAAAAAATATTAAGATGGTTAGTAGACTCAGCTCCATTTCAATATAAAATTACAACACATCAAAATGGAGAACTTCATATAAAAATGGAAGTCCCAGAAACAGATTACAACGAAGCAGATGATTTTGAAAATGAAGAAGAAATAAAAAATAAAATACCAGAGTCAGTAAGAAAAGAATTACACTTATCATCAGGAGGTAAATAAAATGTATAAAAAAGATTGGATAATATTAATTATTGGAATGATTCTTTTAAGTTTACTAATTGGGGGATGTTCGGTAAAATATCAGCCAATAGTAGACCCAAGAGTGTCTGAAAACTATGCAGATATAACAAGAGATATTGTAGAGTGCAAAGAATTAACAGAAGATTTAGAAACACATTGGCTAAGTTGTACTAGACCTTTAGGAGAGTCTACTTGCAATAAAAAATTAAAACAATGCTTAATAGCCAGAGGACACTCAGTTTTAAATTAGAGGAGTTTATATGGAACAAAATATAAAAAAACAAAGAGAAAATGTAGCTTCAGCAATAGATATATGTAAAGCAATAAGAAGAAACATAGAATCTAAAAATACGTTAGGTGCAGAAGCACAAACAGAACTTTTACAAACCAAATTAGAAAGAATGTTAGAAGAGGATTTTTATGATGAAACAGAATAATTTTTTTATTTTAGAAAGCAAGATACTAACTAATTTAGATATTGCTTATAGAAATGCAAATGACGAACAGTTTAAAAAACTATGGCTTGAAAAATGGAATAGTTATGCAAAGCAAAATTCTAATTTAAAACCTAGAAATTATGAATTAGAAAGAAAGTTTGAAAATGAACTGTTGAATAATCAAACAGATATAGTACAATAATGTAATGATAAATTCAGCAGAAGAGTTAAAAAAATACAGAGTTAAGAAAAATATATCTCAACAAAAAATGGCTGATGTATTAGGTTATGCAAACAGAGCTAGTATTCATTTAATTGAAAATGGAAAAAGAGAATTTCCAGATAGAATTAAAATGTTAATTAATTACATGATTGCAGATAAAAAATTATGAGTCTATGTATACCCCCTATAATGGGGGGAGAACATGGAATAACTAAAACAGAAACTATTAATAAAAGTTTTTGTGAAAAAATAATTCAGCTTTCTAAAAAGTCTTCTTATAAATCTAGTAAAGTTTATGATACTGAAGGTAAGTTATCTAATGTTATTAAAATTAGAGAAGTAGATGTTTGGAGAATACATGAGAAAGAAGAATGGTTAGATACATTTTTAATTGAGCAAGTAGTAAGAGCTAATGAAACTTTTCAATATAACTTATCTGGATTATTAGAAAGACCACAGTTATTAAGATATAATTCTCCTACTAATGGATATGATTGGCATAGTGATTTAGGTATAGGAGATGCTAGTAATAGAAAATTGAGTTGTTCAATATTGCTTAATGATAATTTTTCTGGAGGCAATCTTGAATTTTTTTTAAATGGAAAACAAACTTGTGATATGAAAGTTGGAGACTGTTTATTATTTAGCAGTTTTATTTCTCATAGAGTAACAAGAGTAACTAAAGGAGAGAGATGGGCATTAGTTGCATGGTTTAGTGGACCACAGTTTAGATAGGATAAAATATGATAACAACAGAAATAAAAAAATTAGTAGATAGATATAATTGGTATATAAAACATAATAGCGATAATGATAAAGAAGCAGATGATATTTATACTGAAGCAGATATATTAGCTGAAAAGTATAATATGAATAGAGAAGACTTCTGGTTTACTTACTTTACTTAGAGTACATATATAGCATAAAACATATTAAAGGCTACTCAGAGACTATTTAAATGGCTTATATTAGTATATTATTTCTTGCTATCTGTTTTTTTTAACTTATCGAAGGAACGAAGACCTCCTATTCCTAACATACCAAGCAGCAAAGGCATCATCACAGACATATCAGCTTGTGGTATCACTACTCCAAATCCTGCACAGATTGGTGATATTAAATAATTAATTCCTAAAGATAATCCAGAAATCCATCCGATAAGAGGTCTCCAAGATGATTGAAACCAATTACCCTTAGCTTCTTCTGTGTTTAGTTTAATTTGAGAAAGGGCTAAAGCTTGAGCATGTTCGTCTGCCATTGTAGCCAACTTGTGAGCCAATTCTGCTTTCTTGTCTTTGTCCTGTATAAACTTTCCTAGTAGCTTAGTTGCAGGGGCTATTAAAGCTGTAAGTGCCATTATTTCATCTCCTTGTATTGTTTACCATCAAAAGTTAAATATTTTTTTCTATTGTTTTCTAAATTATAAGATATATGTATCCAACCAGAACTAGGCTCTCCCTCTTTGTAGTATTCTAATATTATCTGGTCAAAATTCAACATAACAGAACACCAGTTAGCTAATTCTAAATTACTTATAGTAGGAACTTCAATATCTACTGCTTGTCCTTTACAATGTTGACTTGTTTTAGAACCTCCTATTTTTTCATTTAATTCTGGGCTTCTATAACCAGAGTTTGGAGAGAAGGGTATTTCAAAATTATTTCTTATAGGCTGTAAAATATTTGTTGCTACTGCAATAATATTATTTCTTATAGTTTCATCTGTAGGAATATTATCAATATTATTTCTTGTTGCAGTTTGACTTTTACAAAATTCGGCTAATGTAAAGTTTGGTGATAACTTCATTACTCTGGCATATCATTTGGTTTAACAGGAAAGTTATATAATGTTGCAAGAGTTTTAACTGAACCATTAGTATTATAAATAGTAGTTAACAAAGCTACTATTGCATCAAATGTTTTTGCATTAGTAATAGCTGTTTCCATAGTAGTTGCTGAATCTCTTATTGCTTTTCTATAAGTTACTACTGTTGAAGGAATAGCTTCATCTGTATCAGCTTTTCTTATTATCCATTTATCAGTACCTGATAATAATGAAGATTGCATAGCATTAACTTTTCTTTTTAGAATAGTTTTTAATCCCTCATCAATAACTTGGTTTCCATCTTCATCTTTTAAATCTTTACCATCTTCATCTTTTGCATTAGCATCATCTAAGGCTTTTGCAGAAAAATTGTAAGTTCTATCTATTTGACTATTTTTTTCATTCCAAGCATAAGACTCGCTACTACCATTATACAATTCAGGATAAGCAGGTTGTGTATTAGTATTTACTACTGGATATATATAAAATTCTGCTAATTTAGTATTGTTTTGAAATGTAGCTTTTGGATGCAAAGTTCCTGAAGCATCTCTAAGTTGCTCTGGATATTTATAAATCTTTATTATTTCTTTATTTTCTATTTTTCCCCACATATTTTTCTCCTTTAAAAAGTATTGTTATATTTGAATGGAACGTCACCCCATGCACCATAGATATATGTAGATGAACCATTCATATTATCATGGGAACATCTCAGTTTAAAACCATTAGATAAAAAATCTACATCAAAACCACTACCAGAGCCTGTTGATTCAGCACTAGCTGCATTGTAAAATAATCCTTTATCAACAGAATTAAAAGTATTTCTTGCACTATCAAAAGTAACCCAACTCTCACCTCTATCTGCATCTTTTAAAAATATCATTCTAGGTCTAAATCCTGTGTAAACAAATGGTCCATCTGCATTACCATTTCCTTCATAATATCCAAATTTACTATAACCTTCAACTCCATGCCAACAATAGGCTAGCATAGAATCACCACTACCATTAATTTGACTATCTCCACCTACTGAAAACACAGTATCAGTCCATTCAGATACGTCCCAATATGTTAAAGCACCAGAACCTTCACCATAAGCCTGACTACTATTTAATACTAAAACTCCATAATCATTAGGCTGTGCTCCACCTTTAGCTTGATGATGATACACAAGCCAACTACCAGTAGTATTATATCTTTTTACTATTACGAACTCTGCTTGTTTAGTAAGACCTGTTCCTATTGTTCTTGAGTTTGTACCTGTACCTGTCCATTGTACAATAGATTGTCCTGCTTTAGTATTCGCTTGGGTAGTTGTTTGGACATTACCTACATTATTTGTAGCTGTAGTTCCCCCTGCAAACTTCCAACCCCATGCAACATAAGTACCACCACTAGCATTGGCATTATTTGCTGCACCAGTTCCAGTACCCCAATCAAATCCATCAGCAGTATAAGATAT
>Ga0209336_10001064_pt1 | contig 13436 bp, 15 predicted proteins | sample LinPmetageLP32_FD_184042 | JGI IMG/M metagenome (GOLD analysis project Ga0209336, IMG submission 184042) | Marine viral communities from the Pacific Ocean - LP-32 (SPAdes) (version 2) | ecosystem: Environmental > Aquatic > Marine > Oceanic | place: Pacific Ocean | collected 2009-08-23 | reverse complement strand
ATTTCTAGTTTTGATACAAATATACAATTAAATTTTTTAATATAATTGTAAATTGGTTAGTTTATTCATTAATAACTACTGTTTAAATACTTTTCGGTTTTATGCATAGTTCAAACAAAACTAGATAATTTTACTCTTTCTATAATATAATTTTCATTATTTCTAGTATCATAATCATCATTCATAGAACATTTAGATTTACAGCAAATAAATATTTTACATTTGATTTTTTTTAAAATATTTCTCATATAATTACTTTCCAATTTTTTTCATTGTTATTTGGTGTGCTTGTTGGAAACAGTAACCGTCCTTCATTAATTTTCTCATCATTGTTAAATGTTCTTTTGTATGGTGTTTTTTATGTTCATTCATTAATCTTTTTTGGAGAACTGATAAATCCTTCTTTTTTTTATACAATGGTTTAGGTATCTTTTTTTTATTTTTATTATCCGTATCTTTAGGCATTATATTATTATATTAGAAAAATATAATAATAAAATATATATATATGAAATATGGTTACAGATACAATAAAATATGGCAGTGTTTTAATGCATTTGAAGTATAAACATTATAATACAAATGTTAATAATATTTTTAAAATATATTTATACTTATTATTCATAAGAAATTATTTTTTAAATTAAAATCTTTTTTTAAATAATAATGGATTAATTACCCTTTTTTGGGGTTCTATTTTTTGTTCAACAATTTCTACTTTTTTTTCTACTTTATTATCTATATTATTATTTTCTGATATATTATTTTTTAAATTACTATTATTTTCTACATTATTTTTGTAACCCTTTTTTGGGGTTATATTTATACTTTCAATAGATTCTCTTTTTGTAGATTCTTTTTTTGCAAATTCTTTTTTTTTAGAGGATTCAATACTTTTATTATTATTTTCAATATCTTTATTATCTTTTTTATCATTATTATTATTATTTGATAAATTTTTTTCCTCATTATTATTATTTATTCTTTTAGAATCATTAATATCTTTGATATGATTATTAGATTCTCTTATTTTTCTTAATTGTTCTTTTAAATCATCAATATCATTTTTATTATTTTTAACTGTCCGTTTTTGCTCTGATTTATCAATAGCTTTTGACCTTGCTATTTTTGCCCTTAATTCCTTATTCTTTTCTTTTCTTAATCTTAATTGTTCTTTCCTTTTTGCTCTTAATTGTTTCTCTTCATCTGGGATAATAAAAATATCATCAATTTTATCATTTTCAGTATCTGACATATATAATATATTATATAATTATTTTTTTATAGAAAAACTTATATATTTATTTTCAATAACAACATAATAATAATTCATTTATTAATTTAAAAGGTATTCTAAATCTTTCATATCTATTTGACCCACATCCTACACCTCTTTGGTCTGTTCCTACTTTACCCCATGAACCTAAATCATATTTATGCAATGGTTTTTTATTTTTTATTTGAATATTATCAAAATCCTTATATTTTTCTCTTAATTTAGCAGTATTAACTCTTATAATTTTACCATTATCAATTATTGTTTTAGATGTTCCCATACGGTCTTTATGTAATTTTTGTGTTTTTTCTTTTGTATTATCTAATATATTTTTGCAATCTTTTTTACATAATTTAGGAGTAAATCCTTCTATATTTGTCCAAAATCTAGTTCTTTTTTGGTATCCAAAATTTGAATATTTACAATAATCAATTATATAATATTTATCATATTCTGGATATTTTTCTTTCATATAATGTTTCATTTTTGACCTATCAGGATTTTCTATAATATAATATTTTGGATTAAAATATTTTATTATTTCTATTGTTTTATCTACTATTGGTTTCCCTATTTTATCTATATCTTCTTGTAATATTTCTTTTGTTATTACCTTATCTCCGTGTGCTTTTAATTTCCTTCCAATCCAACAATTTCTTAAAGTACTCCATACATAACACGGAGGACTTGCACTAATTAATTCAAAAAAATCTTTTGGATATTGTTTATAATCAAAATCTAATATATCTATTTTATAATGATTTTCACTTTTATAATCAGATTTTAAAGGACAATTTCCTTCTAATTCTTTATCTAAACTATATACTGTATAATTATGTTTTTTTGATATTTTTCCAAAACTATGTGTTCCTGAAAATAACTCTAAATGATTTTTCATTATATATATTTATATTTATATAATAAAAAATATAGAAAAACAATAACCTTTTTTTGGGGTTATTTATTTAAATTTAATATGTTCTAAATAAATTGAATTCGAACTTCCTAAATTATCAGATACTTCTTTATCAGGATTTAATATTCTAACTTTAAAATTATTTATTTGTATAGGTGAACCTTTATGAATATATGGGACGGATGGGTTTCCTTCATTGTAAAAACTCGTATAATTATCTATCGATTGATATCTACTAACAACTGACATAATATTTGTAAAAGTATTATTGACTCCTTTCATTTTATTATCAAATCCTGAAACTTCAATAATAAAATATGGATTTTGTAATTGAACATTATTAATACTATTTTGTGCTAGAATTGGTTCTAAAGTTACAACCGATGAACCTGCTGGAGGAGTAGAGGTTACATCATCAGTTAATGGTTTATTTATAAAAGTTCCATTTGTTGGATATGTAACTGCAACGGAAGTATATGCACTACTAAGATTTTTACTCATTTCTAAATTTGGGATTTTAAAAGTTGTTAAATTTGTAAATGCTCCTAAATTCGAATGGTTAACTTGTGCTATTCCACATAATAAATTATTAGAAAATTGAGCAGCTGTTTGCCTGTCAGGTGTATCTAAAAATCCTAATTTTTGGAATAAAGAATGCGGTTTAACATTATTTAAAATTGCTCCTCCAGCACTGCCACAATATCTGAAATTTCCACTTGGTGATAATGTATTACTTTCAACTGTTTTAACAACTAAAGTACTACTAGAATCAAATAATGGAGTATGTAATAAAAATTTAAATCTTTTTAAGTCTTCGTCAAATTCAATAGCAGGTTCAGAACAGCCAATAATATATTTTTTTGGTGCTGAATTTACAACACTACCTGAATTATTAGGATAATTTTGTCCACTTGGAATTTGAATAACTACTGAACCATCAGTAGCACGAACTAAAAATAAACCATCGTCTTTTTGGTCTGGTGTACCTGCTGATAATCCGAAATCTTCATATGCTTCATCAATTGTTTTTAAAAAGTTATTATTACATGGTCTTGTATTTGTAAAAACTTGATTAGCAACACTTGAAGAAGCATCAACCGCTTGTAATTTATCAGTCATAATTTTTTGCAATTGATTAGGGTCATAAAATCCAGATTCTAAATTAATTTTAACATTATATAAAAATGGTTGAAATGTATCTTGATTTTGGATATCTAAACTCCCTTGAGTTAATGCACTTCGTACTCCTGCTTTATCTAAATCTTTTGTATTTTGGTCTTCATTATGAAATATTTTTGTTCCAAATCGAATGTTTAATGGTAAATAAATGTTACCGTCTCCATCTGGTGTATTAGCATCTATTGTAAAATTCACATCTGGATTAACTGGGGGTTGAACTACTAAAGGAATTTTAACACTAAAACAATAGAATTTGCGATTATCATCAGTACTATCTGCCCCTTCGTATTTACAGTGATAATTTATATTTCCCTGTTCGTTTCCATTTATGCCGTGAAATCTACCTCCATATTTAAATGTAAGTGAATTCACTTGGGTAACATTTGAACCAGAGGCAATTTTATTACATAATAAATAAGGTTCTGTGTCATTAAAATCATCACCCGCATAAGTAGCATTGTAAACTCCATTCCTTACCTTGCCTCGCATATCTATTTGACTTTGATATAAAAAAAAATCCATCTCAACTTGTTTTTCCTCATCTGATACAAATATTTGCCCTGAATTTTCTGCAACTGAGTCCACGAATCCAGATTTTAAAGCAATTGACTCATTTTCCCTAATAGTCAGGGGTTCCTGAAGATGTACTGTGTATTCCCCATTTTGTTCTGATTTAGATTTAATACTATCATCTTCTCTTAATTCTATTAATGTTGATTCTTGTATTTGTGGTATATTATTGTTATTCATATATAAATAAATTAGAAATTAATTTATTTATTATAACTATTTATTTTAAAAAATATTTTAATTATATTCGATTCTTTAAACAACATTATCTGATACTTCATATTGACCATTGGAAACTGATAAAAGTTTTCTACATTCACCAAATGTATGCACACGAAGAGCATCTCCAGTTTTATGAACTGCTGTTGTATCGTAAACACTTGTCCGTTTAAATTCAATTTGTAAATTATCAACCTTATCTTGAACAACAAATCCAACATATCCTAGTTGTCCTTGTCTATTAATTCCATCTTGTTGATTGTCATCTGCACCATCTAACTGATGAGTAAAAGATGAATAATAATTATTTTGTTCACCCCATGTTTCAACTAATCTCGCCAAAAGCTGAGCATCTGCTGATTTTCCGCTAGATGTTCCGATTCCTCCATCTGGTAGAGCATTAGCACCGTTTACTCTTGCTTGGACATTAGTTCTAAATGGTCTTTGACTTCCTAAACTGCCAGAACCTAAAACTAAATTAGCATTGATATATTTAGTAGCATCTGAATATTCATTCATCATAACCATTCTATTAACATATTTTCCGTTATAGGCATTTAATAAAGCATTTACAGTTTGAACTGATGGAGAAGCTCCTATTGCTGGTTTATTTTCAGAAACTTGAAAACTATCGTGAACATATTCATTATGTGGAACAACCATATTTAATGCTTGTTCAGTCGCACCTTTAATATCGTTTTCGTCTGTTAAAATTTCACAAACTAATTGAACGGTATCACTAGTAGCAGTTCCTGTTGCATTATCACGGTTTATAATTTTTCTTTCATCTGATTCATATTCAATTCTTAATCTTAAATTTTTAAAAACACCAGTATGTAAAAAGGACATTTTAGAAAGTAAATCAAAACATTCAGAAAGATAAACTCCGCCTTTTATAGAACCAGTTTGAGTAGTATCTGATTGTCCTGATGACAAATCTCCATTTTTAACTTGTGAAAATTGTGTGGTATCGTGTTTTCTTACTCTAAATCCCATTTTATTGTGGACTAGATGACTTCTTTTAGATTCATTTTCTGAATTTTCGTGTAAAGTATTTTTAAAAGCACTCCATCTATTAAACTCGTCTTGCTGACATAATACTTGTTTACCATCGTATAAAGTCATTCTTTTAATTTGTCCTTCAACTCCTGCTAATTGATTATATTGGGTTGCTGGATTTGCAACATATCCGACATTTACTAATTTTAAAGAAGATGACAAATAAACAGTGTTAACATCATCTAATCTAATTTCGGTAAATCTTTTAGACTGGTTAATAACTGGGTCTTTAATATCAATTTTTGTAGAATTTGCTAAACTCATTTTATATAATATTATTTAGAAAATAATTTTATACTATTTATATTTATTTGTTTTATACTTTATTATTTAAAAAAAATAAAAAAATATTAATCATTATTATTACCCTTTTTTGGGGTTATTATAAAGAAACCATACTATGAAAAAACATATATACATTATATTTATTTAAATTATTAACTGAATCTGTTGAGATAATGGTATTAAAACTATTTTGTGTAAGGTCTTTTGGTAATTGGAAGTTAAGACCTGCCATAAATCCTGAACCTTTATTACTTAAATTTGGTTTCATTTGGTTATGACCACTGTAACTAAAAGAATTTAATCCTCTTTGAATCATCTCAGACCTATCTTCAATTTGATATTTAACCATCTCAACTGTATTATTAAATCCGAATTCTAGTCTAGTCAAACCGTCAACATTATCTAATTTTAAATTATCATTTCTAACTGTATTTTCATTTGCTGTTCTTTGAAATGAAATACTTACAGCATCAACAGCACTTGGGACTTTAGCATTTATGCTTGATACATTAGAGTTTAATGTTTGTTTAACTGAAACAAAACTTCTGCACATTTGTGGTTGATTATCTAAATCTTGAGATGGGACTTGAACATAACTTAATTTAACATTAGTTAATTCATAAGTTAAATCAGAAGCACCCGCAACATTACCATATAATAATCCTAAATCACGAGATAAAATAACTTGCAATTTAACATATCCAACACGAGAAAATGAAAGATTACCAGATTCTGAAGCAACTCTATTTAAACAGCATAATGGTTTAAATGAAAATGACATAGGGTCATTTAACTGCTGGAGTGCTTGGTTAGTATGTGATTTTGTTCCATGTGCATAATTTTGAACCTGATGATTAGTAGGCATTTTAAGTTCACATGCTTCAGAACCATTAAGAGAATCATTAATTGACCTTGTCGCCTGTTCTTTCATATTAACTAGTCTAGGATATGAATTTGAAATATTTTCTACTAATCCATTTTGTGTTGATACCTGTAAACTTTCTAATACACCGTGTGCTCCGACTTGTGGATTAAAATAAACTAATTCATTTGTAACTTGTGCACCTCCAATTAAAACTTTTAAATTACCCTCTAATCTTACCGAATTCTTCAATAGTGACATTCCTTCATCTCCATTAATCATAAAAGTAACATTATCGTTTGCTGTGAATGTATCGCGGTTGTTCTCAGGTATACTTAAACTATATTGATAAGTTTTCATTATATATAATATTATTTAGAAAATAATTTTATATATTTATTCATTCAAAGAATATATTATACTTAATTTTTTTTTACAAAAATATGTAACCAAATTATGTAACAATGTTTTGGGGTTATAATATGTTAATGGAAAATAATACATTACGAAGTATAGTATAATCTTTACAAATTAAATAATTTTATATTATTTATTGTTTGAATATTTATATAGTTCGTGGAACTTTAGAATAAATATGTAATCTATTAACAGCGACACCAGAAATTTCTAAATTGAGCTGTTTACTCATTGGAGTTTGTGGACTAACACTAAAAATTGCATTGTTATCATTTGGAACATTCGCATTATCGGCACTAACTCCATTTCTTCTTTTTTCTAAAAGTGATTTTAAAGGTCTTTCATTATCAGCAAAATATCTAGAAATCATATAATAATTTAATGGATGTCTTTTATCAATATCTCTATCTGTTTCAAATTCATTATCATACATAATTCTATAAGATGAATAATTTAAACTTGAGTTAATACCATCATTTGCTGTTGGAAAAGCAACCATAACAGAGACACATTCTGCTGGAATTGTGTAGTTTTTTCTATGTGGGTTATTACCGTTTGCATTATCAATTTCTGACATATAAGTAAAATAATTTAATTTTTCAGGCACTTGAACTGCTGAGGAGTTAGGGTAAGTATTTAATACTAAATCTAAACTATCAATAGAAAGTTCAAATGAATTTGCATCTTTCCCATTAATGGTTGGTTCTCCATCACCAGCAATTAAACTATAAACAGAATGTCCATTAGGTAAAGCTGCTACTAATTGAGTATCAAAAAATAATTTTAAAGTACCGTCTTCGTTATGGTCTATTCTTTCAATTCTGACATTATCCACTGTTGCTTGAACGGTAGCTCCTGCCTGATTATTTGAAGTGCCTTGTCTAAGTCTGACGGAAACCTTCTGACCTAACCAAAAAGGAGACTCTTCAACTGAATCATAAACTGCAGAGGTTGAAATTTGTAAATCATCGGTAGCACGACCAACAGATTGATTTCCTAATGAAGTATTCTTTAATTCTTGAATATTAGATTTTAAATTAGTTGTTTTTGTCCATACTTCATAATTATTTCCCCCTTGTTGGACTGTTTGTAACTGTGCAAAGTTAAATTCCATTTTCATTTTAGTTTGACCATATTTAGATGTATCATAAACTTCATTATATGCAACCCCATAAATATCTTTTAAAGGTATTTTTAATTCGTGACTATGTTCTTCTGATATTCCAATAGTGGCAATGTCACCTTCTGATTTTAAAACTCTATATGGTGAGATACCTAAATCATTATATTCTCTAGCACCCTGAGAATCTTGAACTCTATCTTCAATTTTATCATTTTCATCTTGTGTATATTGATTATGTGTTACTGCTCGAAGATTTACATCTCTGAGTGATTCTATCATACCAACTTGTGAAGCATCCATTGAACCATGTTTAACTAATGCAACAGTTTTATATATATCTTCGCCATTATCATCTATTATTCTAGTTCCAATATTATAAACTCCTTTTTGACCTCCTGCATCAGTTGTAGAAATCGCAGTATTAATAGCAATATAACTTTTTGATAAATCACAGAGCATACCCTCTGGTATTGTAAAACTAATTTTATTTTTACTTTGACTGTATGGAGCGGATTCATTACAGGATAATTTTACTATCGAATTACTCATTTTATATAATATTATTTAGAAAATAATTTTAAATAATAATATTTATACTATTTAATTTTATTTGATTATACTTTATTAATTAAAAAAGATTGATGTTTAATAGTTTTACAATGTCTGAATAAATTATCTTTTCTAATTACTGACCCACATTCACAAGTAATAATATTTAATCTTGCTTTTTCATTTATTTTATCTTTATTTTTTGCTCTCCTTTCATTATTTAATTGGTTTACCTTTTCTTTATTGTTTTTTCTATATTCTCGTATCCATTCTTTTTGATATTTTTTTATATCATTAATATATTTACCATTACAAGAATTAACACAATTTTTTGTATTTGTAATTATTTCAAATTCTCTTTTTTGTAGTTCTTCTTTACTATTACAAGGGAATTTTTCAATTAAAATAATTTTAGTATCATATATATTATCACTTGCATCAAAAATTAAAGTAGAATTTGAGTGTTTTCTATCTTTTCCACTTTTAAAATTTTTATAGTCCTGTTTATGTCCTACAAATCTATTACATAAATATTTTTGACAAGTTGAACCTATATATATTTTGTCTGTATTTGGATTAACAATTTTATAAATTTTACTATTTTCATATTTATTCATTATTATTTATGTTTTTTTGTGTTTAAATATTTTAAAAATGAATAAGCCTAGACCCCAAATTCCACACTAGGTCTGAGGCTTGGCATTGGAGGGGGTTTAGGTAAATTTCTTTTATGTGAAAAAATTCCAGTAAATAATGAACCTAATCCAACAATAGCTCCAGCAATATCTCCATAAACATCGGAACCTCCTCCAGTTAATTCATCAACTTCTAACATTTCACTACCTGCTTTTTTAAATATTTTACTTCCAATTTTTCGTGTCTCTCCTTCTTCCATTTCAGAATGTGCTCCTGCTAAATCTTCAATATTACTTAAACTTTTTTGTTCTTCTGATGGGTTAAATGAAGGTTTTTCAGGTTCAGTTGGTTCAGTTGGTTCTTTTGGAGCATTAGTATCTGTTCTATCTAATTGATTTACTTTGCTTTTTGCTCTATCTATTCCTTGCTGAATACTCGTTTTTATATCTTGGGTTTGTGATGTGATTCTTTGTTGTTCTGCTCTAATAGCATCTCCAATTTGAAAACTAGATTGATTATTAGTTAAACCATCAGATGCTAATGAACGAGCATTTCGCATTTTATTAGCGAAACTTTCTGCAGTGCCTCCTTCTTGTTTTGCTAATTGTCGAAATGTCATTACTGCTCTTGCTGATGCTAAATCACCACGACTTGCCATTTCTGCAATATCATTATCTAAACCAGTTGTAAATGGGTCTTGATATGGTGAAATATGATTAATTTCTGATGACATATTTAATCTTGGTATTTTACCAGTAATTTTTGCTTTTAAATTTTCAGCACCATCTTTTAAAGATTGACCAACTGACCTAAGTTTACCTTTGACATTTTGTTTAAAATCTCCTAAAATTTGAGATAATCTAGATTTTATCATAGAACCAAATCCTTCTTCATCAACTTGTGAAGAATCTCTCGCCATTACATCTTCTACATTATGTTTACTTGCTAATTTATCAACTACATGGTTTGTAAATCCTTTTATATCACCATTTTCAACTAGATTAGATATAACTTTTGTAGTATCAGCATCAAAAGATGAACCTAATGCTTTTTGAGTTCCTTTTTTAATAATATCTTTTGCATTTTCAAATAGCAATGGTCCTGATAATGCTTCTAATGGTGTTTTTACAGTTTCTGAAAATTTATTTTTTATTTCATCTAAATGACTTTTATATTTTTTTTCTTCTTCTGATTTTTCTTCTCTTGCTGTTGTAGATGCTTGATTTAACATTTGTTGGAATGCTTCCATTTCTCGTTCATCTTGATTTGACATATAATATATATTAGATAAAAATTAAAATCATAATCAAAGATTATTAATGATTTTTTGAAAAAAAATAAATCTAATTATTTATATATTAATATATAATGCCTAAAATTAGGAGAATGAAAGATAAATCGGATGATTTTGTAATAAAAAAAGATAAATTAGATGACTTACCATTTAGAACTATAATATCTGGTCGGTCAGGACTTGGTAAAACAAATTTAATTGCTTCTTTGTTATGTTTACCTGAGAATTACGGTAATAATTTTAAAGGTGAAAATATTTATATTTTTACTCCTCTAAAAAATGATTTTAAAATGGAAAATTTAATTAAATTTAAAGAAATACCAATGGAAAACGTATTTACGGAGTATTCAGATGATATCTTAAATAGTATTTATGATGATATAGTTGATGATTTTGAGTTACATATTATGGAAAAAAAAGTGCCTCCTATGAAATTAATATTAATAGACGATGTTTCATTTACAAATTTATTTACAAATAAAAAAAATGCTTTAAATAGGTGCTTTATGAACCTACGAAAACATAGTGGAAATATTCTGGTAAGTACACAAAAGTACTCCTCATATGCCTGCGGGATTCGTTCCAATGCTTCTTCAATTTTTTTCTATAATGGAAGTATGAGGGAAAAAGAATTATTTGAATTAGATGCAAATTATATAGGGAATCGTAAAGGATTTTTTAAAATGTTATCTGATAATTTAAATAGTAAAAGAGATTTCATATATTGTAATTTTACAGCAGAAAATGTAAAAGATATGTATATGGATAAGGATTTTAATATTATTGATATAGAAAAATATAAATTAAAATAAAAAAATATGTAACCTTTTTTTGGGGTTATAATATGTTAATGGAAAATAATATATTTTTAAAAAAAAATATTATAATCTTTACAAATTAAATAATTATTATTATTATTATTATTATTAATCAAAATTTATTTTATTATTATTTTCTTCTTTTTCTTTATTTAAAAAATCTAAATATTGTTGATGAACTTTTGTTCTTTTATGTCTTTCCATTTGATTTTTAGAAATATATCGTCCACATTCGCACTTAACTTTCACTAATATTTTGTCCCTATTTTTTTTATAATAATCTTTTTTTTGAATACTTATTGAAGTTTTATTTGCAATGTAATATGGAATAATTTCCTCTTCGCTATCCGTTGTGTTTTGTATAGATTCAGTTTCGTAATCACTCATTATTATTATAAAGACTATATGTTTTTATTTAAAATTTTTTTCAACTTTTAAAAAACATTTTTTACATTTATTGTAAATTTTTTGTATTTTAGTTTCACACATGGAACACTCTTTAAAAGTAGTCTTCCGCTTTAAAAGACAGTTGTAGCAAAATAAATACTCATCTTTTATTTTATAATTACAATCTATGCAAGTTGTCATTAATATTTATTATTATCATTTTTTAAATGATATTATTGAAATGATGCTAATCATTTTAATCCCTGATATGTGCTAGTAAACATCTAATGGATAAAATTTTATTGGTTCTATTAATTACTTTAACTGGATTAGATTGAAGGAGCAAAGCGACTGATTCCTTTATCATCTACTAACAACTATTACTTACATATCTGAGAGTAAATACTAATATTAGATGTCGCTAAGCTCCATCTAATATAAGCATTCACATATACCCCCTTCCTTAAATGGTTTCCCCCAAGGAGTTAAATAATATGAGAAAATAATTTTTCAGAAAAAAACGAAAATTTTTAAATATTTTATAATTTAATTTAAAATTTCTAAACTATTTTATATGGAAAAACCAAAAAAAGAATTGAAAGGTAAATGCACATATTGTCAAAAAAAAATAGATGAGAAATACACTAGTTGTTATTTATGTAATAAACAAAGACAAAAAAGAGATACAGTTCCAAAATGTGCGGATTGTGGGAAAGAAAAGAATAATATTTATAAATATTGTTATGATTGTTTTAAACTTCATAAAGATGATTGGAAAATTAAAAAAAATATAGATAATAATAATGGAAAAGGAATTATACAAACCCTTTAAAAGCAAAGCAAAAAATAAAAAATATTCTGTGTATGTTATGAAAAATGGAAAAAAAAGATTAATACATTTTGGAGATAGTAGATACGGACAGTTTAAAGATAAATTAGGAGAATATAAACATTTAGACCACGGAGACTCAAAAAGAAAAAAAAATTATTATGCAAGACATGGAAAAGCAACAAATAAAAATACCGCTAAATATTGGTCTCATTTTGTGCTTTGGTAGATAAATATTTTTGATGTTTTTTACTTCTACAATGTCTTTTATATTGATATTTTGGAATTATAGAACCGCAATCACAAGTAACTTTAATTTTAAAATATTCTTTATCATATTTTTTTTTATCTTCTTTGTGTTCTTCTCTCCATTCTTTTGGAGTTCTTCCAATTTTAGTTTTATTAATACATTCTAAATTATTAATATAGTATGCTTCTCTATCTCTTAATTCACTAATATCATTATAATAAAATTCTTCTAATAACTCTATTTTAGGGTTACTAAATTTTGGATTAAATAAAATTCTACTAGAACAATTTTTATGTGATTTATGCCCTGCTAATCTGTTACATAAATATTTATTTATTGTTGAACCATAATATACACCGCCCTCATTATATAATTTGTAAATCATACCCTTATTCATTCTTAATATAATTATGAATAATTGTTTAAATAAATTTAAAAATAAATATCTAATTGTTTATATATATATGTCGCACAAGTCGAGACACGATACCTCATTTCATTTACAAGAAAGTCACAAGATTCAATTATTAGAAGATATAAAAACTAATACAAATTCAATTAATTTAAATGTAGATACTTTAGAAGTAAATACTGATGGTTTAGAAGGATTACAAACTACAACAAATTCTACACTAGGAAATATTTACTCAAGACAAGATGATATTTTAACATCATCAAATGCTATAAAATTAACTAATGATACTATCGCGACTAAAACATCATCATTACAATCGACGAATCATACAGATCTAGATAATATCCACTCA